>Ga0153916_10000701_pt1 | contig 23090 bp, 12 predicted proteins | sample Opewatmetagenome_FD_109642 | JGI IMG/M metagenome (GOLD analysis project Ga0153916, IMG submission 109642) | Freshwater wetland microbial communities from Ohio, USA - Open water 3 Core 3 Depth 4 metaG | ecosystem: Environmental > Aquatic > Freshwater > Wetlands | place: USA: Ohio, Lake Erie...
GCCGCCCGTTCTGACACAAAGATCGAGCCTGAAGTCCAAACAGTGTTTGGACTTGGGGATTCTGGAATCAGCTTTACAAAACGTCGCGTTGGAGCGACAGTTACCACTGTTACGAGGGGATTGATAACCACCCAACAAAGGAGCAACGCGATGAACGCCGGCGAGCTGACCTTCGGGGTCGAGATCGAGACGATCGCCCCCGACAGCGCGGTCCGCAACGACGGCCTGCGGATCGGCCCCTACAAGCGCGGCATCCAGGTCCCGTACCTGCCGGAAGGCTGGAAGGCGGAGGCGGACGGCTCGATCAACAACGGCCACGGGGGCCACAAGTGCGAGATCGTCAGCCCGGTCCTGCAGGGCGAAGAAGGCCTTCGCCGGGTCGCCGACGTCCTTCGGACGCTTGAGGCCAAGGGCCACCGGGTCAACGCGAGCTGCGGGGTTCATGTTCACGTCGGCTGGAAGCGGGACTGGCCCAGCGAAGCGCTCGCCCGCTTGGTCACGATCGTCGCCTACGTCGACAAGGGGCTCTACGCAATCACCGGCACCAAGAGCTGCGAACGGGGCACGTACTGCGGGGGCCTCCGCAAGTACGGGACCGAGAAGGACGCCAAGCCGAACCTCGATCGCAACCGCTACCACGCCTTGAACCTTACCAACCTGGCCCGCGGGACCAAGGATACGGTCGAGTTCCGGGTCTTCTCGGGCTCGCTGAGCGCGGTGAAGGTGGTCGGGTGGATTCAGGTCTGCCTGGGTCTGGTCGAGCGGGCCTTGGCCGGCAAACGGATGCCGACCTGGAGCCCGAAGCCGCTTTCGGGCGGGTGGAAGAAGGCCGGCGAAGGCCAGAGCGAGGCGGAACGCCTGATGGGCTACCTGGCCTGGGGCGCGGGCTACGCCCGGATCCATGGGGGCAGGCAGTACGGATGGCTCTCGGACGCCATCCCGCAGGACGAGATCAAGGCCGAGTTCCGCCGCCGGTCTGTCCGGTCTGCGGCATGGGCCGGATGATGTTGGTCGCGGATCTACCTCCGGTCCGGCCGCGCAGCGGCGCGCCCTGTCATGGGCAACCAACCCCGGCACCCCTCACGCCCGTGGCCTGCGACAGTTCATGACCTCTAGGCCGCCTCCAGGCCGCCCGTTTCCCTCCCCGGCCGCTGGTACAACCGCCGGGACCGGCCAAACCCCGCGCGCTGCTCTCCTCCCAACCTTTCCCAGGCGCCTGTTTTGCCGTTCCGGCCACGCGTTATGCGCCGATCGAACGTCTCTCACGGCGGAATCCCCCTCTATTGAGTACAAACGCAACTCCCCGCCAGACGCGTCTCTTCACGCGGACCGATCGTTCCGAGAAGACCGGGGCTGGATCCCATGCCCATAGTTGACGTCCCCACGCGGTTTCGTTCAACTGGGTTGTATCCAACGCGCCGTCGCGGTTCCTGGTGCTTTGAGCCTGTGACGGCACGTTGGATACACCCCTTAACGTTAGGCGGCGGTTGTGTGTACGCGCCGATTCGTTCCCGATCGCGGACTGTTCGTCAGGTCGGATCGCCATACGGGTTCCGGCCACGCTGGCGACTGGCTGGGTGATGAAACCGAGTCCTGGCAGCGACAAGGTCTTAACGCTGTGGAAAACTTGACCATTCAAACGACATGTTCATTTTCTCTTCTGCCGACTTTGCGGTGCGATCACTCAACACCAAATCTTGATGCCCGTGCAGCCAGCCTGGGTTGCCACGGCAAGTTGGTCGGCGCTCAACAGCCAAACGAAAGGAAAGAAGAAAATGGCAACTCAGGTGAAAAAGATCCCGTTCGAGAACGGTGGGCATGTCCTGGTCGAGGTATATGATGTCGAGGGCGAGGTTGAGAGAGTCGGCGTCGGGGAGAAGGCAGCAAAGACCTTCGAGGCGGCATGGGACACGGTCGTGCCCGTGATTCAGACTCTCGCCAAGAAGATTGCCGCTTGCGGCCCAACAGAAACGCAGATCAAGTTCGGCATCAAGGTCGGTGCCGATTTCAATGCCTTCATCGCCGCCGCCAACGGAGAGGCTAACTTCGAAGTCTCCTTGTCTTGGAAGTCGCACCAGTAACGACGAGTTGACCGATAAGAAGCGTGGTCTATGCCGTTTTCAGTTTTTTCAGCAGGTGAACGGGCGATCAAAGAGTCTTTGGTTCAATTCCTTGACGATCGACGTAAGGTTCGAGGCTGCGGTCTCCTGGTGGACCGCTGGCATGTAGCATCGTGCGCCCATGTTGTCGCTCTAGCGATTCGCGACGTGAGGCCTGATCAGACAGAGAAGCCGACGAAGGCTGTTGGGGTGGTGTTCCCCTGCAGTGATAAACCTGTAGAGAGCACGACACACGTTGTCCAAGAGAGGACTGCACACGTTGTCGAATGGAAGCCGGTAACGGAAAAGCCGCCATTTGCCTTGGTCGAAGACGTTGCCGTGCTCGAGCTCGATGAGCCGGCGCCGGCCGGTGCGGTCCCGCACGGCGTTCTCCTCGTTTCCGATTGGGCTGGACGACGTTACATGGCATACGGCTTTCCGGAATCGAATGACGGCGGGAATTGGGTCGATGGGAAATTCAAAGGAGAGCAGGTGAGCGGGTGGGTGCAAATGCTATCCGCCGACGGTAACGACTTGCAGGTTGACCATGGTTTCAGTGGTGGCGGTGTGTGGGATGTGGACTTCCAGGCGTTCGCAGGGATAATGGTCGCGACCAGAAAGCGTGGCGGGCAGATGAAGCCTGTTTCATACATGATCCCGGGCACGATTCTGAAGAAGGCATGGAGGGATTTGCCCGTCATTCAGCCCGGGCCGTCGGTTCTCTCGTCGAACAAGCCGCTCCTCATCCGTCGCTACAGCCTGCTGGACATACAGCGGGGCCTGATCGGGCGCAAGAGCTGGCTCACAAAGCTCGACGAGTGGTTAGCCGAGCCACAAGGTGCCACAATCCTGACCCTGCACGCCATTGGCGGCACTGGCAAGAGCGCCTTGGCCTGGACCTGGTTCAACCAACTGTTTGCGGACCGATCCGACCTAGCTGGGGGCCTGTGGTATTGCTTCTATGAGCCGGGAGCCTCATTTAGCGATTTCCTTCGGCGGTTGTACGACTACGTCCTCGGATCCCCCCACCCCGTCGGCGGCCGGAGTCAGAGCCTGGGCCCCGAGGAATTCACCCCTCTCTTCGACCGGCTCCGCGAGGAGCGCTATGTGATCGTCCTTGACGGTTTCGAGCGTCTTCTGAAGGCTTACGGGCGCGAGCAACCCGCGCACGGCGCGCAAGCCGACCTGGCACGTAACGCCGAGTTGACGTTGGAACGCGAGCGCGCCCTGTGCCAGGGGGTGGACGAGAACGTGAACGCCTTCCTGACAGCCCTGGACCAGAGCCTGGCCAGCCGTTGCCTCATCACGTCACGGCTCGTACCCACGGCCACGCGGAACGCGGCGGGGCAGGACCGGCCGCACACCCGCATCCTGCATCTGGACGCGCTGGAGCCCGACGACGTGATGGGGATGATGGAAGCCTACGGCGTCCGGGGCGCGCGTGAGACCATCCTTCGCGTAACAGCCCGGTTCGGACACCACGCCCTCCTCGTCAAGTTGATTGCCGCGATGGTGGCCCGTGACAGAGCCCATGTCGGCGACTTTGACAGATGGCTTTCCGACCATCCGGGGTTCGAGCCCACGAAGCTGAACATCACCGAAAACAGGGTGCATGTACTCGATTATGCACTCCGGCGGCTGACCAGTGCCGAGAACACCGTGTTACTCCATGCCGCAGCACTGCGCGGCGCAGTCGCCTACAAGGATCTGCACGAACTGCTCGTGGGACCAGAAGCGGCGCTCCCCGACGAGGCCGCCCTTGACGATGCGTTGACGACGCTCGACGAGCTCAAACTCGTGGAATGGGAACGCCAGGGGAACACGTACGACTTGCACCCCCTGGTTCGGAACACCGTCTGGCTGCGTGCCTCTTCGGCAACACAGGAAGCGGTGGATGAGAGGATAATCCGGGAGTTCGGCACCTACTCGCCCGGGCCGAACGAGCGCGATCCCCTCCTTTTCGAGCGACAGCAGGACGTCTTCTTCGCGCTGGTCCGTCGTGGGCGCTACGACGCTGCCTGGCAGTTTCGGAATGAGAAAGTCTTCCAGAAATGGGAGGATATTTACAGCGACGTACCCGCTACGATTGCTCTGTTGACGCCCCTGCTCACCAATGAAGAGGATGGGTGGCCTCGCCTGGGCCGTCGAATGGACCGTAAAGCATGCCTCCTGCAACTAGCGGTGGCATGTGAATTGGCTGGAAACTCCACAAAGTCGATGGCTTTCTATGCTCGCCACCAACCGCTGTGTCCGGAGCCACAGTGTATGGGACATCAGGCTCGTGTCCTCAAAGCGCGCGGCCATTTAATCGAAGCGGAGCACATTGAGCGGCTGCTGCTTGCCCTAGTCCGACGACTCTCGGATGATGAAAGGGAAATTTCTCTCCTGCGAAATCTCGCCGGGAGCATGAACTTGCGCGGCGAGCCATGTCTCGAGGCAGCGTCGCGACGGATCGCTAAGTTGTTTAAGCGGCTGCCCTCCAGGGTTGTTCGTGCCGACGTGCTTAGCAATTTGCTTCCCTTTCGCTGCGCTGTTGCTGCGGAACAGGCCCGTCGGGGCAACGCACAAGCACTAGCCCAGTGGCTGGCTGTCGCCCAGCGTGCGTTCAAGAAAGCTGAGAAGCGCGGAAACCTCTTGCACCAGGTGTATGCCCTGACTGAGCTGGCAGACGCCCAACGAAAACAAGGAGCACTTGGCAGTTCCTACGAGACGGCTCGACGAGCGATGGAGTTGGCGCGGCGCGGGGGGTTGGTCAAAGACCTCATTCGGGCACTTCGGGGGATGGCGACCGCCGCGCTCGAACGCGGCCGCGAGGCGGACGCAGAGCGTGATCTGGGACAGGCCGTGGAAATGGCCGAGCGGAACGACGACAGACTTCTACTAGGCGATCTGCGACTGTTGCAGGCGAAACTATCGGTTCAGAAAGGCGACCCGAAGTTAGCGGCAAATCTAGCACGCGACGCGTACCTCCTGGCCTGGTGCGACGGCCCCCGTTTCTCGGACGCCGCAGGATTGCGCGATGCGAAAGAGTTGCTGGATCAACTCGGCCAACCGATCCCGGTCGGCCTGCCGGTTCGCGCGCTCCCGCCTGACTGGATCGAGATGGACATCGACCCTCCCGAAACCGCTGTTGGAGCGGAAGACACCCCGTCCCGCCGTTCTTGGGACCCTGCGTCCCCGGAGGAAGCGCAGAAAATGCTGTACGTCCCCTCGCCCGAGAATGAAGAGATGTGTGAGGTGGATCGGCTGATCCATCGCTCGCGCGAGGCGCTTGACGCCCGGAACTATGAACAGGCCGAGCACTGGGCGAACCTGGCCGTGGAACGCGACCCGCAAGGCGACGACTGCTGGAAGGCCCGAGCCGACGCGCGCTGGTACTGCGGCGACTTGGAGGAAGCAGTGCGGGATTACGGGGCAGCCATCGCCTTGGTACCGACCACAGACATAGCGAGTCGGGCTCAGTACCTTGCGCACCGAGGACAGGTCTGTGCCGCCCTTGGCCACGCTCCTGAGGCCTTGCAGGATCTTGGCGCGGCCTTGGCCACGATTCCGCCACGGGAGTCGGGAGACGTATGGGGAGCAAAGGCGCTGGCATTGGCCCTACTAGGCCGAACTCAAGAGGCGAGGAAGGACTTCGCATCCGCAATGCGCAATAGCCCGGATAACGCCCGCATCTACTTCTACCGCGGCAGATCGCTGGCCTCCGGGCGAAACCGAAAGGGGGCGCGAGAAGCTTTCCAGAGAGCGCTTAGTTTACTGACGCCGCCCTTGGCCCCGTGGATGGAGCGAGAAGCTCGCCAATTCATTGGCGACTGAAATGACCGTTCAGTGTCTTTCTTCTGACATTGCGAAAACTCGGCTGGAGAAAACAAACTGGCCACCGGGCGGTCCTTGGCACGCAGCTTCCGGTTGGTCGGCTTGGACTTCTGGGGATGCCGGGCGAGGTCCAGGTCCCACGCGGCCAGGTCGGCCGTCTTGTTGTCGGCGATCCGGTAGGCCTTGATCTGCTCCGGCGTGAGCCCCCGGGCCACATGCACCGGCACCTTCTCCAGGCCCAACGTGATCGCCGCCTTGTACCGGGTATGCCCCACCACGATCACCCCCTTTTCATCCACGACGATCGGCTGGCGGAACCCGAACTCGCGGATCGACGCCGCCACGGCGTCCACGGCCGCGTCGTTCTGCCGGGGGGGTTGTTCTCGTAGGGCTTGATCTCGGACAACTTCCGAAGTTCCACTTTCATGGCCTCTCAGCTCCTTGAGGAAAACCGCACACGCGAAACGGACTCTGCGCAGGTCTGTGACTGTTCCCGTGGCGGGCTCGGGCCGCAAAGCCGCGGGAAGTACCTGCTGCCGGGGGGATGGCCGACAGATACGCCACGCTGGTCCGTGTGGGGCGGCTGGCGACAGCGGCGTACTTGTCCAACGGGGGGAACAGAACGCCACACGGCGCAAACGTGCGCGAACGTGGGCCAAGGGGGGCCAGGGCATTCAGAGCGGCCGGCATTCATTGCTGAGCCTCCTGCAAATAGCCATAGAACTCCCCACAAAGTCGACACGTACGTTTGACCATGCCGTCACCGTTGTGGGCGTCCTGCCAATCGTGAAAACAATCAGCGCACGACGGGCTAACGGGACTAAGGGGACTAGTTTCGGCCCCTTCTGGGTTCTCGTGCGTGTGCGCGTGCGTGCGCACCCGCGAAGGGCTGAGAATAGTCCCTTTAGTCCCGGTAGTCCCCGGTGCTTCTGCTTTGGCAACCGACCAGATTACCCCTTCTGGTCGGTCGCTCCAAGAGGTTGCGGTTAGCGCGGCGTCAAGGGAGTCGCAGCCGAGTATGCTGTTGAGATTGTCGAGCCCGATTAGTGGCTCCCCGGCGAGCGCGACGGCGGTAATCCGCTTGCGGAATTCGTCGTCGTCGTTGGGCGCGCTCATGCGCGGCATTTCCCGGCCGGTGGCGACGACAGCCGCAGCGTCCATTAACAGGCTCTTACCGCAGCCGCGGACATTGGCGTCAATCAAGAAGAGTGGTGCGGGGCCGTTGAAAGCGTATCGGGCGAAGGGGGTCAGTAAACCGGCGAAGTATGCTGATCGGTACGCGCCGTTGGCAAAAGGGAAATCGGCCACCACTTCAAGCACCGCGTCGCGGACCTCGGTGGCGTCGTCCTTTGTGGGCGCGTCCGGCACGCGCGGAAAATCGGTCTCCGGCCGGAAAAGGATGCCGGTGTCGGCGTCGTATCCGGGGTGGTTCAAGATCGTGCCATCGGCGCGAAGAATGGGCGTCTCGACCACCGCCTCAAGTGGCCGGATGTTCTGCCACTGCCGCCGGGCATCGACGGCCTTGATTGCCCAGTCGGGCGGGTGAACTCGTTCAGGTTCCTCGTCAGTCGGTCGGAACCATTCCGCCGAGTCGGCCAGCATTTCGCGGAGTCGAGGAAGACGCACAGTGTGGATTCGCGGGGCATCCTTGGTTCTGGCGATGGCACGCGGCGGGTCGCTGCCCACGATGATTTGCACCAAACACCCGCCACGCTGGTAGATGTCGGCCCGTGTTGCCAGGGCCGCGATTGCCTCGTCTACAACGCGGGATTCGTCGGTGCCGACGATGATCCTTGGCGTGGACTGCTGTTTCCGCGCATTGCCCACGCCCGGCAGTTGCCGGATCAAGTCGTCCTCCCCGTCGTCGTTGTTGTCGCCGGGGTTACCATTGTCCCTGCTGGCCTTCGCGCCACCTTCGATTACTTTCTTCCGAACCCGCTGGTAAATCTTTTCTCTGGTTTGCTGTTCGGCCTTCCCCCAGGTCAGGGCGAAATAGCGATCGCCGGCCTCCTTGAACTTGCCCACATTGCAGGCTTCGGCCCACACCACTTCTTGCGTGATGCCGTGTTCAAGGGCCCAGCAACATAACGCAAAGTCAGCTTCGGACCGGCTGCCGTGTTCGGCGAGATCGCACGCCATCAGCAGGTCGTGGAGCTTATCTTGCCTTGTGGGGGTCAGTGGCTTTGCCGCGGGCAACCGGACCTTGGCAAGTGCTTCGCGCGCGGCACGATGGGGAGATTCTTCGGCGAACCGCTTAAAATCTTCGATGGCATACCGCCGTTCGGGGTGCAGTTCGATCAGCCGACATGGGACCGGCTCGCGGCCGTTACGGGCATCCTTTCTGTTCAAGGTTCGCGGCACGCGAAGCAACCTGGATAGGTCGGTGGTGTGGTCGCCGCCGATCTTCGAGGCGATGCCGCCGAGAATGTCTTGGATATCCTGGGCCTTCGGACTGAGCGAGGGAGCGTTGCCTTTGTTCTTGCCGTCGATGTAGACTCTCTCGCCGTCGGTGCTCTTCACGTACCTTTGGGGCTTCTTTTTCTTGCCTTCTCCCTGGTCAATGAACTCCGTGAAGACCGGCGGCGGATCGGCGGCGTCGTCAATCAAGTAAGGCTCGGTCAGAACCCAGTACAGGTGGGCGCCGTTGCCGCTGGCTACGATGATTGACGGCTCGGGCACACCTGCGGCCTTACATCGCTCGAGGGCCTCGTCCACGGTGCAATGGTCAACGTCGGCCCACAGGGTGCGTATCACGCGAATCTGCCATGCCAGATCGTACTGACCACTCGTCCCGAACCGAGGGCAAACGCCGAAAAAGATGTTGGCCCTGGTTCGCTCTGACCGCTCGTTGTGTCGTTTGATGGTGTTGGCAAGTCGCTCAGGGTCGGGTTGCCATTGCCCCGTCTGATCTTTTCCGCCAACGAGTGCGTACTGGATGCCCTTGTAATCGACCCTGCTTTTCTTCTGGCCGTTTTCCGTCCACGTTTCGATGGGACGAAACAGAATCAGGTCGCCGGGTTCAAAGATGGCCTGAAAGAACTCGCAAGTATCGCTGTCCTGCGGGCTGGACCCAGCGTCGGCGTTGGGCTGTTGCGGTGGGGGCGCGCCCAGGATTTCAGACTGCGCGGCAGTCATTCGTCGCCCTCTGTGGTCGATTTTGGGCACGCAGAATTGCCCTTCCGGGTGCTTCGTTTCTTGCAGTTTGCGGCGGCAATGACGGCAACCGCCTGGTCCCACGCTTGGTCGGGAACGGTCTTCAGTTCCTTGCGGATGATCCGTGTGAGGTTCTTGGGCAGAGCTGTCTGCTCGGCCGCTACGTCGCTCGCCTGGATAATGGCAGGGAGCTGCTCGCGCACCATCTCGATCTGCATGGCCCGGCGGTAGGCCACCTCCACGGTCTTGTCGTCGGGCACCACCTTCTTGACGCCGTGCTTGGTGAGCTTCGCCTCGATCCAGGTCACAAACGCCGGGCTCGTGAAAGCGTTTAGTTCGACGCGGCGGCCCACGTGCTTCTGCCAGGGCCCTTCGCTGCTCAAGAACGCGATTTCCGCTGGCGTCGCTCCGCTCCTGGCCAGGTTTGGCTTCGGGTCCGATCGGTAGGCGACCACGGGCATGCCCTTGGTAGACATAATGGCGACGTCATAGCGCTCGGCCAGATTGACCGCCGCAAGCAACGGCAGGAAACCCTCTTTCTCTATGAACCGCACGGCGCCGAATCGGTCCTCCGGCCCACGGGTCGGGTAATTGTCGCTGATCTTCGCGACGGCCATGTGGGTTTCGATGTCGCGCGGGTAGGCCCGCACGTCCAGGGTGCCCAGGCCGACGATCTTGCGCGTATGCGGCTCCGTGAAGTGGCCCCGCGCGTCGTACACCGCGTCCCAATCGCGCGCCAGCTCGCGGTCGTAAGCGATGTACGCGCACGCCAGCCGCTCCAGCTCATCCGAGCCGTACCAGTGGGCCGGAGTTGGCGCGCTCGGCAGCCACTTGGGCCACGCGGCGTCGGTGGCCTCCGTCTTGGTGCGCTCGCGGAACGAGTTCACGCTGAGCACCAGGTATGCCTCGCGGCTCGACACGCGGGCGGAGAAGTCCAAGATGCCGTCGATGGTGCCCGCCGGCAGGCCCGGCCCGTTGTCGGCCACCGCGATGCCGTCACCGTCCCGGTGCGGCAGGGGCGTTGTCGTTCAACGTGATGGCGGCGGTCGCCCAGTACTACAGCGACAACCTGCGGTCCGAAGTGCTTAAAGGAATGCACGAAAAGCTGCGCCAGGGCTGGCCCACGGGCCTTGCGTGCTACGCCTACATCAACGTGGACGACCGCGACGAGCCGGTCCAACCGCACCCAGAAAAATCGCAAACCCTGGTCCGCGCGGGCACACCTGAGCACCCACTCGCGGGTGGACTCTTCCGATGCACATACTGCCGCCAATCGATCACCGGCGAACGCATCCGCCGCAGGTTGAAGGGCGGGGGCGCTCAAGAGCACATCTATTACCGGTGCGCCAACAACCATCCCCGCACCGAACTCTGCGCGGCGGTGAACGACGTGACGGCCTGCCGGCGGCGGCAGGCCGGCTCACTCGCCAAACGGAAGACGGAGTTGTCGAACATGCAGGACCGCCTCCTCAACGCCTATCTGGTCGGCACTGTGGAGGAGGTGGTCTTCAAGGCCAAGTCGAACGAACTCAAGGCCGAGTTGGCTAAGACGGACGAGGCATTGGCCCAGATGGGGGACACGGCGCCAGCCCGAGGGGAAACGGCCCTGGCCCTCTTCGACTGGACCCAGCGGGCGGCGGACGCTTGGCGCGGTTCAAACCCGGCCATCCGACGCGAGATACTGGATTGCGTTTGTTTGAACCGTACTCTAGGCGACGTAAGTCTTTGTCTGGCAAAGAGAAAGCCCTTCGACATTTTCGCCGAAGGGCTCGATTTGAAGAATAGTCGGGGCGACTGGATTTGAACCGGCGACCTCTTGGCTGCGCGACAAGCGCTCGCGCCCATTCTGTACGGCGTAAGCTGCGATTTCCTCCGCTTGGACCCGCGCTGGGCAACCGCCTCCTCTTCTTATGGCCGGCCTTGCTGCCGTAGCCAGTCGTGCCCCTTTGCCGTCATCCGATAACGCGATCACCGAGTTGCCGCGCTTCAGAGCGACGGTCTCGATGTCCGGGAAAACCGGCGGCTCAACGGGGCGCATGCGCTACATGCCGCGGTCGCTCCCCAGGGCGTGCGAATCGGCCACGTAGCCATCGGCGTCTGCATCGGCCATCGGTTCCTGCTGCCCAACCGTGTCAGGGCTGCTTCAGTGCCGACATCACCGCGGCAAACGCAAGCTTGGGATGGCCTTGACGGTCAAAAAGCAGCGGATGATTGACCCGCTTCCAGGGAAAGTCATTCAGCCAGCTCTGGCCGTCGTGGAGATTCCAGAAAGAGACGCGAACGATCGTGTCGGAGTACCGGCGGAAGACGCGGAAGAGCTGCGCGTACTGGTCGGCCTGCCGCTTCAGAATCTCCGGCGGACAACCGTCGCGATAGGGATCCAGCCGGGAAAGCTCCTCGCGGTACTTTCCGCCTTCTGCCCACCACCTTCCGCGCGGGATGACGTCGATGTCCAGTTCCGAGATCACCACCTTGACCCCAAGCCGGCGCATGGCAATGAGCGTGTCTTCGATGTCCTTGAATGGCACGCGGTCGATCTCGTAGTGGCCCTGCAAGCCGACGGCGTGGATGGGGACCTTCCTTTCGAGCAGGGACCGCACCAGCCGGATCTGCTTCTCGCGCTTGGCGGGCAGCTCGTTGTTGTAGTCGTTGTAGACGAGCATCGCATTGCGGTCGGCCGCATGGGCACACTCAAATGCCTTGGCGATGAACTCCTCGCCGCATGCTTTCGTCCAGCCGGAAACACGCAGGTACTCGGCCCCGTCGTCCAGCGCTTCGTTGACCACATCCCACATGGCGATGCGCCCGCGATAGCGCGTCATTTCCGTCTCGATGTGCTGCCGCATGCGGTCCAGGAGCAACTCGCGGCCGGCTGGCCGGTCTCCATCGCGGTAGAACCATGCGGGGGTGCGGTCGTCTTTGGCCCAGACCAGGCAATGGCCGACCACCTTCAAGCCATTCTTCGTGGCGAAATTCACAAAGCCATCAGCCTGAGCGAAGTCCCACTTGCCTTCCGCGGCCTGAATCTTCGCCGGCTTCATGCAGTTCTCCGGCGTCACCATGCTGAATTGCGCCAGCAGGAGCCGATGATCCACGACACGATCGGCGATGCGATCGTTAATGCCCACGCCGATGTCGAAAAGGCCCTTGGCCGCCTGCTTGAGACTTCCTTCGGGCGGCTGTTCCGCCGCTTGTACACGTAGCCCCAGGCCGCTCACCACGGAAGCCGCGACCAACCAAAGGATCAGGGTGCGCATCGTCGTGTTCATCGGATCATCCCGACTAGTCAACATCTCACTCCAGCTTCAGCAGCCCAAGCCGATACGGCAACAGGCTGTAATTCGCCCTGATCGCCGGATCACGCCCCTGGTACAGCATCTGCAGGTTCTTCGGGTCGATCGTCATGGTCTCATCGCACCCGTCGCGAATCAACTCCCCGTGACTGATGTCCCTTGTCCAGGGGGAAACGCCTTCCTCAAACATCACGTTGTTAGTGCCTGCGAACGGCTTCCGATAGGTATCCGCCCCCGGCAGTGGCGTCCATTTGCCGTCCAGGCGGTCCGACGTGAACGCCCGGTAATACCGGTGGGGGCTCAGCGCCTCGATCAACGTCAAGTATGTGCCCGTCCCCTTGATCTTGTACGTCATGCTCGCCTCAAAGAGGATGTCACGCGTCTCCTGCAGGGCGATCTCCGGATTGCACATGCCCTTGGGGAAATCCTCAATCTTCGTCCGGCTGCGATAGAACTTGCCGTCATCGCCCGTGAAGAACAAATAGGCGTGCGTGTCGTCGCAGATGACCCAGTAGTCGATCCAGAGGCGGGGCGCCCCGGGAGGCTTGGTGGCAAAGAAGTCCTCCGGTCTACTCCACGTTTCCGGCCTGGTAATGTCATCTGTCGTCGAGTACTGCGGCTGCTGGGACTGGAAGACCAGGTACCATTTCTTATGGGGCCGGAAATGAAACACCTGCGGCGCACAGTGATAACCCCTGAGGTTCGGATTAGCATCCAAGTAATAGGGCTTGGCTTTGGCTGCTTCCGACCAGTCCTTGAAGCTCAGGTACACCATGCTCCATTGGCCCCGGGCATTGGCCGTGGTCGCGTAGACGTGCCACTTGTCGCCGAAATAGACCACCGTGGGGTCCTTCACTGAAACGAGATTGTGGGCGCTATCCGACACGGGTTGGATCAACACGCCGCTGGACTTCCATTCGAATGGTCCGGCAAGCGGCGTCGCCTGGGCGGCGGCAGGGGTTGGCGCGGCAGGAGGTGGCGTCGCGGGCGCAGCCGCCAGGTGCAGGAGACTCGCCGCGGCCAGCGCCATTGCGGCAACACGTCGAAACACACTCGCCTTTTTCATGGGGTCAATCCTCAATTGAAAGATCCGGGCATATCGCAGGAGGCATCGTCAATGCGCTGCTGCATCCGAATCCCGACTTGGCAGCGTTTCATTCGACTGCTTTCCATTTGAAGCAGGTGCCGTCCTTGCGGTCCGGGCGCGGTCCGGCAGCGGAGACCGTGGCCGGCCCGGGGTTGTTGGGTTTGGTAGCCAGGTAGCGATGGTTGGTGAGGGACATGAGCATCGTGTCGCCCCGCATGAGGTTGACCCATTGGAACGATTCGGCGTCCCCTGGCGCGGCGCCGGCGAGGTCTTTGAGAACCACGCCGCCCGCGCCCGCAGAAACACACCGGCCGTTGCTTGCCTTGAGCGCCACGCGCCCCTTGCCCAAATCGATGACCTGGAAGCGAACACTGGGCGTGGAGGCGATGGGGGAATCCGAGGGGATGTTCATGAGCGACATGTCCGGGGCGCTCATGCCCAGGTAACTGCCGTCGGCACCGCTGGTCAGCGTGATGGTCTTGCCCACGGGAATCGTCCGTTCAATGCCCGACGCTCGCGGCTCGTCCACAGTGAAGTTGTCGAAGTCGGCATGGCCGCCGGGTTTGCCGGACGTGCTGTAATTGAACAGGGCGAGGCGAACGCCCTGGAAAGTGGTGAGCTGGAACACCATGGTGAAGGGGTCGCCGAGAGGAGCGAACTCCTTGCCATCGGCGCTCCAACTGAAGACGGCTTTTTCGGTGTCGAAGTTGCAGGCCACGCGGAGCCAGAGGCGCGTGGGGCTGATCGGGGCTTTGGCGGAGCGGCGATTGGTCTGGTCGAAGGTCTGGAGGGTCACGCCTTCGGCACCTTTGACGAGGCCGATCCAGGCGTAGGGAGAACTCAGCAGCGCCAAGCCGGCGGTGTCTCCCGCCAGAAGCCCCGAGGCGTCGAGTTCGACAGTCGCCACGCACTCGGGTCCTGGCGGCCGCTGGGTGAGGCTGTTGCGGGCCATCCAGAAGTCGCTGGCGGGAAGGCAGTGAAGGCGAAGAACCCCGGGCTTCTCGGTGAGCGACCACTTGGTGTCATCGGGGACGTGATTCCACTGCCAGACGGGATTGAGCTTGGGAGCGTCGAAGTTGTCGCTGCGGACGAAGGCCGGCTTGGGATCCTGGGTATGGCCAGTGTTGGGTTTGATCCAGGTATTGGGCGCTTTGCGAAGATTGCCCGGCAGGCCGATGATCGGGAAGTTGTTGTCCCAGGTGACCGGGACCAGGGCGACCATGCGACCGATGCTGCCGTGGTCTTGCATGATGATGCTCCACCACTGGCCGGAAGGGGTATCGACGATGCCGCCCTGATGCAGGGTGAGTCCGCCGCCGGCATTGGGGTTGCTCGGTATGATGGTGAAGGTTCGATTACCGCCGCGGCCACCAGCGCGGAGGCCATTTTGAGTGGGGACGCCAAGGGACTCGGTTTGGACCATGCGTTCGACCTGCCAGGGACCATTGATCGAATCGGCGCGGGCGACGACCTGGTCGGTATGCCCGCCGGGGATGGCAGAGACGTCGAAGTACTTGCCCTTGATCTTGTAGAGGTGATGGCCTTCGCCCAGGCCTCGGGCGTTCATCTGGCGGCGGGTATTGGGGAGGATATCGGTCAGGTCCTTGTTGAGTTCGACGATGGTGGGCCGGCCTGCGCCGTAGATGGCGTAGATCTTGCCATCATCGTCGAACAGGACGGACAGGTCATGCATGCCGGGGAGCTGATTGCGTGCCCAAGGGCCATTGGCTGACTTCGAGCGGAAGACCTGGGTGCCCACGCCGTTGACATTGGAGAGGACGTAGAACGTGCCGTCGTGGTAGCGGATGCAGGGTGCCCAGATGCCGCGGCCGTAGACGTTTCCGCCCTCGAGGCGGAAGGCCGGGCCGAGGTCCAGGCGATCGATGCAATAGCTGGCGAGCTCCCAGTTCACCAGGTCCCTGGAGTGCATCACGATGAGGCCGGGATTCATGTGCATCGTGGTGCCGGCCAGGTAATAGTCCTCGCCGACGCGGATGACGTCCGGGTCCTCGAACTCCTCATAGAACAAGGGGTTGGAGTAGGTCCCATTGCCGTTGTCGGCGGCCCAAGAGGTCAAGTTGGCCTTGCGCGATTCCGGTTCGGCGGCTGTGGCATCGCGGCCCAGATTCTGCAGCGAGCACGCGGCAAATACGGCCGCGAGCGTGAAAGACGGAGCCATCGTGGTGAAGCGATGAGACATAGTCATTACTCCTGCGAAGAGATGAAGATGGAGCAGCAATCCCGCGCCGTCGATCAAGCTGCGGAAAGGGAAGCAGTCTACTCCCTGCGCTTCTTTGCCTCCGCGATGGCGCGAAGTGCCGGTTTGGGATTGTTGTCTGGATCGAACAGGAGGGGACTCTGGAAGGCGCGCCAACTGCGGCGGTCGCTGAGCCCCCAGAACGTCACGCGGGTCACAACGTCCTTGTGCTTCAGAAAGATCTCGAAAAGGGTCGCATAGGCGGTCGCCTGGGCCTGGAGCTGCTGTGGAGTTGGCGGGACTCGAGGGCGACCGAAGCCTTGCCCGCGCCAGAAACGGGGGCCTCGCGCCGTCGCGGCCGACCCGGTTTTTGCGTCGGGCCCCGTCTTTTCGGCGGGCCCGGTGGCCGCGGCGCGCGGCGTCGTGTTGGCGCCCGGCAAGCTGCCAGGCGGGCCAAGCTGGCCGCCGCCCTGGCCGGTGATGGTGACGTCCAATTCGGTGATGTTGACCTTCAGACCCAGGGCTTTGTAGTCGTCGATGGCCTTTTCGAGCTCCTTGTAGGGGAGATTGCTCAAGCTCCAGTGGCCCTGGATGCCCACGGCGGTGAGCGGGGCGCCCTCCTTGAGCAGCCGCTTGAGCAGCAGCAGGGAACTCTGGTGCTTGGCGCCGCGCTCAATGTTGTAGTCGTTGTAGTACAACTCCGCGCGGGGGTCTGCTTCGTGCGCATACTTGAAGGCGTAGGTGATGTAGTCAGGGCCGACGGCACGGAGCCAGGGCGTGGAGCGAAGATTCTCGGTGGTGCCAGGACCGAAATCGCTGATGGCCTCATTGACCACGTCCCACCCTTTGACCTTGCCTTTGTAACGGCCGGCGACTGTTTGGATGTGCTGCTTCAACCGGGCCAGGGCCTGCTGGCGGCTGGCAGGGGCGCCATTCTCCTCACGGAAGAACCAGGAGCCAGTCTGGGCGTGCCACACGAGCGTATGGCCCACCACCTGGATGTGATTGGCCTCGCAGAAGTTCACCAGTGCGTCGGCGGCCGTCCAATTCCACCGGTCTTCCGCCGGGTGGATGTTGGCTGGCTTCATCGAATTCTCCGGGGTGAGGACATTGAACTGGGACTTGATGATCTCGAGCTCTCGGGGGCTGAATGCGGGCCCTCGGAAGTCGATCGCCGCGCCAATCAGGAAGTCCTTTGCATAAATGTCCTTGAGCATGGGCACGCCCTGGGCGTCGAGAGGGAAATCGTGGACATGAGATCCACCGACGCTCGAAAGCTGCACATCAAGGGATTGAGTCACGCCGGCGTCAAGCGTCAGGCGTGCCGTCTTGTCGGCGTAGGCGATATTGACGGACGCGCGCGGCCCGGTGTTCCGAATGACAGCACCCACGAGCTTGCCGTCGCGCCAGTCGATTCCCACTTCAAATCCGCCGCGAGCGCGCAGGGCGGCGACCTTGCCTTGCGGCCATTGCGGCGGCAACGCGGGAAGCAGCTCGATGCGTGCCGGTTGGCTGGAGCGGGGGGCGGTGGATTGCAGGAGCATTTCGGCGATGCCCGCAGTGCCGCCGAAGTTGCCGTCGATCTGGAACGGCGGATGAGCGTCGAAGAGATTGTTGTAGACGCCAGAGCGTTCGCGGGAGTTGGGGTAGGGCTTGGCCGGAGCGAGGAGGTTCTGCAGGATCTTGTAGGCGTGCGGGCCGTCGTGCAAGCGGGCCCACAGGTTTAGCCGCCAGCCCAAGCCCCAGCCGGTGGCGTCATCGCCGCGGAGCTCGAGGGATTTTCTCGCGGCGGCGGCCAGGGCCTTGTCGGCAAAAGGAATATCCTCGCCGGGGAACAGGCCATAAAGATGCGAGACGTGACGATGATGCGGCTCGGGGGCCTGCATGTCCCAGTCTTCCAGCCATTCCTGAAGTTGACCCGCCGCGCCGATCTGATTGGGCGCCAGGCGCACGCGCGTGGCGGCGAGCTGCTTGCGGAAATCCTCGTCAACCCCCAGCGTCGCCCCAGCTTCGATACAGTGGGCGAAAAGGTCACGGAGAATCTGCATGTCCATCGTCGGGCCGGCGGCATTGGCCGCGCCACGGTGGTGGGAGTTCTCTGGGGAAAGGCTGGGGTTGGTGACCAGCCATTTGTGCTTGAGTTCTTCAACGAGGGTGTCAAGGAAGAACTCCGCGGCGCCTTTCATGGCCGGGTAAAGCCGCTGCAGCAACGCGCGGTCCCGCGTGAACTCATAGTGGTCGTACAGCGTGTTGCAGAGCCATGCGCCGCCCGTGGGCCACATGCCCCACTGTGGGCCGTCGATGGGCGCGGCGGCGCGCCAGAGGTCGGTGTTGTGATGCGCGACCCAGCCGCGGGCATTGTACATCGTCCTGGCGGTCCTGGCTCCGGTGACCTGCAGGTCTTCAACCAGCGCCATCAGCGGCTCGACGCATTCACCCAGGTTGGTGTTGTCGACGGGCCAGTAGTTCATCTCGGTGTTGATGTTGATGGTGTATTTGCTGCCCCAGGGCGGCGAGGTCAGATGGTTCCAGAGGCCCTGCAGATTCGCCGGCTGTCCGCCGGGACGGGAGCAAGCGGTCAGCAGGTACCGGCCGAACTGGAAGTAAAGCGCAACCAGCGCAGGGTCGTTGCCGCGGCCAAAATTCCGGATCCGCTCGTCGGTGGGAAGCTTGGCGTCATCGGTCGTGCCCAGGTCCAGCGAAACGCGATTGAAGAGTTTCTGGTGATCGGCGAGGTGATCCTTTCGCAGCGCGTCATAACCCTTGGCCGCCGCCTTGTCGATGATCGCGCCGGCAAGCTGATTGGGATCGCCCGAGACATCGCGGAAGTTCTTGCAGCTCGTCGCGGAGGCGATCAGGATGGCGGCGCTGTCCGCGCCCGTGAGGGAGTATTCGCCCGGGCTGTGAGCGGCGCTGCCCGTGCGCGTCGCCGGGCGCGTCGCTACCGTGAGCGTGCCGCCGGAATGGAAGACTCTCGCCCGGCACTGGAATTTGAGCGCACCAGCGATGCCCTGCGCGGGGCGGTTGGCGCCGCTCAGGATCAGCGTGTCAGGGGTGCCGGGGTTACCGGCATCGGTGAGGTCCTGGTCGGTGCGCATGGCGAGCTTGAAGCTGATCTGGCCGGGCTTGCTGGCGGTCAGGCGCAGGACCAGGACATTGTCCGGGGCGCTGGCGAACAGTTCGCGAGTGAAGGTGGTGCCTTCCGACGTGAATTGAACACTGGCCGTGGCGGTGCGGAGGTTGAGCTCGCGCCGGTAGTTCCCGGCCTTGGCGACTGGCGGGAAGGCCAGCAGGAGATCACCCACGGGTTGATAGGGAAGCTGCCCCATGGGCTTGGCCATCATCTTCCGCGAGATGAGGCGCTGCGCGTCGGCGTACTTGCCGTCCCAGATGAGTTGGCGCACTTCGGGCAATGCGGCGAGGGCCTCGGGGTTGTCGGGCGTGTAGGGACCGCCAGCCCAGAGGGTATCCTCATTGAGGCAGAGGACTTCGGCATCGATGCCGCCGAACATCATGGCGCCTTGTCTGCCGTTTCCGACGGGCAAGGCGCTGGTCCACGCGGTGGCCGGCTGGCGATACCAGAGGCTCAGCGGCTCGGCGGGCGGCGGCGCTTCGCCGATAAGCTGGCCGGTGGACGCCGGCACCCTGGTTGGCGGGGTGGCGGCAGAACCGGCCTGGGCTGCAATCGCAGCCACAACCACACACGCAACGAGGCAAGAGCATCTTGGCGTCAAGAAATGGAACATGCGACACTCCCGATTGACGATGTGCATACGCAAATATCTGAAGACCTCGAATACCGCCCTCCAATTCTGCCATTGCCGGGCGACGCCCCCGAAAACGGGACTGTCCCCCTCGGGCCGGCAAAAGAATCCGGCGGTGCGGCAGCGACAGCGCCGATGGCCAGCGCGAGCAGAATTGCATACCCCAGAAGGAATTGAATGCGTCGCATGGCAGTGCTCCTCATGATTATCTGTCTCCTCAGCCTCGCCTATGTTACCGCCTCCTTTGAAGCCGTAGCGCCAGGTAGGGCTTGCCCGGCAGAGGAACTGACGCCTTCCCGCGGAAGGCGCCCTCCACCGGCGTGATCGTCATGTTCCAGGTGTCAATCACCTCTGCCTTGTACTCAGATGCCTCCGGGAGGGGCAACCTCACCTTGACGGGCTGGTGGACGCCGAAGTACACGAGGTAGTAGTCGGCGCCCTTCCTTCCCCCGGCATACACCCCCCACTCCCACGAACCCTCCAGCGGCTCAAAGCCCAAAGGCGGCCCTGCTTCGACCAGCTTGCGCAAAAACGCGATGCGCGCCGGGCTCTCCCCGTGCAACACCCCGCCTTTGGACCACCAGAGAATGTCGTTCGGATCCACGTACGTCTCGCCATGGCCCATGTAACAGCCGACTACCGTCCCCAGCCAGAAGCGGTGGACCAACTCCTGCGCGCTGATGTTGCCCCACGGCTCGGGGATGTTGCCCTCGTACTGGCATTCATCGTCAACGATGGGCTTCTTGTAGCGCCGCCGCCATTCCTTCGCCTCCTGGAGGTTGGCGCCCTGGATGCTCGCGTGCGTCACCCACGGCCTGGTGTGGTCGTACCATTTGGCGCCGTTGTGCACCCCGCGAAAATGACGGTAGGGGTCGAGCTGCTGCACGAGCTGGAAGAAGTCGTCCCAGTCGCTCTGCTGCTTTGTCTTCATGAAGTCGTATTCATTCGCCATCGACCACCACACGTTGCGGAAGGCGCTCAACCGCGCAACGACGTATCGCAGGTAACGCCTGTCGGTGTCCGCGTCCATCCTATCGAAACCCCACCGGCCCTCGTCGTACGGGTGAAACAGGATCAGGTCGGCTTCGATGCCCAGGGCCGCCAGTTCTCTTACCCGCCTCTCCAGACGACGGAAGAAGGCGGGGTCGAAGCGCGTGAAATCGAATCTGCCGGCCGAGTCCTTCGCAAACGCGTACATCGATGGCTCGTTCCGGTTGTACGCGTAGTTCTTGGGAAAGACGCACATCCGCATCTTGTTGAACGGCGCCTTGGCCAGCGTCTTGAGCGTCTGCTGCTGCAACTCCTCGGTCTGGTGGATCCACGCATAGCAGGTGGTGCCAAACTGGTAATACGGCGTGCCGTCCGCGTATGCGAAATGGTGCGTGTCCTTGACTCGCACGGGCCCATGGTTGCCCGTTGACGGCTTCACGCACTCGAACTCCCCTTGTCGTCCATCGAGTTCTCTGACGTTGCTCTTGGTGCGGTACCGATACGTCCCCAGCGCGTCGGGCATGAACCGCAGGATGTACCTGCCCTCGCCATCGTAGAAGCCGCTGACGCGGACGGTCGATTGGCCGTCCGTGACCTCCGCCGACAGATCAACATCGACGAAAGGATTACCCCCCACGGGCCCTTTCAGCCCTACCTCGAATACGCCCCAGCGCTCGACCTGCCCCCGCTCCGCCGCCCCGCAGCACCCAGCCGGCAGCAGAATCGCGGCGCACAACGCAGACACGGGCATTCTCATGATGTCGTTCCGTTCCCTTGAGCAAGATGCGGTTTGCCAGCAGCCGATCCTGGCAGCGAGTCTACCGGTTCGAAAGCACTACTTCGTTCTCAACTTCAGAACCGTGATGGAATACGGCGAGAACTCGCGCGCGACATCGGCGCCCAAGTCAACCGCCTTTTCCGCACGCGGAACGATCTTCTTGGGTTGTTCGAGGGCATTCGTGTCATTCAGGCTGTTGGCCGCCAAAGATACCACTTCGCCTTCGGGTTCAATCTTCGGCGCGCCGTTGATTTGAATACGGACTGGCTGCGCAGACCCGGCTGCGTTGACGACCTTTAGATAAATGATCCCGCTCTTGCTGTCGCGTGTGGCACTGAAGAAGATCTCCCGGATTTGCCGTGCGGGAGGAGTGCCACCGCGAAATGCCCGCGGCTGCCATTGGCGGGTCGGGATGTTCTGCGAATCGGTCCCGAGAATCTCATCGCCGTGCATTGTGCTGAACATCATCTGGGCATAATACGAGGGCGAACCGTAGCTAGTCAGTGCGTCGTAGCCAATCAGATCCGAGCTCCATTGCATCGAACGATTCGGTCCGGTGAGCTGGCTGACGTTGACGAGAAGCGGAGCATAGCAGGACAGCAGAACAATGTCCGAATTGCGTTCCATGCAGCTCATCCACGCCCCGTCGCCGAGCGCCCCGGCCATGTTCGGCGTAGGCGAGCCGACGCGCGTTGCCCATTCGCCGCAGAAGATCTTGGACTGATTCGTCCGTGAATACGTGTCGTATTTCAGGGATTGCGCCATCATTTCTTCCAGTCCACGGTAGTAGTGCTCGTCCACCAAATCCGGTGTGCGGCTTTTAACCCACAGGTTTTGGGGCTGTTCATAACCGGTCGAGGAAATGACCTTCAGGTGCGGATACTTCTTCTTGATCGCATCGTAGAATTGCGCGAACCGTCCGTCGTAGGTGCCATTGCGGTCGGGGCCACTGCGGTCGAACCAGTCTTCGTTTCCGACCTCCACATAAGTCAGCTTGAACGGCTTGGGGTGCCCATCTTTCGCGCGCTGCGCGCCCCATTTTGTGTTGGCGTCGCCGATAAGATACTCAATTTCCTCGAGAGCTTCTTGAACGTAGGGTTCGAGTTTCGGACCCGCTGCGATGACGCCGCCTCGGCCAAGGCAGTAGCCGGCAAAGACGCCGAGCAGAGGTTCCATGTCAAGATCCTCGCACCACTGGGCGAATTCGAGCAGCCCTAAGCCGTCTGTGGACCAGTAACCCCAGGGACTGGGATGGCCAGGACGCTGTTCGACCGGCCCAATGGTTTCCTTCCAGTTGAAACGCTGATTAAAGGCGTTGCCCTCAAGATAATTGCCGCCGGGGAATCGGAGGAATTTGGGCTTCATGGCAGCCAGCAATTCCATGATATCGGCGCGGTTGCCGTTCTCGCGATTCTTGTAAGTGGGCGGGAAGAGTGAGACGTTTTGCAGCCACAGCGTTCCCGGGGTCTTGGTCGTGAGTTTGAAGACGTTTTCCTTGGAGGCGGGAACGTTCTCAGTCTTCAGCTTTGTCTCGAATTTCTTCCATTCGGGAGTCAGACCGGAGATTTCGGCGCTGGCGAAGGTGGTCTTGCCATCGGCGTTTTCAATGCTAACGGTCACCGGACCGGTGAAACCGGCGGCGGCCTTCGCAAAGAATGATAAGCGATAGGTGGTCTGTGGCTTCACGGGAATACCCCAGTATCCGCCGTTGGCAACACCAGCCGGAGAAGCTGCGGAGGCTGACGAAGCGTCGAGCTTGAGGCTGACGTTCAGGAAATCGTTCAGAGGGCTATTTGTGTCGAGCACCATCGAGGCACCACCGACGACAGTCCAGAACCTGGGCTGGGTGTCGGGTCTGAAGGTGACAGGAAGGTATTTCCCGGCCTCGTAAGTATCGGGCGTGACGCGCGGGA
>Ga0153916_10000703_pt1 | contig 23058 bp, 18 predicted proteins | sample Opewatmetagenome_FD_109642 | JGI IMG/M metagenome (GOLD analysis project Ga0153916, IMG submission 109642) | Freshwater wetland microbial communities from Ohio, USA - Open water 3 Core 3 Depth 4 metaG | ecosystem: Environmental > Aquatic > Freshwater > Wetlands | place: USA: Ohio, Lake Erie...
CGGCATAGTTTTCATGATCATCATACTCACGATCGCCTTGTACATACAGTCTGGAATGAAGGACCCGAGCATAATACTGATTGGGATTGTCGCCTCAGCCATACTGTTCTTCGCGATGAGGTACACGGGCACAAGGCAAGAGAACGTCATGGTGCCCAAGCTGCTCATATCGCATGAGGATTCGGAGATGCCCCCGTTCATTGATGCGACCGGTGCTCATGCAGGAGCCCTTCTCGGGGACGTCAAGCACGATCCGTTCCAGAGCGGAGGTCTGGAGACCCCGGCTCATGAAAGGCTCGAGGTCGGTGCGATCCATAAGGCGTCGAAGGGAGTCCTGTTCGTCGATGAGATCAACATGCTCAGGATAGAATCTCAGCAAAGCCTATTGACAGCCCTTCAGGAGGGTGAGTTCGCTATCACAGGCCAGAGTGAACGAAGCTCAGGTGCAATGGTCAAGAGTGAGGCGGTCCCTTGCGACTTCGTGCTCGTCTGCGCCGGCAACCTCGACGCAGTTCAGGGGATGCACCCGGCGCTGAGGTCGAGGATTCGCGGTTACGGCTACGAGGTCTACATGAAGTCGACTATGGATGACAGCCAATCGAACAGGGAGAAGCTTGTCAGATTCGTCGCCCAGGAGGTCTCGAAGGATAAGAAGATCCCTCATTTCGACATGGGCGCAGTGGCCGAGATAGTCAAGGAGGCGCAGCGGCGGGCCGGTAGACGGGGACAGCTTACATTGAGGCTGAGAGAGCTCGGCGGTCTCATTAGGGTAGCCGGAGATATTGCCAGAGAGGAGAGCAAACCGGTCGTCACGGCCCAACACGTCCTGAATGCAAAGAAGATAGCGAAGAGTCTGGAGCAGCAGGTCGCAGACCGATATATCGAAGTAAGAAAGGCGTACAAGACCTTCCTCACCGAAGGTTCAGCGGTCGGTGTCGTGAACGGACTTGCTGCCCTCAACGCAGATTCAAACATGTCGGAGTTCTCTGGTGTCGTCCTGCCGATAGTGGCAGAGGTGACGCCAGCACAGACGAAGAATGGTGGAAGAGTCATAGCGACGGGCAGACTCGGAGAGATCGCGAAGGAAGCGGTCCAGAATGTATCCGCTCTCATCAAGAAGTATACAGGCGAAGACATCAGCAACCACGACGTTCATGTTCAATTCGTCGGTGTGTACGAAGGGGTCGAAGGTGACAGTGCCTCGATATCTGTCGCGACCGCGGTGATATCAGCTTTCGAAGAAGTGCCGGTCGATCAGACGGTCGCGATGACTGGAAGCCTCAGTGTACGAGGGAAGGTCCTGCCGGTCGGGGGCGTAACCGCCAAGATCGAGGCAGCGGCGGAGTCCGGGATGAAGACGGTACTCATACCGAAGGAGAATATGAAGGACGTGGTGCTTGAGGCGAAGTACGTGGGCAACATCCAGATAATCCCGGTCGAGAATCTCAATGATGTGCTGAGCCACGCATTGGTCGGCGGGACAAAGAAGGAAGGCTTATTGAAGAAGCTGACCGCCGCGGTCGAGAGTGCGACGATACCAGCAGTCGTGCGGCCCGTTGCCAGATAGTATCTTTGAGAATCGTCCCCTGGTTTATCGTTTCTGAGTTCTGAGCAAAGCATTTCAATAGAGAGATGATATCGTAGTCCATTGCCGTCTTGGATGTGTGGCCATTGAACAGCGATGAATTCAACGCGCTTCTCATAGGTCGTTTCCAGCCGTTCCACAATGGACATCTTGAGGTAATCCGAACGATATTGAGGGATTGCGACTATCTGACGATCGGCATTGGCAGCGCCCAGTATTCCCATACCTTTGAGAACCCCTTCACCGCCGGGGAACGGCATCTGATGATATCTCGCTCTCTCAAGGAGGAGGGAGTGCAGAATTGCTATCTCGTTCCTATAGTGGACATCAATCGATACTCTGTCTGGGTTGCCCACGTCGCATCGATCGTGCCGCCGTTCAAGGCGATATACAGCAACAATCCTTTGACCAAGAGGCTGTTTTCTGAGGCGGGCTACGAGGTTCGCGCCTCCCCGCTCTTCAACATCGAGCTCTACTCCGGTACCGAAATTCGGAACAGAATGCTGGCTGGTAAGGATTGGAGACTTCTGGTCCCAAAGGCCGTCGCGACTGTGATCGACGAGATTGGTGGCGAGGGACGGGTCAAAGACTTGATGAAAGGACTCATATGAGGTGAGCGATGAGACTTGAAGAAGAGCTAGGGGAGTTGCTCAGGACCAAGTCCATGACCCTCGCCGTCGCCGAATCGTGCACTGGCGGACTCGTTTCGGACATGATAACGAACGTGCCTGGAAGTTCAATGTATTTCCTGGCCGGTCTCGTTACATACAGCAATGATTCAAAGGTCGATTTGCTTGGCGTGTGCAGAGAAACGCTCGAATCATACGGCGCAGTAAGCGAGCAGGTTGTCATAGAAATGGCAAGGGGCGTAAGGAAAACCACAGGGGCCGACATAGGCGCTGCTGTGACTGGTATCGCTGGACCTGATGGTGGGACGGAACAGAAACCTGTGGGTCTTGTCTACTTCGCAGTCGACGATGGAAGAGCCATACTCGCCGATAGGGCTTTCTTGTCGGGTGACAGGCGCGAAGTGAAGCGGTCGTCGAGCCAACGACTCATAGAAATCATCGTGAAGTCGCTGAGGGAGCAGGTCGTTTCTGGTGACCCGCGTCCGATCGGCCCATATTGAGGTCAGGTCGCTATCTAGATGTGGACCGGGGAATCGACAGCGGTATGCTTCTGTATCTTCTGACCGCTGGGTTTGTATGACTAGATGACCGCGGTCATCATACGGTGGATCTTCATATTCTGTTCGTTCACGATTCATGCGTCTTGGAGGCTATGTCCGAATCTCCCACACCCGAGGAAAAGCATCACGCCAGAGAGTAAATAAACCATTAGTGCCATTTCATCGTTGAGCCCTGATTCCGCATGGTGCATACTGATGACTACTGAAAACGTGGAGAGACAGTACGATCTAGACTTTGACGGTATCTTCAAGCTTCGTCTGGAGCGGCGTTCCTTTCCATTTCTTGAGAAGAAATTGAGTATCTGGGAGAGCAGTTATGATCGACCCGATATCACCGTCTCAAGAGGCGAGGTGTCAAGCGAGGCCTTACCGTTCGAAGGGAACAGGCTGTTTTCCGAGAAAGGATATCAGATAATCCACAAGAACTCCATCTACGAAATCGAATCAGATCGCATCACATGCAAGGGCTCCGTGGTCGAGCTGTACCTTGAGCATATGGTGATCATGCCGGTCATCAATAGGATGATTACTGACCAAGGGAACTTCCTTGCCTACGCTGCGGCGGTCTCAGTCGACGACAGTGTTCTCATTATGCCCGGGATTTCAGGCACTGGGAAGACATCATTGATGCTGGAGCTGTTGTCCCGCGGAGCCGAATACATCGGAAACAACAATGTCTTCATAAACCGCAGTGGAAGATGTGCGCTGTATAGCCCATGGATTAGCTTTCCGGAGCGGAATACGATTCTGTTCCCTGAATTGGTGGGGAACCTGTTCTCCTCGAACAAGGAACACAGATTGCAGGAGAAGAGAAGCTCATTCTATCAGTTGGGAATGTCTCTGAAGGGCGGCAATTTCGTCTCACGCTATTTGAAGAGTAATCTTCTCTCAAGGTTCTTCTCAACTTACTATGCAACATACGACAAGGTGTTTCCAGGATGCAAGGCGAAGAGGTCAGGAGTCGTCACTCACGCGTTTTTCCTCGAGAGGAGGAGGGCCGATCCAAAAGTAATCAGGGCCGCTCCAGAGGAGGTCGCTGAGCTTGCTACCATCTCCGACTGGTTGGATGATGGTAACTCACATAACACGCTCGCCGAGCTGGCAGGATTGAAATTCTGTACGAAGAACGACATGGATGCACTCTTCACCGATTTCTTCAGCCATGCTGAATGCTACAGAGTCAGAATCCCTGCAAACGAAACGAGAAAGGGGATAAAAGAGACTGCGGACATGATCGAGGACATCGTCAGCTGACTTGTGTTCCTGGTAAGGGAACAGGATTGGATCCATCAAATTTGGAAATCGTCCAGATTTGTCGGGAGGGCTGCCGGTCACTCGTACCTTCCTCGATGTCGACCAGACTGGCAAAGGCTGAGACAAATGTAGAAAGGTCTTTATCTCCGTACTGGAATTATGAACGCTGTCAGGTGTAGGGGATGGGTGCACCAGTTAGAAGAATTCCTACAGGTGTAGCTGACTTTGATTCGATAATCAAAGGCGGCATGCCAACGGGGTCGGTAGTGCTGCTTCTCGGAGAACTGGGGGCAGGTCAGGTGGAGTTCGCTCTGACCTCGGCCGCGAAGCTCTCTCTTGTGAAAGAGCATCCCGAGTCTTCCGATTACTTCCTTGGCCAGAGCGCCAAAGGGAACTACCTTCCTGAGAGGATTTGCTACATAACTTTCTCCCGGTCGAAGGAAGAGATTTTGCAGGAGATTTCCGCATCTTTCAATGTCGATTTCTACGACGCGTTTGAGAAGACCGTCGTGTTCAAGGATTTCTCAAGTCTCTACTTCAAACACTCGGTCGTGCCAAGCAGCTGGGCGGGTGAGAGAACCTCCGTGTTCGACGAGCAGGTTGACGGTAATATCCTTGAATCCCTGGTGACATTCCTGGATGAGAACGCTCCGAACAGTCTTGTGATAATCGATTCCATCACCGATCTTGTCGTGAACGCCAAGATCGACATCTTCGATCTCGTGTCCGTTCTGAGAGGGATGCAGAGGATTGCGAAGAAGTGGGGCGGGATAGTGTATCTTGTGCTAACGAGAGATATACTTGATGAAATGAAGCAGAGGATGGTTATGGATAGTGTCGACGGTGCGTTGGTCTTCGAGTGGAGCAAGTTCCACCACTCATCAAAAAGACAGCGGTACCTGTACGTCGAGAAGTTCATGAGCATTCTTCCACACCTGGACAAGGAGAGGATCGCAAGATTCGCCACGGTCGTGACTGCCCAGAGTGGTTTGGTGGTAATCGACACGGAAAGGGTAGGTTGATTCGCATGGATAGGGTGAAAACAGGGATTGTTGGTCTGGACGAGATGCTTGAGGGCGGTTTCCCTAGGTCGCACACGGTAGTGGTGATGGGTTCCTTCGGTACTGGGAAGACTACATTCGGGCTGCAGTTCTTGTCGGAAGGGTTGAAGCAGGGCGAGAAGGGAATCTACATCACTCTGGAAGAAGATGAGAGATCAATAATCGACGATGCCAAGTCTTTCGGTTGGGATTTGAAACCAGCGATTGACTCAAAGAAGTTGTCCATCGTGAAATTGGAGCCGACCGATGCCAAGACGACGATCTCTCGTATAAAGAGCGACCTCCCGGATTTCATAAAATCTTTCGGTGCCACCAGGATAGTGATTGATTCGATTTCCCTGCTGAACATGCTTTTCGAGTCGGACCACGAAAAGAGGTCAAATCTGTTCCATCTTGTCCAGATGATAAAGAAGACTGGAGCAACCTGCCTGATGACAGCAGAGGTCAAGGACAACAATCCTCTAGTCTCGAGGGATGGATTGATAGAATATACGGCAGACGGCGTCATCTCTTTGCGCTACGATGAGCCAGCGGAGAAGAGTGAGATCCAGTTGACCATCAGGATAGTCAAGATGAGAAGGATCAACCATTCAAGGCGGGTCAAGCCTTATTCAATCACGAGCAATGGCATCGAGGTCCACTCAGGTGCAGAAGTCTTCTGACGATTCCATCAGGTTTTTTCATACATCTTCTTCAATGCGGAATCCTTCACACCCGTACGTTCCACTGCCCCCTTCACCCCTGGCAGCGAAGCGATCTTCGACATGATTCTCAACGATCCCTTCTTCGCCTCGACTCCGACGAGATATGTGTCTTTCGCGCCCATTCTATACTTGAATTCCTCAGCTCCCTTTCCGAAATCGAGATGACCGAATCCCCTTTTCTGCGCATCCTGCATCGCGAAGTAGGCCACTAAGTTACCCGGTGAGAACTCCTTCATCGAATCATTCATACCGATTCGATATGCCCTCATGCATTCCCAGTCATCAATACAGAAAAGCTGGGATGCGACCGTGCCGTCAATCCTGATTTCATATACTCTTCCGGAGCTGGTTTCTGCGAATTTCCTTGCGATGTCAATGAGGAACGATGAGATGTTCTCGTCGGAAAATATGCTTCCCCCTCTTTTCTCCCACCTATCACGATGCAGCGCGGTGTATGTCCTCATTGCTTCCGCCACGCCATCTGGAGATTCTTCGATCCGGTGGACAATTCTTTTCTCGTCTTTCAGGGATGAAATGACGTGTCTTATCGTTCTTCTAGTCCTGGAGCCGATGATGTCAATGACGTTGCCAGTTGTTGGGAGATAAGCGCGAGGACATGGGATCTTTGGGATCTCATCGGTCTGCCATTCTTCTGCTATCCTTTCGCAGAGTGTGGTCGAGAGAGAGGTGTCCCTAAGGTCGCAGAGTTGTAGCAGGTTCCAGTTCAGCTCTCTCAGAGCCTCAATCACCTGATCCAGGACTTCATCTTGGTTCCCAACGCACAGCAACTCATGATCGTATGACTCCGCTGTGCTCGAACAGTTGCCGAAAAAAGACAATCTCTTGAGCCTCATTCCCATTAGAGTGGTTACGGTCTGGACAAGAGGCAATATGCCAACAATATCCTCCCCATCATTGACAAGTATCAAACGTGGGGAGGCAAGATTCCCAAAGTGCTTGAGCCACATACTCGTCCAGTCAAATGATTGATATGCGGGACCCTTGCACATCTTCCTGAGGGTCTCCCACGATTTGCCGAATGATCTCAGCTTCTGGATATCGGAGACAGTCCGATGCTCAAGCACGAGAATTGCCCCTGGGTTTGTGAAGGGTAAAGTCCGTTAAATAACTTCCGCGGGTCGTGCAACATCAAGAATATGCAATATTCAGCTTTGACCCGATTTCGATTTTCTGAGAAATCTTATTGCCCTGGTGGGTGCGGTGATAGGGTCGCTCTTGAATGCATCCCAGTATCGTGCATTTCTGGTTCTTCTCTCCATCTTGTCGATGAGTCTCTTGACCCTTGCAGTCGGGACCGAGGACAGATTCCTCTCGGCTATGGTGGACTTGTGAACCTCACTTCGTTCCGCCCATTCTTCCAAGGATTGAGGTTGAATGAAGCCATGTTCCTTTGCCACCTCGAGAAGTTGAGTCCCTGGGTAGGGCATGTATACCTTGAATTCATAGTGGTAGGCTTTGAGTCGACTCAGCAGCTCCTCCGTCTGTCTGAAGTCATCCTCCGTCTCTCCAGGCAGACCCACCATCAAGAGTGCGTCGCCTTCAAGTCCCGTCTTCCGTATGATATCGAACGCACGTTTCATATCCTCCACTTTCGTTTTCTTCAGAACAATATCGAGAAGTCTCTGCGATCCAGACTCGATCCCCACCAGGATCTGTCTGCAGCCAGCCTCCTTCATGATTCTGAGCAGTCCTTCTTCTATCTGGTCAGCTCTCAGCTCGCAATTCCACAGAATGTCCACATTCCTCTCGATTACTGTCTCGCAGAACTCACGCATCCTGTCGACACTGCCCGCGAACAGATCATCATCGAAGATCACACCATTCATTCTTGGTTCGATGCTCTGAACATGCTGGATTTCCTCGAGAATCCTTCCAGCGCTTATGGAAGTCCATTTGTGTCCCCACATCTTCTTTGTGTAGCAGAACGAGCACGAGGCAGGGCAACCTCTGCTTGTGTTCATCGGCATCGCCATCCGGCCATGGAAAGGTACAAGGAATCTGCCAAGATCTCCGATAGAATCCCACAAAGGCATTGGGAGTGCATCCAAATCCCTTATCCTGGGGCGAGGAGGCGTCACTATCAGATCGCCGTCCCTCCGGAACGCGATGCCTTTGACCTCATCTGGTGAGATTCCAGAGTCGATGCTCCCGCAAAGGTCCAACATGGTCCCTTCCCCTTCCCCTATCACGACGAAATCGACGGGTGCATCACGAAGAGTCAATTCAGGCAGACTGGTCGGCCCTGGACCACCCCACACGACGATAGCCCCAAGATCCTTTGCCCACTTACTAACCTTCATCGCTCTGAGTATCGAGGAACTTATCAACACTGTGAACCCTACTATATCAGGATCGAACTCTTCCAGGGCCGTTCTCTCTTGATCAGATAAAGACTCGCCGCTCCAATCGAAGAGTCTGACATCGAGTGAGTGCTTTCTCAGGAAAGCCCCGATGTAAAGGATGCCGAAAGGCGGACTTCTCTGTACGGAGGGTTCTCCGGCTTCAAATCCAACGTTGACCAGGGCAACTTTAGTTTTCACCGACCGAAGCCTCCTCTGTCACCCTCATGTACGCTTCAAGATAGCGTTCAGGAGAGTGGTATCTATCATATCGCCTCAGTGCGTTGCGAGATAATTCGAACCGGAGCTCCTTGTCCTCATCGATTGTCCTGAGCGATTGCGTTATGTCCTCGATGGAAGGCTTCGATGCGATTCCGCAAGTCGGGTCTTGCACGAGTTCTGGAAGCCCCCCATTCGTCGAGACGACGAGAGGTACGCCCAGGGAGAGGGCTTCGATACAAGAGAGCGGCGAGTTCTCGTTGCAGGTTGAGGGGGCGACCAAGCAACGTGCCGAGGTCATCTCTTCGATCAGTTTGACCCTACTCAGGAATCCCAGGTGTCTTATGCGGCCCCGTGTAGCCTTCTCATATTGCCTAACGAGTGGCTCCAGAGTTCCCGTTCCGGCGACGTGGAGGTCCGATTCCAAGTCCGCCTTTGAGTAGGCTTCCAGAAGAAGATGCAGGCCCTTGTACTTCTCCAATCCCGAGGCGAAGATGAAGTATGGTCTCTCGTTCCTTGTGGAGGAGGATCTAGGGATCCTGGGAGCAAAGTTGGGAATGACTACAGGATTCTTCCGAAGATGATGTTCCATGATAGACGAAATGAACCTTGATGGAGCGATGATCCGATCCAATCGGTCGATAGAATGCTCGAAGGTCTGGCCTCGCCAGAGCTGGTAGGGCTTGTAGGACCTCAATGAGCATGGGAGACATTTCCTGTCCTGACACAGACCTTTTCCATTTCTCAGGAAATCGCTTCTCTGACACAACAACCAATAGTCGTGGGCGGTGTAAATTCTTCGTGCGTTGCCCATATTCATGATTCGTCCACCCAGGAGGGAGATGTTGTGATGGTGGACCCAATCAGGGTTTTCATCCTTTATCAGGCGTTCCAGCGTTCTTTCGGCGATCTTGTTTGATCCTGTCAAGTATGTCAGCACTGGTGAAATCCTTCCCAGCTTGCTTTCAATCGCGTAGGTATTAACCTGGCCCTTGGTCTCTTGAGGTCTCCTTCTTCCTCTCTTCAGGTGGTAAGCGTCGACATCATGGATAACATGGATCTCATGTCCTATCTTCGTCAGTTCCTCAGCAAGGTACCTGACATGCACTGCGTCTCCTCCGATATGGAAGGGCGGATAGAAAGTGGACGTCATTATTATTGTCTTGGTCTCCGTTCCAATCACCGTCTCAATTCAATGTGCGTGCTTCATCCGATGCAATAGGAAGTTGTCGGTAATCTTGATTGCGTATCTGAGCGCCAGCTCGAAATCGTCGGGGTTTCGCAGAACATGCCTCACGTTGGAAGACCACCATAGCGGGTTCAGGTACAGCGAGCGATAGGCGACACTTCTCGCATGGTTGAGGTCAGCTGGCTTCAGCGCTGCCGTGCCAACGATCGCATCGTCCTGGAATAGTAGTCTAAAGTCCAACTCCTCCGTCGCTTTGTCCCTGCACACGTCATCGTAGAATCTCGTCCCTGGATATGGGACGGCGACGTTGAACTGCGCACTGGTGGGCAATGTCTCTTTGACAAAATCAAGAGTCTCTTGAACCGTGTCCCAGTTCTCTCCCGGCAGTCCGAATATGAAGCTACAGAATGTCTTGATCCCCGCCTCCTTTGCCCAAGCCACTGCGTTTCTTGCTTGTTCGACCTTCAGGTGTTTTGTCGACGAATCAAGTATCTTCTGGCTGCCTGATTCGATGCCGTAGGAGATGCCCCTGCATCCTGCTTTTCGCATGATGGAAAGGAGCTCTCTATCGATGAGATGTGCCCTGGTGTTGCAGTACCAGTTGATATCCAGATCTTCCTCGACAAGGGCTTTCGAAAGATGTATGACTCTGTTCCTGTCAAGGGTGAACGTTTCGTCGAAGAACGATGCCGTTCTCAGTCCGTAGCTCCTCTTCAGGTATCTGAGCTCTTCGATGATCCTATCCGCCGATCGGGGTTTCCATTCCGTGCCGGCGACTGTGCAGAACGAGCATTTGAACGGACATCCTTTGCTCGTATACAGAATGGAGAATGGTTTTCCGGCCGGCGCCGTTACGTAGTAGGGTCCTATGGACGGGAGCAAGTCGAAGGCCGGGATCGGCATCGAGTCGTAGTCTTTCAACGGATCCGCATCCTCCGTAATCTTCCCCTCATCGTTATGTCTATACGCAATGCCCTGGAGTCTCTCCAGATCCGAGGTTGATTCCAATGTGCTCACTAATTGTGGTGCAACTGTCTCGTACTCGTGCCTGATGTAGATGTCCAAAGCCGGAGACTGTTCCAACACTCTCTCTCCCATCGTCCGGAGTGTCCAGCATATTCCGATGGTCCTTGTTCCGACGTCGTTCTCCTTTACTATCTCGGCTGTCTTCATATCCCAGTCGAAAGTCGTTGGGGTGAATCTAAAGATCACCGCATCCGGTTTCTCTACTTGGAGTGCGGTTCTAAGGGTTCCGTATTCTAGTCCGAAACCGTTCATATCTACCAGTGAGACTTTGCAACCTTGAATTCTTAAGAGGGCTCCGATCTGCAACAGGCTATATGGTTCAATTACCGAGTACCGTTCTGTTATCTCGCACCTCTCTTCTCTGATGACAGGGATGCCATCGAACCGCGGCGGATTCACGAGCAGCACTTTCATCCAAGACCCCTCACAACGTCTTCATAAGCCTCCGATGTCATCATAGCCATCCTGGTCGCACTGAAGTCGTTCTCGGCTCTGATCCGTGCGTTGTCCCCTATCCTCTCACTGACCGTCTTGTCTGACAAAATCCTGAGAATGCTCTCCGCCATTACCAGAGGGTTACCTGGTTCGAAAAGGACACCATCTTGCTTGTCTCTGATCATCTCAGGTATCCCGCCGACCCTCGAAGCGACGACCGGCAAGCCGGACGCCATCGCTTCCAATATAGTCATTGGGAAGCTCTCAGAATAACTTGGAAGAATGAAAACGGATGCGAGCGGATAGAGATAGGGCATTTCTTGATACGGCACTTGACTTAGGAATACATAGTGCGACTGAGGCACTCCGTTGCTTTCGAGCATCCTCTTCCAGGGGTCAAAGTTACCGACCCCCGCAAGCACGAGGGTCGCGTCTGTGCTCTGGATTATTCTGGAGAATGCTCCGATTGCTGTGTCCAGCCCCTTCAGCGCGATCAGCCTCCCCGAGAACAGGATGATGTTCTTCATCCCATCCAGCATCGGGAAGTGCTGGAGACATTCCCCCCTGTCTCTTGGTCTGAACATAGATGTATCGACCCCGTTGTGTATGATCCTCGAACGCCGGGGACGCCCAAAAGAGGCCTGATAGAGACCTCGAATGTACTCCGACACGAAGATGATATTCTCGCACCGCCGAAGATATAGCCACTCGATCATCGACAATGCTGGATACAATAGATATGTCATCTTCTCAGATCTTTCCAACTGCCTCAGACCGAGATCCGCGCGCATCGTCCCGACTCGCTGTGAGATTATTGTCGTATGGACCGTTGTTATGGAGGGGATTCTATGGTTCAGGAGCTTGAGTATGAGGTCAGGCATCTGGGCGTGGTTCGCGTGCAATATGTCGAAGTGATATTTCTCCTGAAGCGTCTTGAAGTTGCGCCATAGACTCACTTGGAATTGATTGTTGTACAGAAATGTATCTCTTGCATTTCCCAAGTTGTGGAGAGTAATGCGATTTGTTATGTCAGAATGATCCTCCTGATCTCCTTTCCTCCTGCTAAGTGAGATTACGTGAACGTCATAGTCGCTCGGAAGATGCTTGGCCAACTGGGCGGTGTAAGTGCCAATTCCACCCCAGCTCGGCAAGAATTCTGGCGTTACGATCGCGACTCTCATTCATACCCCTCGACCCACTGCTGGGCAAGGGTTGTCGCATCACTTGATTCTTTCTCTGAAACCGGCTCTGCCTGTGCTCTATCCGCGGTCATATATCTTCTCTGAACTAGTTTCTTGAGGATCATGAATCCAGCCTCCATAGGAATGAGCTTCGATTCGCCCTCTCTGTTCAGATACTTGATTGGTACCTCACCAATCTTCAATCCGTTCTTGGCAGATTCTGCGAACATCTCGGCCTCGATATCGAAGTGAGTCGAGTCCAGTCGCATGTTCTTGAGGGCCTGGGTATCGAACCCCCACATTCCCGTGCACAGATCTGTCACCCGCTTCAAATAAAGTAGGGAAGCCATTTGGCTCAGCATGATATTTCCAAAGTAGTTCAGTCTGGTCATTGAGCCTTTCTCTATGCTACCTTTGAAACGTGACCCAAGCACGACGTCGTATCCTTTCTCGAGAGCCGTCACGACATCTGCGATGTATCTGGACGGATATGTCCCATCTCCGTCCAGCATGATTACGAACTTCGAGTCGAGCAAAACCGAGAGAGCGCCGAGGTCCATGTCAATCCCTGATTTCAGAGATAGTGCTTTGAGGACCACTTCCTGTGGGCTCCGAAGCTGGAAGAACTGTCTCATACCGAACCCTTTCCCGTTCCCGTGCTGGGTGAACAGCTTGGCGCCTTTCTCCTTGGCTATCTCAAGGGTGCGGTCGGTCGAATGGCCATCGACCACTATCACGTCTACCTCATAGCCTTTTGATTTGAGCTCATGGGTCGGGATTCCATCGATGACTTCTCCAATACAGCGTTCTTCGTTGAGTGCAGGGATCATCACAACTACTTTCGCACCCGGATTCAAGGTCAAACCTCCCTGCTAGTCACGACTGGTCGGGTCTGTAAAGACCAGTCTGAACGTCGTCCCATTTGATGTAACGTCGTTTTCCTCCCCCTACGAACTCGGTCGAAGTCTGCTGTGCTTCGGTCCGAGAACCTTTGTGTTTCTCGGTTTTGCTACTTGCTGTTGACCCCGAGAGGTCTTATTCTCCCTCGAGGGCATCCCTAATTCACACGTCTCTATACTTAAATGTTTCTCAGAGAAACAGCGAGTTCGTTGATCGTTTTCGCTCAAGCCAGACTTTTTCAATATTATCCAATTTGATAATGTTCCGAAATAAGTATCCTCTGTGATTTCCCGTTTATTGTCCGCATTCTCCGGGACATCATCGTCGCCGTGACATGACGCTCCTCAATAATACTACACTCCCAAGTATGGTAGTCAAGAAGATCACAAATAGAATCATCCGTGATACTCCCAAACCGACAGTGGTCATGTTCTGTACGAAATACACTGTCTCCAGGAGGTCCATCCCAAGGAATGGTAAGATCAGGATTACGACGTTCCACTTCTCGCTATTGCTGAGCTCTATCGATCTATGAATCGTCCGCGTCGAGAGGACCATCATCGTGAAGACTACGAACGCAACGGAGAATATCACGACTTCCGCCTGGATGTCAATGTATGTGTTGAAGGAGTTGAGCGACTCGTATCCGTTGGAGAACGGATACAGAGGAAAGAAATGTCCAAATAGCCAGTCTGCAGCCAGGTGGGCAGCAGCAGCTACCGATGCGATAAGGACTTGGGCTCTACGAATCTTGAAAAGGAAATGAAGCACTACGAGCGCCACCAGGACGAGAATCGTGAGTCCGATCATGCTATGGCTGAAGGTCCTCAAATCCTCGAAGTGCAAGAAATCGGGCAGGACAGCGAAGAAGGCAATGTACGGGATGGTGAGTATCAAGTCCTCCTTACTTCTGCAGTAATACAGGACAAGAGGTGTGCAGGCCAGAAGGGAGACTGCGAGATGACCGGGTAGCCACATTGGCACCCAATATGCTCGATAGTTTATCTACTTCACGCGCTAGAAGAACAACGAAACCCTCGTCAGTCGATGGGAGTATTAATATTGGGAGTGGCTCAATTACCGAGGGGATTATTCCGATTGGGAGGAAAGGATTGAAGGATTCCATGGGTTTCCTGAGGATAAGATCGTCCGTGTTGGCGATCCTGGCGTTGGCCGGTTTCGCTGTGATGTTGAGTTCATCTATCGGATTCGACGTCGGATGGATTTCCCCTAATACTCCCTTCGGTCTGTTCGGGATAGTTCCATTAGGATACTGGCTGGGAATCTCCATCATAATGTTCTCCATGATTTTGGGCATTAGGAACCACAACGAACCTCTGTTCTTCCTTCAGGCTTTGTTGATGTTCATCTCAATCTGGGGTGCTCCCTCACTCTTCGAGACATATCCCTCAGTCTGGGATTCCTACCTTCATTTTCAGACAGTCGACAACATGATACGAACAGGCGTGATGGACTTGAATGTCGACTCCTATGGTTTCAACTATCCAGGCTTCTTCGTACTCGCGGGTCACTACGTTCTCCTTGGGGATCCTCCGATTCTCTCTTACCTACGATTCTATCCGATCTTCGCTTCCGCTATGACCCTGCTCTCACTCTATCTTCTCGTTCGATGTTATGTTCCGGGACTCCACTATCGGTTCGCTCTGATTATCTGCATTTTAGTCAACGTTTGGATTCAGGTCCATTTCTCACCTCAGTCCCTTGGTTTCGTCGCGGGGATCCTGTTCTTTGTCTTCTTGGAGAAAGATGGTCTGGAATGGTTGTTTGCCGCTATGGCCGCTTTCGCTTTTGTTGTCGTGTCGCATCCGACTACTGTCATTTTCCTTATCGGGGCTTTGGTGGTGAGAGAAGTAGCTCTCAGGGGCTATCGACTATTGAAACGAAAGGCACCGTTAAGGACCGAGAGACCTTGGCCGATATCCATTTTCTTTCTGATATGGATTGCATGGCTATTCACCAATGCCGTCGCGTATTCGACTCTCTTGTTGGACATTCTCTTTCAGAGGCTTGGATATTTGAGCGCTCTGCCTGGCGAGGCGGTCGGCACGGTATCGGCGAGGACAGCAGAAAACATATTCCCGATTCCTCCCTTGATAAGAACAGGCGTCGTTGGCGCCTTTGTGTTGCTGGCCTTCGTGTCGATTCTGCTAGTGATAATGCAGAAATGGCTGAAAAAGTCAAAGCGACGGTCACCTGATAGCGGCATCCTACAGGAAAGGAGAATGAAGGTTCGAATACCAGCCAGTGTCCTTGCATTCTTCATACTTCCGTTCATCGTCGTCCCACTGGACATCATAGTCTTCAAAGGACAATTCTATGACCGAGGACTTCTGTTCCTGGTGCTCGGATCTTCCATCATTATCACGTTGGTCATGATTGGCACTTTCAGAGGAGCTCTACGAGCCGTGATCGTGATCCTCGTCGTCGTCCTCGCTGGAGCGGCAATGACAACGACGTTCTATCAAGAAAGTCTTTATGCGGTGAGTGCTGAGAGTGTAAACGCATCCGATTTCCTGAACAGCCACATGCAGAACAACTCGATCGTGTTGGGAGGTATGTATCCAGATCCTGTATGGGGTAATTCCGCCCCCACTAGCATCTCCAAGTTCAGATACGCAACTGCTTTCCCGGATAGCTACAGCAACGTCTCAGAAAGGGCATCTTCCATAATGGCCCTTGTGTTTGATCGTTCATCAGAGCTTTGGAATAGACAATACGGGACCATTCGTATCTACAATTTCTATCTGGATGAGACTCCCACTCTCGACCGGGTCTATGATAGCGGAGCCTACACGATTTACAGTGGAGGAGCCACTAACAGATGAAGATAGGATTGGTGAATCTGGTCACAAAAAGCTCCGAGATACTATCGGAACCTGCAACGATTGTCAGGAAATCCGTTCTTACCCCAGGCAGCGACGCAGGACTGAACATTGTCGAGATGGGCAGGAGAATGGCCTCATGCGGAAATGACGTTCAAGTGATAGTGGCAGATGCATTCAAACCCAGGAATCCGATGCCGAGTGAGAATCGACTCCGAATCGAATACCTGCCAACACGCATGACGTGGGCGTTCCCACCCGCCTTGGCGCCATTTACACCTTCGCTCGGACGATATCTGAGAGATCAGAAGCTTGACGTTGTGCAGTTCGGTGAGCTTTTCCAGCCGGCAACGGTCTTGGGCTGGCTGGACTCTCATGCATCCGATGCCAAGATGTTCGTCTGGCAGGAATTGGACGTGCTGATGCGCTCTCCAGTGGGCTATGTGCAGACTGGTTACTATCGAACGCTCGGCAGGCTGGTTGCCGAGAAATGTACTTCGCTCATCCCGCGTTCTATCTCTGCCCGAGATCACCTTACCCGGCATGGTATAAGTCAGGAGAAGATCTCCCCAGTCGTTCACTCCGGTGTTGACACAACACTCTTTCGTCAAATGAACCGGGAGGAATGCAGAGCGAGATTTGGAGTGGAAGACAGAGAGGCAGTCATACTCGCGGTCGCGCGTCTCGACCCGATCAAAGGTTTGGACTTGTTGATCCAAGCGATGATTGAAGTGTCGAAAGAGTTGCCCAGCTCGATCTTGGTAATTCAAGGAAACGGTCCAGCTTATCCTGCCCTGAAATCGCTCGTCGGTCTCTTGGGATTGGGCGATCATGTCAAATTCATAACTGAGTCATTCCCGCACAACAGAATGCCAGCGTTGTATAGCACGGCGGACGTTCTTGCTGTGACGAGTCGGATTGATCTTTTCCCCTTCGTCGCCATCGAAGCGATCTCCTGCGGAGTCCCGCTCGTTACTTCTTTCTCAAGAGGTCTGAAGACCGACATCGTCGACAAAGGCGGCGGGATCATGCTTTCTCAGGAACCCAAGGCGATGGGAAATGCTCTCGTGTCGTTTCTTCAGAATCGAAGAGAGATGAATCAGATTGGAAAAAGGGCCAGACTTCTTGCAGTTGAGGATTTCGACTTTGAAGTGTGCGCACAAAGGCTCATTCGCATATACGAGGGGATCTGAGAATGACAAACAGTGTATCCAATCACAAGATTGCCTTCGCCCCCGCGATCACCTTGCCCGTGCTGACCAATGAGCGTATTCCAAAGATGTTCGTGACCCTGTCCGGGCGTTTTGACGTGATCCCGATCCCATTGGGCGGGCTGAACAGAATCATATATGATCAGAAGATCAACAAATTCGCACGATACCTTCTGTTTCCTATCGATGAGATTAGCATTTTCTTCGATACTCTCAGACTAAGCAAGCGGAACAAAGTTTCGCTTATTTTCGCCGAGAACGCGTACATATCTCTGGCCTGTGGACTTGCTGCGAAGATGCTTCAAGTCCCAATGATCTGGGACAACCACGGCAATGTCAAGATCTACGCCGAGGCTATGCATAAGTCTTCATTATTCATGAAAATGAATATTCTACTGGAGAGAGTACTCCAGAATCTTGCCTCCAAGGTGTTTGTTGTCTCCAAAATCGACAAGGAAGCCTACGAGCAGCTAGGGTTTGACCCCGGCAAGTTCCTCGTGATTCCCATCTGTGCGGATCTGACCACCGTCGACCGCAACAGAATGAACAAGATGGAGGCAAGGAAGAGCCTCTCGATCCCTGTCGACGAGAAGATGGTCCTTTTCTTCGGGACTCTCAACTACCATCCGAATCTGGAGGCCGCCGAATACATAGCTGAGACGCTTTGTCCTGAGGTGAGCAAGAAGATCGATGACGTCCACTACTACATTGCTGGTGGAGGAATCTATCAAGGTCAGCTTCCGGACAATGTGCATCATTTAGGGTTTGTGCCTTTCAGTCCGGATCTCTGCATCTGGCTTTCGGCTGCAGACATATGCATCGCGCCGCTCTGGAGAGGTGTGGGGGTTTTGACGAAAGTGGTCGACATGCTTTCAATGGAGAAACCTTCGGTCCTGAGTCCTCTCTGCCTTAAAGGAATCCCCGAGCTTCAACACGATGTGAACTGTCTCGTGGGAACGGATGAAGAATCGTTCGCGAGAGAAGTAGTGCATTTGCTGGAGGATCCCGTCCTCCAGGAGAGGCTTGCCAAAGGCGGCAGGAAGGTAATAGCTCAGGGGTATTCCTGGGAGGTCATCGGTCCGAGGATCTATGATGTTCTGGAATCGATCATCGAAAAGAATGAAGGTGGACACGACATACATTCTATAGATTCATAGCTATATTAGTCATCTTGAAACGGGGGAACGATGAGGAAGATCACAATAGTCAAGGCAGGCAGACCTTACGATTTGGCGGCGGTCTGCTTGATCGTTCTTCTTTCGGTCGTTGCATCTCAACTTGGGATCAGATCCCCTTTTCTGTGGGTAATCGCTTTCTTCTCAGTATATTTCGCTCCAGGATACGCTCTCACGTCCTTACTATTCCCGAGTAACAAGGTACTTCTGCTCGATACCTTGCTGATCAAGAGGCAGGTGGTAGTCCGGCATGTCACCGGGCTTGAGCGGGTCGCGCTGAGCTTCGTTCTCAGCATCACAATCGTCGCCATATCCGGGATAGTCCTCCTAAGAGGTCTGTCTGATTTCACGGCGGAAAGCGTGGGACTGGAGCTTTTGATTGTCACGTTTGGCGCCTCCATTCTTGCGCACTTGGCCCGCTCAAGATTGCCCGAGTCCGATCAGATGGAACTGTCTATTACGGTGCGTGATTCTCCCAAGTTCAGCATAGCCGAAAAAACCATGGGTGTGCTCATCATCTGCGCCGTTGTGATCTCAGCTATGACCGTTAGCGGTATCTTGGGTGAGCCACAGGGAAAGGAGAAGTATACGGAGTTCTTCATCACTGGCCGTGATGACGATTTATCGAAGCTCCCATCGATACTTAACGTTTCAGAGAATGGCATCATCACAATCAACATCGTGAACCATGAGGGTGGGGAGACCGAATACAACATTACTCTGGGTCTCAGCAACGATTCCTCCTTCACCAGTTACACCGTCATTGATTGGGACGGTAACAATACACTGGTTCCAGAGAGCGGATACTACTCGTTCGTAGATCTTCCCAACGGAGCATCTATGAGGCGTGACTTCACTTTCTCTATAGTAACTCCCGGCGAGCACAGGCTTTACCTCGAGGTGAAAAACGGCGACAAATCGAAGGAGCTCTGGATATGGTTAGTCATCCTAAGTCCCATATGAGGCCCGACGGGTCCTTCCATTTGTTCATCCCGCCGTTGGCTTTTTCTCAGATCTCGCTCGATGAGACTCTCACCATATTGTTCGTTACCCTACTGGGGATCCTGCTAATCAGAGAGATTCTGAAGTCGCTCGCTGGTGGCCTAGGAAGGGGGGTCATCACGCCAGCAGTCTATTGCGTAGCGATAGTCACGATCGCCCTACTGCTTGTCAAGATAGTTGAGCTTCTGGGGTGAAGAAATGAAGGAAGGGCTTTCTGTCCGCTACCGACGCTTGAAGGAGAAGGGCATCGGGCCAGGGTCAAGATTGCTCCGTATGTACATCTTCATAATACTCGTCATCATTCTTGCGGCGGATGCTTGCATTTTCTCATACTTCATTCGGCCAGAGAATTGGATTGTGATCGTTGGATTTGCGCTCCTTGTATTGTCTCTAATATTCTCGCTGGTCATTGCCTCTTTCCCTTTTGAAGACAGGTTCTCCAATGTCGGTGGGGTCTTGTCCATCATTGCGGCAGTGAACGTCTTGGCAATAACTCTGCCTTCCATTGGCGACCCCTATCAGAATTCCGCAGTCTTCTCTCTCATCTCGATTGGGTCGATCTTGCTGTGGCGGGAGCGACCAGTCGACAGGAGGGCTGGCGGTCTTCCGCGAATAGCCATTCTTGTGTTGTTGATGATCCTCCCGGTCGTCCTGGCGCTTGGTGAGTATCTAATATTGGATCGGGACTTCTTCTTTATTCTCACGGAGAATCCCCCCTTCTGGTTCTTACCCATTGCTGCTATGTTCGGTTACTTCGAAGAGATGCTCTTCCGAGGAGGATTGCAGCGCAATTTGGAGAAAGTGACCAGCCCTAACGTATCTTTGCTGGCAGGCGCCATCCTTAACGCAGGTCTCATGGTTTTCTGGGGTTCTCTCTATGTCATAGCTTTCGTATTCGTCATAGCCATGATGATGGGATACGTTTTTGGGAAGTACCACAGCGCATCACTGTGTGGTCTGATCAGATTGATCGAGTCGTTCTCCTTTGTCTTGATGTTGATTCTTATTTGAAGAATGTACGAGGGAAGAGACTTCCATATTGAATACCTAGCTCTGGAGCGAGATCGAAATCCGATGTAGTCTCGCGTCTAGCGCAGTTTCTCGAGTTCCTTTAGACCTCTGACGAAGTCCTCGTCGCCCTTCGGGTCAAGAATGCTGACAACTCTCTTCTTCTGAATCGGCTCGTTTGAGACCACGAGATCAACAAGAGAATCAAGGGTCTTGAAATCAGGATCTGCAGCCGCATTCCTGTTCACCATTGGCGCAACGTCCAGTTCTTCCAGAGTTGTGTCGTCTTCGTTCTGATCTGAGAAGTCTTTAAGGATCCTCTCCTTGCGTAGAACTCCCTTTCTGTCAGGTCTCCAAGATTTCCTCATGACCATACCACCTGCGAGCGCCAACACGCCCGCCCCGACCGCGATCGGTATCGTGAAGTCTCCTATGATTATCGTGCCAGAGTTGATGTCGCTGGTCGATCCCGAGTTTGGATTGGAACTGAGATCTATGCTGACTATCTTTGAATCCTCTCCGATTGCGACGTCAACGTTTCCGATTGTTTTGGTAGTGTAGAATAGCTTGGATATCTCCAGCGAGTATCGTCCGGGAACGACGTCCGATAGTATGAACCTGCCATTCTCGTCCGTGAAGGCGACCTTTCCCGTTGCTTTGATCGAGACAAGGGCACCTTCTAACGTATTGTTGCTTCTGCTGAACACTACCCCAGTTATCGTTGAAACTCCTGGCGTCTTGGATAACGTGAATTGGAGTCCCGAGATTACCTGATCTTTCCCCAGTGTGATTTTGACGAGCTCAGAGCTGGAGTAGTTCCATTTCGAGGCGCTCAGGGAATACGATCCCGCCGGCACATTCGTGAACACGAACCTACCGTCCTGAGTGCTATTCGCGATTCTGTAGCCGTCCGTTATCAACACGCCACCTATGGGCATAGTCCCGTCTGTGACAATTCCGGAGACTCCTGAGAACACTTCCGTTTGTCTGGTCGTGAAGGTGACGCTCAATTCGGCATCGATTGCATTGCCTGCCAGATCGACCGCCATCGATGTGACGAACATATTGTAGTCCGTGGAGTCGGACATGTTAGCGAAGGGACGGACCTCGAGCAATGTAGAATCCAGAGACCACTCGAATCCCCCGGAAACCTTCTCGGTGCCGACTGCCAACGAGAATGCCGACTCGACAGAAGATTGGCTCATTGCCTCGCTGAACAGAATAGACATCGTCGCGCTTGGAGAGACTCCTATTTCTCCGTCTGATGGGCTGTGCCAAAGGACAGTCGGTCTCGCTGTATCCGGACCTGCACCTGTGGTGAACACCGATGACCAGTCCTGTGGAAGTGGGGTCCCTGAGAAATCCATAGCGTCTGTTGTGATGTTGAGCCAGTATCTCGACGAATAATCGAGGTCAGATGAAGGGGACATGGTAAGGGTAGTCCCATTAAGCCACGTGATGTTCAGTTCCATTTTGGCTCCATTTGTCTCCAAGGATATTGCCGACTCCGTCGAGGGAGCGTACATTATCTCGCTGAATTCGACCAGGATCCCCGCTGTTGGTTCAACATCCACCGCACCGTTTGCTGGACTCACCCTTTTCACTATTGGAGGAGTGACTTCCAAGTTCTGGACTGCGATTTGAATTGAATCGTACTCGTATAGTCCGGTCAGATCATATGCGACGACCCGGATTGTATGGTACCCATCCACCACCGATCGAGGGTTGAACGCCAGTACGTACGGTTCAATGGAGTCGTTCAGCACGGACACGTCGTCCACGAAGAACTCTACGGAGGAGATGCCATAATTGTCTGAGGCTATTGTCTCTATGTTTGTCATGGTCGATATCGTGAATCCAGATTCAGGGTAGACAATGGATATGGCAGGTACTGTCGTGTCCTGAACTAGGAGGGAATATTCGGCGGTGATGGCACGGTTTCCATACTCATCTTGCGCTTCTACGTAATATCGAATCGTTCCCGTCGTATTCTGTGGAGGAAAGGTTGCGCTGAACACGGAAGGTCCGAGGCCCATGGGGATTTGGTTGAACATCCCGTTCACATCAACGAACGTGACAGTGACATACGATAACCGGCTTACATCCGTGACCACGGCTGTTAGGTTGTAACTGGATCCCACCTCAGCATTTCCGGAGGGCTGGTGATTGATTGTCGGGGGAGTTGTGTCCGTAGAATCATTACGAGTGAGGAACGAGCATGAATAGGCTTGGGTCATCTTGTTGCCAAACACGTCGCTAGCCGACGCGTCGATGTCGATAGTGTAGACGCTTGAAGGTATGAGGTGATCGGAAGGCGTGAAGATCAATGTAGTGTTCTTGCCGCTCCACGTCATCATCCCAGCAACGGTCCCGATTTGCGAGGACATTTGGTAGGCCGCTGAGGTAGATGAAGTGTCCATTGGTTCGCTGAAGGAGACGACCACCGTTGCATAGATTGAGATGTTTCGCTCCTCGTCAGATGGATAGACCTCCGTAACCGCTGGCGGAGACAAGTCGCTTTCGCTTCTCGTGGTGAATGAAAAGCTCAATGGACTTACCATTCGATTTCCTGAGAAATCTCTCGCATTGACTGAGAGGGTGACGGAGAACGTCGTGCTGTAATCAAGGGAGACAAAGGGCGTGAAGACGCAGCTCGTCGCTTCGGGATTCCATGAGAAGTATCCGTTGACATTCGAGACCCCTTTCTTTAGAGCGA
>Ga0153916_10000704_pt1 | contig 23057 bp, 18 predicted proteins | sample Opewatmetagenome_FD_109642 | JGI IMG/M metagenome (GOLD analysis project Ga0153916, IMG submission 109642) | Freshwater wetland microbial communities from Ohio, USA - Open water 3 Core 3 Depth 4 metaG | ecosystem: Environmental > Aquatic > Freshwater > Wetlands | place: USA: Ohio, Lake Erie...
TACGGAGGAGATATGGTACGACTAGGTATTGTCGGTGCTGGAATCTGGGGAACCATGCATGCCCGGGCTTATACTCAGAATCCTTCGGTAGAACTTGTGGCAATCTGCGATCTTGATATTCAAAAAGCCTGCCGGCTTGCTGAACAATCTGGTCATCCGTCAGTCTATTCAAACCTGGATGAAATGCTAAACCAGGGATTGGATGGCATTTCTGTAGTAACACCTGATCATGCTCACACAGAAGTTGTTCTAAAAGCAGTAGCCAGAGGAATACATGTACTGGTAGAAAAACCCCTGGCGACCACGGTAGAAGAATGCACCTCAATGATTTCTGCAGCTGAAAAAGCCGGTGTCTACTTGATGGTAGATTGGCATAATCGCTGGAATCCTCCATATCATTATGCCTGGAAAGCAATCCGAGAAGGAGAGCTAGGCGATATTCGATATATCTATTATCGTCTAAGCGATACAGTGTACGTGCCTACTAAAATGCTCCCTTGGGCAAACCAATCGACTGTTATGTGGTTTTTAGGAAGTCACGCTTTGGATACCACCTGCTGGTTGATGGGAAAAAAGCCTACCCGCTTGTATTGTCAGAAAAGACAAGGCACTCTTGCTGACCTGGGTGTTGATACACCTGATCTATATGTCACCATGCTCGAGTTTGAGGGTGGTGCCCTGGCAGTAATCGAAAACACATGGATTTTGCCTCAACAGTCGCCGGCTCTCATCGACCATAAATGTGATATTCTGGGTACCCGGGGGGCGATTTACCTTGATCCTACTCATAACCGCATTTACTCCCAATATTCCCCGAATACTTCAGTGGGTTTTCCGCACGCTTCTTTTCCTGATATGATCATCAGCCCTGAAATTTATGGTAAACAAATGGGATTTGCAGTCGAGAGCATCTATCACTTTGTGGAATGTATCCGTACCAAAACAAAGCCGATAGCCTCTGGTTCAGATGGGCTGCTTAATACCAGGCTTATCTTATGTGCCGAGAAATCTGCCCAAACCGGTTTGCCGGTTATGATCGAGGACTGACTAAACTCTTTTTCTTAACTTCAAGGAATTCTTCCAGCCCCTCGGGTTTGTAATCCAAAGATTGGTGACGGAAATAGGTGTTGTAAAGGGAGGCATAGTGACCTCTCTGATCCAGCAGTGATAGGTGATTGCCTTCCTCGATGATGCGCCCCTTCTCCAGCACAATAATCCTGTCTGCAGCTTTGACAGTCGACAGGCGATGGGCGATCAAAATACTGGTAGAGTTTGCCAGAATCAGGCTCAAAGCTTGTTGAATTTGCAATTCTGTGAAAGGATCGATGCTTGCCGTAGCTTCATCGAGAATAAAGATTGCAGGTCGTTGTACCAGTACTCGCATTAAAGAGACAAGCTGTCTTTGACCCATAGAGAGGCGTGAACCACGTTCCCCTACCTCAGTTTCAAACCCTTGGGGCAAGGTGGATAACCACTCTCCATTTCCAATCTGAAAAGCCAATTCTTCTACCATATTGCCTGAAACTACTCCACGGCAGGCGTAACAAATATTTTCCATGACTGTACCTGAGAACAGAAAAGGCGATTGTGAGACGATCCCAAGCTGGCTGCGATAACTTACCAGATCTAAAGAGCGGATATCTTGACCGTCGATGAGGATACGCCCATCTTGAAATTCGTAGAAACGGGCGATCAATTTGGCGATGGATGATTTTCCCGCACCCGTGTGCCCAACCAGTGCAATATTCTCGCCTGGGCGGATATGCAAGGAAAAATTATCCAGAACACCCTGCCGTTCGGTGTAGTGAAAACCCACGTTTTCAAAAATAATTTCGCCTTTCAATTTATTGGAAGGCAAATTGTTAATTTGCTTTACGCTTGACTCGGCATCGATCAATGCGAAAACACGTTCGGCTGCGGAAAGGCCAGATTGTATATTCGCCCAAAAGGCAGATAGGTTCAGAATAGGGAAAAAGAACCTGTCCAGACTTTGTAGAAATAAGAACCATGCCCCGGCGGTTACGATACCCTGAGCAGTGCTTAAACCGCCGGTGTATACCAAAAGAGCGCTTCCCAATCCTCCTAAGGCGTTCAAAGTGGGGAATACCATTGTCAAAACCAGGCCGCGTTTGACGTTTACGCGGTATGATTGCGAATTTGCTTCGTTAAATTCCTGAAATATGGAGGCCTCCTGGCGGAAATTCTTTGCAACCGCAATCCCGCTGACAGTCTCTTTGATGGCTGCATTGACATTCGCCATGGCGCGCATTCCCTGCCGGGTGACGGTGCGCGCTATTTTCCGAAAGGCTATGGAGAAGAGGAAAATCAAGGGTAAAAATCCAAATAAATACAGGGAGAGTTTCCAATCAATCTTTATCAGGGCAATCCCCAAGATTAAAGATTGAAAGATCTGAGAGACTAGGTCAGTAATTAAAACCACTACCTGGCTGAACTCTTTTGTATCTGAGGTGATGCGCGATACGATGCGCCCGGAAGAGAACTCATCATAAAAAGAAAGATCGTGCTCTGCAGCTGCGCGAAAGGCGTCAGAACGCAGCTGGAGCTCTGTATCACTCACCGTTCGTACGGTAATTCTGCGGCGCAGCCAGTTCGTCGACCAGGCGACAATACCAACACCAAGGATGGTAAAGAAAAGCAATAAAATGGTTGATAAAGTTGGATTTGCTCGAATAAGATCGACCCCACGAGAAACAACCAAAGGAGCCGCAGCTCCAGTCAATGAATTGATTATGACCAGAGTCGAGATGATTACAAGCTGAGGTGTGAATGGCTTTAGATAAGCACCCATCCGACTTACAAGCTGGCGGTCGGAATATTGCCTGTCATAGGCTTCTTGATCGAGATTTGAAAATAAACCCATCTGTTACCCTTTAACCACTAAAAATACGCCGGTAAGCTTCGGATGTTTTCAGCAGTTCTTCATGCTGTCCTATAGCGGCTATCTTACCTTGGCGAAGGACGATGATGAGATCTGCCCAACGGATTTGAGATAAGCGGTGGGTGATCAAAAAGGTAGTTCGACCTCGCGCTGCGGAGAAAATGGCACGTTGTATTTTATCTTCTGTGGCACTGTCGATCGAACTGGTCGAATCGTCCAAGATCAAAATGCACGGGTCCGTCAGAAAGGCGCGCGCCAGGGCAAGGCGCTGGCGTTGACCGCCCGAAAGGGTTACACCACGCTCTCCAACCACTGTCTGGTAACCCTCTTTAAATTCCAGGATGAATTCATGTGCTTGAGCAGCCTTTGCGGCGGACTCGATTTCCTCCCGCGATGTCCCAGGCTTACCGAAGGCAATGTTCTCAGCAACATTACGTGAGAATAAAAAAACATCCTGTTCAATGATCGAAATCCTTTGGCGCAAGGCTTCAAGATTCCAGTCGCGCACATCGATTCCATCTACCAACACCTGACCAGAAGTAACATCATAGGTTCGGTTAATCAATTTAACCAGCGTGGTCTTACCTGCTCCGGTCTGTCCGACAATTGCTACTGTCTGTCCTGGCTTTACTGTAAAAGAAATATCCTCGAGAGAAGAATTATTTTCAGGATAGGCAAAGGAAACATTCCGGAACTCGACCTCGCCCAGCATTGAACCTGTAAAACCAGCCAGATTCTGATCCAGGTTGTTCTCTTTGTTAATTAATTCAAGAATACGTCTCGCCCCTGATACCCCTAAAGAGACCTGAGAATATGCCCATAAAGATGTGAAAGTTGGGAATTCGAACAATTGAAGCAAGCTAAAATAGGCGATCACCCCACCAACGTCGATCAATCCCTGGCGAAACAATAGGATTGCATGCAGTAAACCGATCGCTTCAGCCAGAACAAGCAGCAGTAAGGGGATAAATCTGGCCTCGACATTCCCCTGGCGCACAGCCGCATTACGGAATTGGCGAGCATTTGCTCTGAAAAGGCTAATTTCACTCTCTTCTTGCGCCATCCCTTTTACAGTTTCGATGCCGTCGAGGGCTTCGGAAAGCCGGGTGTTCATGTTGCCGAAAGAGCCCCTGACGTCTGTAGTGATGGGATTTAACTCATGCAAGTATTGCGATAGGGCAACGAAATACAGGATAACAAACAGGAGTGGGGTCAAAATAAGCGCAGGATGGTAACGCGGTGCCACGAACAACGGGACGATCAAGAAGTTCGCCGAACCGATAACGAGGTTAAGACCAGGGCTGAACAAAAAGTTGACTTCACGGACATCGTTGGTGGCGCGCGCCATAATGTCACCGACTGGCTGCAAGCTGTGGAAGGTCATACTTTTTCCCAACAGGTTGGTATAGAGCTCCTGGCGGATATCGCGTTCAACCCTTTGAGCGGTCATTTCAGCCGAGGCATTCCTGCCATATTGAAGTATGCCTCGGATGACCTGAGTTATCGCAATCAAGAGTGCGATCCTGAGCAGAGCTGATACCTGAGGGGGAGAAGCTGTGATGGCATTAAAAGCTTGACCGATCAAAATAGGAACTGCGGCTGCCAGGACCGCATTACTGACTGCGCCCAATATCATGCCCAGAAAAAAGAACCAATTATGGCGTGCGTAGGAGATAATCCAGCGCACGGGACCGCGCTTATCTGAGACAAAGCGTTGGGGAAGTGTAAATTCAGAAGAAAGAGTTTGTGAAGTCATCAGATCTCATTTCACAATACGAGCCAAGAAGAATACCATAGAATCGCTATTATAGTTGAAAATGGATACAAAAACTCATATTTTTTAGTAAAATGATGATTATTTTTTTCTTGGGTCGCATCATTTTTCAGGTAGGAGCTGTGCTCTTGAAATTTCTTTTGAGGACGTTGCCAGAGATCTGGTTTGCGCGGCACCATGCTCTGTTTTGATCATATAATGCCTCAAACCATGCTACAATCCAGGTACTTTTATGTTAAAAGCACGTTATCGCAGGATCACTTTTTTCTTTGCCCATATTCTCATCAGCCTGGCAATCTGGGAACTCATCTTTCCTCGTTTGGGTTTGCGCAAATGGGCTCTCAGTACGCGCCAGGATCGTTTACGTAAAGCTGCGGTTCAATTTAGAACTTTAGCTATCCAGATGGGGGGCGTGATGATCAAAGTGGGTCAGTTCCTTTCGGCGCGTGCAGACGTTTTGCCAGAAGAGATCACCGAGGAGCTGTCTGGTCTGCAAGATGAGGTCCCCGCAGAAAGATTCGCTGATATCCGCGGCGTTGCTGAGAATGAATTTGGGACGACTTTGGGAAATAAGTTTGTTGAGTTTGAGGAACAACCTTTTGCGGCAGCTTCCTTGGGGCAGGTGCATCGAGCAAAGTTGTACCTAGAAGAAAACTCATTAGAAACAGGCGAGGCTCATTCTTCCGGACTGCAAGATGTCGTGGTCAAGATTCAACGCCCGAATATTGAGCGGATCATCGAAATTGATCTGGCAGCTCTGCGGACTGTCGGAAATTGGGTACAACGGTATCCTCCAATCAAGAAAAGGGCTAATGTACCTGCGCTTTTGAAAGAGTTTTCACGAACTCTTTATGAAGAAATTGACTATAACGCAGAGGGAAGTAACGCCGAGACCTTCGCAAAAAATTTCCAGGGATCAAAGGGTGTCAAAGTTCCCCATGTGGTCTGGTCGCACACGACCAAACGGGTGCTTACTTTACAAGACGTAACTGGAATTAAAATCACGGATTATGAGGCGATTACGAATGCGGGCGTTAATAGATCTGAAGTCGCTTCAAGGCTTTTAGGTACTTACCTGAAACAAATCTTCGAAGATGGATTCTTCCATGCTGATCCTCATCCAGGCAATTTATTTGTTTTAACGGTAGGTTCGAAAGAGGATATAGGTCAACAGTGGCAGCTGGTGTTCATCGATTTTGGGATGGTGGGAAGGGTGCCGGAAAGTACTCGTCGTGGACTGCGCGAATTGCTCATGGGTATGGGTACTCGCAACGCGGAGCGGATCATCCAATCCTATAAATTGCTGGATGTCCTTTTACCAAATGCTGATCTGGACCTCTTGAAAAAAGCAGAAGATCGTGCTTTTGAGCATTTTTGGGGGAAGAGCATGAGTGAGTTGCGTGATATTTCACTGGACGAAATGCATGAATTTCTGAAAGAGTTCAGAGAGCTGGTTTACAACATGCCATTTCAGGTCCCGCAAGATTTGATCTATCTTGCCCGGACAGTAGCCATTCTATCTGGAATGTGCAGTGGATTGGATCCCGAGTTCAATGTATGGACCCAACTGGCTCCCTATGCTCAAAAACTTGTTGCCAACGAAGGTCTCTTTTCAGGGAAAACCTGGCTGGAAGAGATTGGTGTCCTTGCCCAAAAAATCTTGCTATTACCTGGACGTGTTATTTCGCTTGTCGAGCGTTTGGAAAAAGGTGATTTTGAAGTCAGGAATCCAAAGTTAGAAGAGCATGTGCGCCGGTTAGATCGATCCGTTCAACGTTTGGCAGGAACGATCTTATTTGCAGGGTTGGTTTTGAGTGGTGTCCAGCTATATCTGGGAGGACAGTATTGGGCGTTGGGCGCGCTGTTCGCAGTAGGTGGGGTAGTACTTCTATTCTCAACCTTTAAGAAATAATCATTCCTTTAGACCTCGTTTAAGTTAAATAATTCACAATCTATCTCCTTTTTTGGTTGTTACGATTTATAATTAATCGTTAAGGAGAGGCTAACAAGAATTTCGTATAGGAGATGTACATGAAATCTGATTTTATTTGGATGGATGGGGAATTAGTACCCTACGATCAGGCAACTGTCCATTTTATTACTCCAACCTTGCATTATGGGGTAGGAGTCTTTGAGGGGATCCGTTGTTATCAGACACCCTCTGGACCTGCAGTTTTTCGGCTGCGAGAGCATGTCACGCGTTTTATCGAATCAATCCACATCCTCGGAGTGCGTGATTTTCCATACTCTGTAGATGATCTTCGCCAGGCTGTAATCCAGACAATCAAAGCCAATGGTTTTACAGAGTGTTATATCCGTCCGTTAATGTATCTAAAAGGACCGATGGGTATGAACATGGATCGTTCGCAACCTGCGGTAGGGATTGCTGCCTGGGAGTGGGGTCCCTATCTGGGTGTGGAATCGATGGAAATTGGAATCCATATGATGGTAGCCTCTTTCACCCGTTTACATCCGAATATAACAATGACAAAGGCAAAAATCTCTGGTAATTACGTGAATTCTTTAATGGTCAAGACACTGACGCTGCGTTCCGGTTATGATGAGGCGGTTATTTTGGATCCTCAGGGATATGTTGCAGAATGTACAGGAGAAAATATTTTTATGCTGCGTAAAGGTGTACTCTTCACACCACCTTTGAACAACGTTCTGGAGGGGATCACACGCGATTCTGTTCTTATCCTGGCGGAGGAGTTGGGAATTCGAACGGAAGAAACCATGATTTCACGTGACCTACTTTATATTGCGGACGAAATATTCATAACTGGGACCGCGGCTGAGCTGGTAGGAGTGCGCATGATTGATCATCGAACTATTGGCGAAGGGAAAGTAGGACCTGTTACCAAGGCAATCTCGAAGGCTTATTCAGAGGTGGTGCATGGGGTGGGGAAACGGTCTGGAGAGTGGCTTGAATATGTATCCTAATTAAGTTGGTGTGTAACCTTTCAAGACTTATTGCATCATATTAAATGGTAGGAGGAAGAATGGATATTAATTTGAGCGGAATTGGCGTAAATAAGACATCTAAAGAAGAAAAGCACGTGAAAGTATTAATCCTTGGTTCAGGTCCGGCAGGATTTTCCGCAGCACTTTATGCTGCCAGAGGCAATCTTGAGCCGGTGGTCCTGACCGGTATCGAATTAGGCGGGCAGGTCTCGTTGACCTATACTGTTGAAAATTATCCTGGATTTCCAGAAGGTGTTGGCGGGCAGCAATTGGGTGAATTGTTCCAAAAACAGGCTGAGCGATTTGGTGCGAAGGTGGAATTTGATTCGGCTACAGCCGTAGACCTTTCCAAACGACCATTTCAGATCACAACCGACAACGCTATGTACAAAGCTGATACTCTGATTATTGCGACTGGAGCTACACCTGTTCATCTAAATGTCCCTGGCGAAGTTGAATTGACCGGGCGAGGGACTTCCTACTGTGCCACCTGCGATGGGTGGTTTTTTAAGGATAAGGACGTCATTGTAGTGGGAGGAGGCGACAGCGCCTTGGAAGAGAGTCTTTTCTTAACCCGCTACGCAAAATCAATTACAATTGTTCATCGTCGAGATGCGCTCCGCGCCGGGGCTGTATTGCAGAAGCGCGCCCTGACTGAGCCGAAAATTACTTTCGTATGGAATTCTATCGTAACAGAGATTATTGGCGATGGAAAAGTGGAAGCAGTGCGCCTGAAAGATGTCGTCTCGGGCAGCGTTCGTGAGCAAAAAACAGATGGCGTGTTCATTTTCATAGGTCATCACCCCAATACTCAATTGTTTTCTGGGCAGTTGGAGATGGATGAGCGAGGTTACTTGAAAACGGATACGCTCATGCAAACCAAAATCCCCGGTGTATTTGTGGCTGGAGAGGCTGGAGATCCGAATTTCCGGCAAGTGGTTACCTCAGCGGGGATGGGTGCAGCTGCCGCCATGCAAGCGATTCGGTTCTTAGAAGCTCACCTCGAAGAATAAGGATTGGATGAGGGGATTAGACTTGGGATCGGGGCGAACAACGTCTTTTTTATATTCTTTCAAGGAGATAGTCAATGGAAAATAAAGTTTCGATCGTAGGAGCAGGAATGACAGGCTCAACTACCGCGCATTGGCTGGCTGAGCGAGAAATAGCCGATATCGTATTGGTCGATATTGTTGAAGGCATGCCCCAAGGTAAAAGCCTTGACCTGTCCCAAGCTATGCCGGTGATTGGGAAAGATGTGAAAATCATTGGCAGTAATCATTATGATGCCACTGCTGGATCAGATATCGTTGTTATCACAGCTGGGCTGCCCCGTAAACCAGGCATGAGCCGGGATGACCTGTTGACCGCCAATGCTGAAATTGTACGTCAAGCTGTTTTAGAGACCGTTGAACGATCTCCTGAGGCGATATTTGTCATTTTAACGAATCCTTTGGATTCGATGGCTTATCTGGCGATGAAAGTGGGAAAATTACCTCGCGAGCGGGTTATAGGACAGGCAGGTGTGCTCGATTCAGCGCGTATGCGTGCCTTTGTTGCGATGGAATTAAACATTAGCGTGGAAAACATCAATTGTTATGTTTTGGGAGGCCATGGAGATGAAATGGTGCCTCTTACCAGGCACTCGAACGTAGCCGGTTTTCCGCTCCGTGAAATCCTACCTCAAGATCGATTGTCTGAAATTGTTACCCGTACACGCAAAGGCGGAGGAGAGATTGTCAGTTTGCTCAAGACTGGCAGTGCCTATTATGCACCTGCAGCAGCTGTAGCCCAGATGGTGGAAGCCATTCTAAAAGATAAGCATCTGATCATTCCGGCCTCTGTTTATATGCAAGGCGAATATAATCTAAAGGACATTTTTTTTGGAGTTCCTGTCCAATTGGGACGTAAAGGTGTTGAGAAAATCCTGGAATATAATCTGGATGAATCTGAGAAAGCCGCTTTGGAGAAATCCGCCGAGGCTGTAAAGCAAACGAACGAAGCAATGCTGAAACTCGTAAAATTTTAATAAGGAGACTGTAAATGATCCTCAAAGAAAAACTTGAAGCACAGTTACCAGAATGGCGCGACCGGGTTAGAAAGCTTGTAAAAGAGAGCGGGGAAGTCAAGATTGATGAAGTTACCATCGGGCAGGTTTATGGAGGGATGCGAAACATCAAGAGCCTGGTAACTGACATCTCTTATGTTGACCCAGCAGAAGGGATTCGCTTCCGCGGTTATACGATTCCTGAATTATTAGATCGGCTTCCTAAACCAGCGGGTGAAGAAATGCCTTATGTGGGAGGCTTATATTACCTGTTGATCCTGGGCGAAATTCCGACTCCTGACCAGGCATTGGCTGTGGAAAATGAATGGCGGAAGAGAAGCAAAGTTCCAGAATATGTTTTTAATGTAATCAAAGCAATGCCCCTGGACACTCACCCAATGACCATGTTCTCGGCAGCCGTCCTGTCGATGCAGCGTGAATCATTGTTTGCTAAGGGTTATTCCGAAGGATTGAAAAAAGATAAGTATTGGGAGCCCATGCTGGAAGACAGTCTAAACCTGACTGCCAGGCTGCCTGAGATATCCGCCTTTATTTACAATCTAAAATATAAAGATGGAAAAATCGTCCCTCCTGATCCTAAGTTAGATTGGGGCGCTAATTTTGCCCATATGATGGGTGTTTCAAAGGGATACGCCGACTTATCCAGATTATATTTTCTATTGCATTCTGATCATGAGAGTGGTAATGTCAGCGCTCATGCCACCCATCTGGTTGGGTCAGCGTTATCCGATATTTATTATGCTACTTCTGCCGGCTTGAATGGGTTGGCTGGGCCCTTGCATGGTCTGGCGAACCAGGAATGCCTGGGTTGGCTGCTGAAAGTCTTTGAAAAGTATGGAGGAGTTCCAGGAGAAGAAGAGCTTCGCCGCTTTGCCTGGGATACCCTCAACAGCGGACAGGTGATCCCAGGATATGGACACGCTGTGCTGCGCAAAACGGACCCACGCTTTATTGCCCAGCTTGAATTTGCGAAAAAGCATTTCCCTGAGGATAAAATTTTCCAGTTGGCTGCTCTAGTATATGAAGTAGTGCCAAAGGTGCTCATCGAACAGGGCAAAGCCAAGGATCCCTGGCCCAATGTAGATGCCATCAGCGGTACCCTCCAATATCATTATGGGGTGAAAGAATTTGATTTCTATACTGTGATGTTCGGCGTCAGCCGTTTGTTGGGAGTGACCGCCAACGCCATTTGGGCGCGCGCCTTGGGACAGCCAATTGAAAGACCGAAGTCACTAACAACTGCTATGTTAGAAGAAGTTTCCCAAAAAGCAAAAACGAAATAGCTGCCTTTGTTAGAAATAGACCCCTGGGCATGAAAATCCAGGGGTCTTTTGATTGTTTCTACGGATCGGTCAGGGAGTCGCCGTAGCAGCAACCGGAGCACCAGTCCAGGTGAACACGCGGGGGGCGCTCTCTGCTCCAGCAGAAATCCAGATAGGATTCCCGCTATCATTGGTCCCATTCTGGCGGACAACGCTGACTTTCCAACGGAAGATGTGGGGAGAATTATCCTTGGGTCTAATGGACACCGGGACATTATACTTTGTATCTACCACATAATCCACTACTTTGGTACCATCAGCCAGCGTGACATCTTCCACCGTGACGATGTAAGCTTCATTTTCCCTTAAGGTGCCCACAGAAGCCCATTGCAGCGTAACCGTATCATTCGCCAAAGTAAAAGCTGCACCATCCGGGGGTAAAAGCAGGTTCGCGGCCGGATAAGGGGGAGGCGGTGTCGGGGTGGGGGTAGGGCCTGGGGTGGCGAAACGCTTGCATAGAGGAATGGTGAGCTGTTGACCAATGAACACGGTTTCATTGGGCAATCCGTTATACTCTTGAACGGCTGCCATCGGAACGCCGTAACTGTTGGCGATGGCACCGAGAGTATCATTTTCCTTCACCACGTAATCAATTTTTTCGCAAGCCGCTTCCGTTTGTTCCGCGACACTGAAGGTCGCCGAAGGCTGAGGCGAGGGGGTTGCAGTGGGCTGAGGGATCAATATAGGTTGACCTATGTAAAGATTGTCACATGAAGCCGGCAAATTATTCAATGTAACAATGCTTTGTACAGATACACCGAAAAATGCTGCGATCCCAAGACAGGTATCTAATTCTTGAACCTGGTAAGTGATTGGCGTTGGGCTTGGTTCAAGTGTGGCGGTAAGAGTTGGTGGAGGTTGAGTAACGGTGGTGGTGGGCGTGACGGTTATCGTAACGGTAGAGGTAAGTGTCGGAGGAACGATTACTTCAGGAGTGGATCGGATCGCAAAATACACCAGTACCGCTCCAATGACCAGGAATACAGCCAGCAAAAGGATCGCTATCGGTAAACTGAGCGTAACCTCTGGAATACGGCTGGCCTGGACTACTTTTGCAGGTTGAGCGGGCTTTTCAGGGGAACCCAGGTCGGCTCCGCATACCAGGCAGCGTACTGCTTCTATACTGACACGTGTACCACATGTTGGACAAAGCTTTGTGGGGGAAGTGGGGGTTTCATTTGTCATATGTTTTAAGAGCCATTCATCGGCTTGCCGGATTATACCAGTGTTTTGAGCAAGGAATCCGCGAATCGTAATTGATAGGGGATATAATCCTTGATCAGAAATGAGACCAATTACCCAATCTTATAGTGTTTACATCCATATCCCCTTTTGCCAGCATCGCTGTAGTTACTGCGATTTCAATACTTATGCAGGAATCGATTCTTTGATTCCGGATTATCTCCAAGCTTTGTGTCAGGAGATACACTTTATACTTCTCTCATCCAAAGATCAGCTTCCAGTTCATACGGTTTTCTTTGGAGGAGGAACTCCATCCTTGATTCCGCTGGAAGGATTAGAACAAATATTACTCACGTTGAGGAAGTCTTTTCGCCTTCACGAAGAAGCGGAAATCTCTTTGGAAGCTAATCCGGGAACCCTGTCTTTACCTTACCTGCAAGGCTTGCGTTCTTTGGGAATCAACCGCCTTAGCCTGGGTATGCAGTCCGCAATCCCAGGGGATCTGCGTTTGCTTGAAAGGCAACACGACTTATCGGATGTGGTTCAGGCAGTGAGTTGGGCGCGTCAGGCAGGTTTTGAGAATCTGAATTTGGACCTTATCTTTGGGATTCCTTACCAATCCTTAAATAACTGGAGTCAAACCCTCAGAATGGCTTTAAGCCTACTTCCAGAGCATCTGTCTTTATACGCTCTGACTTTAGAACATGGGACCCCGCTAGAGCATTGGGTATCGCGTGGTCTGGTTTTATCACCCGATGATGATCTTGCTGCAGATATGTATGAGACTGCCTCTGAAATGCTCGATAAAGCGGGATACACTCAATACGAGATCTCAAACTGGGCCAGGCAAGATAATAACAAAGGAAGGCTCCTTTCTTGCCTACATAATCTGCAATATTGGCGTTCCTTACCTTATCTTGGGATAGGAGCAGGCGCGCATGGTTTTGCCAATGAAACCCGAACCGCCAATGTTTTGTCGCCTGCAATGTATATCAAACGTTTACGGGAAAAAACGATGGTTAAATCCATACCTTTTCCAGCTACGCCTGCCGCCATAGAAACGATTCCGATCGATCAGCAACGCGCCATTGGGGAATATATGATGATGGGCTTACGGTTGGTTCAAGAAGGAATCTCAGAGGCGGATTTCCTTGAGCGATTCGGGAAAACTCTGGAGTTCGAGTTCGGACCTGTGATCGTAAAATTGGTGAAAAAGGGTTTGTTGGAATGGAATCATGAAAGGCGAATGTTAAGACTGACTCCACGTGGTCGTTTATTGGGAAACCAGGTGTTCTCTGAATTTGTATGAATCATCCCTGCCGCTGCAAAAGGCGCATAGCAAGTGTTTTCAACGCTCGTCCAGCATCACCTTTGGGATTAGCAGCTTTGAGGGATTGCAGCGCATCCTTGGTGAGGAGATCAGCAGCTTCTTGAGTATAACCTTTCGCTCCCTCCTCTTCCAAAAGGCGAGCCAATGCAGGAGCATCTTGTGGTAAGACGGGTTCTTTAGTCCAACGCTCGTAGAACTTGCCTTTTTGATGCAATCCATACTGAATAGGCAAGGATTTTTTGCCAGTGACCAGATCGCTTTCAACAGACTTACCCGTCATCTCAGAATCACCCCATATACCCAGGTAATCATCCTGCACCTGGAAAGCCAGCCCAAGCGCATGACCAAATTCATGGTAAGCCTGTTGCTCTTCAGGTGAACTACCCGCTGCCAGACCGCCTAGCTCTGTACTGGCAGCCAGAAGAGCGGCTGTCTTACCACTGACCATTAACCAATACCCTTCGATGTTCAGCTCTTTTTGGCTTTCAAAGGCGATATCCAAGTATTGACCGTGCGTAAGCTCTAAGCAGGTTTCTTGCAGGATGGCTGCTGCCCTGAAGGCAATCTCTTTAGTACAGGTGGACTCAAGACCGAGAACGGTGAGATGAGCCAAGGTAAACATAGCGTCGCCGGTATTGATAGCTTGCGGAATCCCCCAATTTTTCCACACGGTAGGCCTTCCGTGCCTCAGAGGGCTGTTATCTTCGATATCATCATGAATCAGAGAGAAATTATGAACCAGCTCCACTGCCGCGGCTGCCGGCAAGCTGTTTTCCCAATTTCCTCCCGCCGCGGCACAGGTCAAGCATACCAATAATGGGCGGATCCGTTTACCGCGTGCCTCAACGCCTGCGCCTTCTCCCTCCCATCCCAGGTGGTAAGCCATAATTGCATAAAGCTCGTTCAGCTCAGGGCGGTGATTTTGGGTCACTGCCTGGCGCAGCTCTTTTTCGATGGCATCCAGCATCATTTGGCATAACGTTTCGGGCGACATAGTTTTTCTCTTTGTTTATGAAGCGAGCAATTTGTATTCGTGAAGTTGGTTTAGGTTGGCGACCCCAGCTGCGAACATGCAGATCTGAATTTCACGTCGGATTAGCTCAATCGCCTCGAGAGTCTTCTCTGGAGATTGGGAGGCAGCTTTCAAGAAAGGAGATGCCATGCCGCCCAGTGTAGCACCTAAAGCAACACATTTGGCAATCTCTATTCCGGAGCGCAAGCCTCCAGAAGCAAAAATTTTCAGTTGAGGGGTAGCTCTATGCACAATCTGGATGGCTTCCGCGGTTGGGATTCCCCAGTCGATAAAAGCGCTAGCCAGTTGTTGTTGATTTTCATCTTTTGCACGATGAGCTTCAACTTGGGACCAGGACGTCCCGCCAGCACCTGCAACATCGATGGCAGCTACACCCGCATTTGCCAAACCTGTGACATCTTGTTCAGAGAATCCCCAGCCAACTTCTTTAGCAATAACTGGAACAGGTAATGCCCGGCAGATTGTCTCAACTTTCGACAACAAACCCGCAAAGCGTGTATCTCCTTCGGGCTGAACGGCTTCTTGTAAAGCGTTAAAGTGCAGGATCAGTGCATCTGCTTCGATCATTTTAATGGCAAGCAGGCATTCCTTTATGCCAAAACCATAATTCAACTGAATAGCCCCCAGGTTTGCGAATAGTAAGACATCAGGAGCAAGGTGGCGGATTTGAAAGGATGAAGCCAGTTCAGGATGCTCGATTGCTGCGCGCATTGAGCCGACGCCAATCGCAATCCGAATTTCTTGAGCAGCCTGAGCTAGATTCCGATTTATCTCCATAGCTTCGGCTGTACCCCCAGTCATCGAGGAAATCAACAAGGGAGCTGCCAGCCTCCTGCCAAATAAGGTCAAGCTCAGGTCAACATCTTCCAGGTTTATTTCGGGTAGAGCCCGATGAGAAAACCGGTAGTGCTCCAAACCGGTTGTCAGGCCAGATTGAACATTTTCTTCTAGATTGATACGTATATGATCGGACTTGCGGCTACTAATCGGCGTAACTTTTGACATAAGAAGGTGTTCTTTGTGGGTGAGGCAATCTTACCAGCCCGATTAGAGGCTGTCAACAAATCAATACTGCGATCCTGTCCAGGACTTGACAGATTGTAATGCAAGGTTACAATTGCCCCATTCGAATGGCATAAAAACAAAGTGAGGTAAGGAGGATATTTCCATGGCTGATATTTTTGAACGCGTTAAGAAAATCATAGTCGACATTCTAGGGGTTGACGAATCCAAGGTGACGCTAGCTGCTTCTTTCCGTGAAGATTTGGAAGCCGATTCGTTAGACCTGGTTGAGTTGATCATGGCTTTCGAAGATGAATTCGGTGGTGAAATCTCTGATGAGGATGCTCAGAAGATTCAAACCGTAAACGACGCGGTGAAATATCTCGAAGCACATTCATAATGTTCCATGAACAACAGAAAAAGACCCCTGGGATTTCAGAAAACCAGGGGTCTTTTTATTTCTAAAAGCTCTGTTTATTTGAGGAGGGATGGAATTTCCTCAGGGTGCGAGGCGACTTTTACACCTGCAGCTTGTAAAGCTTTAACTTTATCTGCAGCAAGACCAGAACCACCTTCAACAATTGCTCCTGCGTGCCCCATACGCTTTCCTGGAGGGGCAGTTTGTCCGGCGATGAAACTGACTACTGGCTTAGTCATATATTGAGAGATATACTGGGCAGCTTTTTCTTCATCTGTACCGCCAATTTCACCGATCATGACCACTTTTTCAGTTGCCGGGTCAGCGTTGAACAAGGATAAACAATCGATAAAGTTTGTGCCATTAATGGGGTCACCACCGATTCCCACACAAGTACTGACGCCCATACCTACCAGCTTGAGGGCATATAACACTTCGTAGGTCAACGTTCCAGACCTGGAAACGACGCCCACATTGCCAGGTATCGAAATATTCCCAGGGATAATCCCGACCTTAGATTCACCCGGGGTGAGTAAGCCAGGGCAATTCGGTCCCACCATCCGGATACCTTTTTGATCCAGGTAATTGCGAACTCGCATCATATCTTGAACAGGTAACCCCTCTGTGATGCATACGATCAAGGAGATTCCCGCATCGGCTGCTTCGAATATTGCATCCGCTGAAAAACGCGCCGGGACGAAGTTCACGATCGTATTGGCTTCTGTTGCTTCTACCGCCACTTTCACGGAGTCGAATACCGGTATATTGCCCAGGACCCATTCTCCACCTTTGCCCGGGGAAGTTCCTCCCACCACATTCGTTCCAAAGGCAACCATTTGTTGGGTGTGGAACAAACCTTCATTGCCTGTGATACCCTGCACCAGCAGGCGTGTGTTTTTGTTAATTAGAATACTCATGTGGATTCCCTCTTTAAACCTGAGCAACCGCAGCTACGGATTTTTTTGCTGCTTCTACCAGTGTCTCAGCAGTTATCATCTTTGCCTGAGAAAGCAGGCGGCGACCTTCTTCGGCATTTGTGCCCACTAAACGAACAATCATGGGTACATTGGGTTTCACCTCTTCCAAAGCGGTTAAAATTCCGCGCGCTACTTCATCACAGCGGGTGATTCCGCCGAATATATTAAATAGAATGGCTTTCACGTTTGGATCAGTGAGAATGATCCGCATCGCGGCAGCGACTTTATCCGCTCCAGCGCCTCCACCGATATCCAAGAAATTGGCTGGCTCGCCTCCGAATAGCTTGATGATATCCATCGTCGTCATCGCCAGACCTGCCCCATTTACCATGCATCCGATGTTTCCCCCCAGCTTGATAAAAGTGAGTCCATATTTGCGTGCTTCGATCTCGGATTGCACTTCGGCATCCAGGTCGCGTAGCTCGGCCAGATCGGGGTGACGGAAGAGGGCATTATCATCCAATAACATCTTGCCATCCAGGGCGACCAATTTATTATCCCCTGTAATGACGAGAGGGTTAATTTCAGCCAGGGTCGCATCGCACTCCAGGTAAGCTCGCCAGAGTCCGAATGCAATCTGATTGAAAGCGCGCCAGTGTTCCTTTGGGAGCTCAATACCCAGGGCTATGTCACGCGTCTGGTAATCTTTGATCCCCAATAACGGATCGATGTGAACTTTAATGATTTTCTCTGGAGAAACGCGCGCAACTTCCTCAATATCAACACCGCCTGCCGCAGATGCCATCATCACTGGCTTTCTGGCTGCCCGGTCGTTGGTAATGCCCAGGTAAATCTCTTTTTCGATATTCGCAGCTTCGTCGACCAGCACTTTCCTCACAGGCAAACCTTTGATTTCCATTGCCAGGATTTGGCTGGCAACTTCTTCGGCTTCCTGGGGGGTTTTCGCCAACCGAATTCCACCGGCTTTGCCGCGCCCTCCTACTAAGACCTGCGATTTGACCACTACACGCCCCCCCAATTCCTTCGCAATCTCTTTAGCATGCACGGCATCCGATGCCACCTGACCTTTGGGAATTGGCACACCATATCTGGCAAATATTTGCTTGGATTGATATTCATGTAATTTCATTCAGCATCACTCCGCGTTTAAATGGGCAGACGCCCCGAATGTTTGCGAGAGGATTATACCACCTGCAATTTGTGTCGAATATCACAAACGTCACCTAAAAGGGATGACGAATCATACAACTGCTTTTATTCAATAAAACAGATGCTGCCAGCTGTTTGAGCCGATTATTGTGCGGGTAAAGTAAAGTGCAAGAGGCGGTGATTACCACTGTCGGCTACCCAGATGCCTCCATCGGCGTCCACAACCACACCCACAGGCAGGTTCATCCCATCAAGGCCTGTGCCGTAGTCTCCCCAAAATCGAATAAATTCACCAGTCGCACTGAATTCCAGGATGCGATAACCTTCTGGATCGGAAACAAAGAGATGGTCGTGAGAGTCGATAGTCAGGAAGGGTTTATTATCCAAGGATTGACCGTACCAGCCGATGATATCCCAGGAAACCAAGGGTGAATACTTGCCGCTTGAATCGCTCATGAAGGCCTGGATGCGTTGATTCCATGTGTCCGCCACATAGACAATATCATCTTTCGATATGGCAATTCCAACGGGTTCATCAAACTCACCAGCCTGCATCCCAACCGTGCCGAACTGATCTATGTAATTTCCATCAGTATCAAAGATTACGACGCGTTTATTGCCGGTATCCGTGACAAATAAATGACCTTTCGAGTCAAATGCTAAGCCGCGCGGTCCCCAGAAGGCAGTAGGAGTTTCAGCCTGTCCGAAAGTTCCCCACATAGTGATGAATTGCCCGCCGGCGCTGAATTTCTGAACACGATGGTTCCAGGTGTCTGCCACGAAAACAGATCCATCCGGTCCAACCGCAATCCCCCAAGGTTCATAGAAAGTGCCTCCGGGAGCCGCTCCTTTCGACGCATCTGCAAAACTGCCCCATACTTGTAGGACTGTGCCATCTGTTTTGATGTGTTGGATGCGATGGTTTTCGGTATCAGCCACGTATAGTGTGCCGTCTTTTGCTACAGCCAGGTTACGGGGCTTCTGGAATTTTCCAGGATCACTACCTTGTGTTCCAAGGACATTGTCTGGTGACAGGCTGATCTTTTTCCCCTCATATGGATCAGCGACAACGGCTGCTTCGGACGGCACCGCTCCATAATTCCATAATTGGTTCACGATATCTTTTCGCACGTAAAGGCGCATACGTTCGGAGGGGTACCAGTTCGATAAACTCATATCCTTGCCGGTCACCTGACCATACTCCTTATAGTCGCGATTCAACCAGATTTTGAAGATAGCCGAACGCATCTTAGGATCTTTGATTGCATTCCAGACTCGGTCCCAGGTTAGATCAAAATAATCCTGGTTGGGCCACCAGATGCGTAAATAATCAAATTGGTAAAAAGCCTGCCCAACAACCGGTTCAATTTTTGCGTAGTTTCGATCTCCAATCAAGATGAGAGGAACATTCCGCAGATCGCGGGTTGGGTCTGCTCCATAATATTTTTGGTTAGGGTAGTTTCTCAAGTACCACCAGTAAGGATAGGTGGTCGTATCATCATAAGCTACGACGATATCGAGTGTCCCTGTGGTGCGGCGGGAAATTTCTTCAATTTGAGAAAGAGCCTCTTTAATTCCTGGACCACAATGAGCATAAACCAGGAATTCTGTGGCGCGATCATAATTTATATAGGATGCCATGAAAGCGGCTCTGGCTGTTTGAACGGAAAGTAATGCCAGAAATCCCATTGTAAATAGACGAAGCACTTGTCCTGGCAACCACTGGCTGAGCAGGAAACCCAGGCCAATTCCACTTGCGGTGGCAGCGATGAAAGATAACAAAAAGGTGGATGTGGCACTTAACTGGTCAAGAGATTTTCCTTGGAAGGGGGGATTTCCACCGAAAAGTGCACTTAAAGATGCAAAGGTGCTAATCAAGAACAGCAGGGTTACCACCAAAATTAACAGACCACGCTTTTCCCAGAAGGTTCGCCAATCGAAAGTTTCAACCATCCAGCCGATTGCCCAGGCAGCCAGAAGTATCATGCCTAAAGTGATGTGAACTGTCAGCCAGGGCATCTTTTCGCCTGCCATGGTATACGCCAGAGCGCTGGAAAAACTCCAGAATGCCAGGAGTCCAAAGACGGGCGGCGACTGGAATATCCCTTGATTCAATTTTGTAGAGTCATTTTTTTGAATTGTTTGCACGCTTGGGACGGGTGATGGTCGTCGGATAACTGCTATTACAACAGCAATTAACGAACCGATCAGGGGTAAGAATTCGTAGATTGGAATCTGGAGTCCCAGATAGTAATACCAGGGTTGTCCTCCGCGATTCACGTTTTGTTGCGCCAGCCAGTATCCCAAAGAGCCCACCAGACCCGTGAAGAAGCCTGCGCCGTTGGTGAATAAAGTCGTGTATAAAACAATGAAGATACCCCAAAAGATTCCAGCGTTTATCAACCACTCGCGTTTGTTCCACCACAATCCTATCGCGATCGAGATTCCGAAGATTGGGATAATAATCAGCCCCATTTGAAGCATTTGTGTTGGCGTCAGACCTTGGACCTGGGTCATATTAATGGGAACTTTCCATCCCACAAAATTTAATGGGAAAGCTGAGAGCAGCGGAAGCACCATGGTTCCCAAAACGATCAACAGATCAAAGGAACGCTCCTGGCGAATTGCTTCCAGACCCAAACCCGTCCATGCAGAAAAGGCTGCAAAAGCCAGGCTGACTGCGCCTGCCAATATAAGAATTGTGCCAGCGGTTTGGATTGGTGATGGTGATGCTGGAAGTACAGCTTGTGTTTCAGAAGATTCAGTTGCGGGAAGGTTAGCTTTTGCTTCAAACCCGCGTATACCTATGCCGGCGGTAAATAACACAACCCCGATGATTAAGGCTATGAAGAAACGCGAACGCGCTTGCGGATTGAACCATTCCCGCAGCGAAAGGCGATTGACTAAATACAATCCTAAGAAAAGCAAGGATTGTGCGGCATAAATGTAGGATGTCTCTTTGGCTGTAAAATGCAAGACGATCGACAAAGTCAGCCAGTATATGTAGCGAGTTCGACCCGTTTCAAGATAGCGTAAAATAGCCCAGATATTGATCAAGCCAAACAAAGCTACAAAAGATTCATTGCGGACATAGCGTCCGTAATAAAGCATATATGGAGAGATAATCAATAGCACCGCTGCGACCAGCACGCCAGCTTTACCCAGGTAACGCCGGTAATACCAGGCAAACCAGACTGTGGCAATACTGAATACAACGGATGGAATACGCGCCGTGGTGTCGCTATCCCCAAATAAGAAGAAAGAAAGTGCGACCAGGTGGAACTGAAGGGGTCCATGTGTCACCGGATCATGCGCATAGCCATTGCCCTTGTAGAGAAGCCACGAGAAATAGGTGTGCGATGTTTCATCATGACTCATTACCCGCGGCTCGAGCATATAGAAGCGAGTAAAAATCGCCACTATGATGATCACAGTGAAGATGATCTTTTCCCAGGTCAAATTAAGTTTCGTGAAAATGGGCTGTTCCAACCAGGAGGATGGTGTGTTGATTTCAGTGTTCGCCGACATAACCATTCCTTATTAGTAGAGTAGGGTAATTATAAACGATGATATCAACGCATGGATTCAGCAATTGCCAGAATTTCTGTCAAAGAAACGCTTTGCGAACTGGCAACGACAATCTCGTACACAAAACCATTTTCTTCCCAACGCAATGTCCACATCCCGGCCTGGTTTTCCCAAACAAGGTTAACCGTTTGAGCTCCAGACTGATTTTCACTCAAGGATTGAATAACCCATCCTCCAGTTACAAATTCACCTTGCACGCCGCGGACTGTAACGAGTTCGGCTGGCGCGCTCGAACCAATGCTGGCATATTCTGAAACACTTGATTCATCGCGTTGTGTAAAGAGGAAGGTTTTTCCGTTCCCGATATACTTGATCAGGACTGCCTGGCGTGTTTCATCATAAGCAGCACCTTCGAGGACAGTACCCTTTGGGAAGTCGACTGGCACCTTTATTGGGAAATTGGCTGCCTTGGCTGCCTCAGCAAGCGATAAGGAAAATTTGAACTCAGAGAGTGATGTATCAGATGGTGATATGGGCGTACTGGTGACTTCGATGGATCTTGAATTTTCATCATGGACTCCAAAAAATTGAAATATCTGGCGCGCGGTTGAAACCAAAGAAGGAGTGAAGAACAGTAATGTCAATATTAAAAATATAACAAAAACCGCAAATGCATTTACAGGAAATGTTCGCAGTGACTGAACAACTTTGATAAAAAATTGTTTTCCCTCTCGATTCCATGGCGCTTGCTGCATGCGGTGATTAAACCCTTGACGAGGGCGGGGTTGGAAGTTGTTTAGCAAACTAAAGATGTGCTCGGCTTGAGGTTGGTCAAATTGGGCTTGTGGATCATCAGAGTTTAACATTTTTTACTCATTTGGCCAGTTTTGCTGGATCTTTTTCATCGTGCGGAATAAGTTAACCGATACTGCATTTTCACTTGAATTTGTCAGCCTGGCGATCTCTTTCACTTGCCACCCAAGCATGTATCTTAGTATGATGATTTCACGTTGTTCAGGGCATAACCCTTGGATCAACTGCCAAAGGATGCGAAACTGCTCTCGTTCTAAGATTCTGGACTCGGGCGTTGCTTGAGTGTAAGAATAATGATCGTCCCAATTTTCCTCCAGTTCTACTTCTGGATGGACTTTCCGTCTGCGGTGGGCATCGAATACCATATTGCGAGCAATGGTCAGCAGCCATCCAATGGCTGCCTGTTCACTACCCTGGAATTGGCTTCTGTTTTTCCAGGCTCGAAAGAAAGATTCAGCGGTTAAATCCTCGACTTCCTGTAATGGTCCACCGGTCATCCCGTAAATATAACGGAAGACAACCAGATGACAGCTTTCATAAAATAGGCTGAAGGTCTTAGCATTTTGCAGTGAAAAATGTTTTTCAGCCATGAGCTATCTAGAGTATAAAACGATGAGAGAGTTAGAATCTTACGAAATGA
>Ga0153916_10000705_pt1 | contig 23036 bp, 15 predicted proteins | sample Opewatmetagenome_FD_109642 | JGI IMG/M metagenome (GOLD analysis project Ga0153916, IMG submission 109642) | Freshwater wetland microbial communities from Ohio, USA - Open water 3 Core 3 Depth 4 metaG | ecosystem: Environmental > Aquatic > Freshwater > Wetlands | place: USA: Ohio, Lake Erie...
GATACCATGTCCAATACTAGGAAGGAATTCTAAGATTCCTGCCAGGATACCCATTGCCAAGGCAAAGGGTAATCCCAGGATCAGGCCTACGATAATAAAAATGATTGAAACAATGGTGCTCAAAAGGAGCTGCCCACGGAAAAAAGCACCCCAGATTTGATTGACCTCATCCCGGATCCATTGGTAATCTACTAACAAAGCAGGCGGCAAGTGAGAAGTGAACCATTCCTCCAGCCTGGAGCCATCCTTGATTAGATAAAAAGATACAAGGATAATCAGAATGATCCAAATGATTGATGTAATTATGCTCTTTACCAGATTTACCGTCTGACCAACAACAGGTTGTACCAGCCCCTGCAAAGCACCAATCACCTGACTTGCCAACTCACTGGGATGAATGGTAAATCCTGCGATATTATACTGATGTGCCAAGGCGCTCTCGATAGATGTGATGATTTGCTGAGGGTTGAGCTGCAACATTTCAAAATTATCTCCCATTATGGAGATGAACAAAATGGGAACTCCAATGATGATCGCCAGCACAATAATGTAAGTTAACAGGATAGTTAAAATCCTAGGTAAATGCAACCGACTTTGAAGGAAATTTACAATCGGATTGAGAATATAGGCGATAATAATTGCAATAATTATAGGGGGGATGATTTCGTGGAAACGCGATAAGAGATAAATGGAAAAAGCCAGCAAAAGCAGGCTAATGGTCAGTTTGGTTGCGTAAGGCCAATGTGGTCGTTCCACTTTCCCACCTTTTGAGCATTATCCAGGGCTTTACCTCATCTGCTCAATTATTTAATGGAGGAAAAATGACAGTGCCACCAGGATAACGATAAATGAGCCTGCCAGTATTCCAACCCGCCGGATATCCCTGATTACAAAATGATAATCAGGATTGAACCCCGTCGGGCGGCTACCTACCAAAGGTTCAGGGATCGATTTTTCTGTACCAGGATTCACGTCCCGGCGAATCTGCCGTTTTGATTTTTTTGCCATAACTCTACTCCACGGATTTCTTGGGGTGATAGTGGATCATTTTTATCCATCACCCATCATTTATGTGACCCATATTATAAATCTTATTTGTTACCACTTTGCAGGCTGGCTTGAACGACAATCCGTTGGTTATCTACCATATATGGGTAGCAAGATATTAAGGTGACCGTGGGTTTAGGAGTAGAGGCCATTACCTCTGTATCCGTTGGCTTAACGATTTGGATGCTGGTGATAATGTATGTGAAGGAATGATTGGGGGTATATATGATTATTTGATCACCCCTCTCCAATTGGTCCAGATAGCGGAAAATTTCTCCGTATACGTCATTATGAGCTGACAAAACTATATTTCCAGATTGACCTGGATCAGCTGAACCCGTATGCTGTGCTACACCTTTTTTTAGTTGTTCCCATCCATCCCCTTGAACTACAGGCGCATCGACTTTAATGCTTGGGATTTGGATCTGTATCGCCTGTTCAGGACCAGGCGTGGGGATGGGAATTACTGCCATCGATTGGTAGAGAGGGAGCAAATGGGCCGGAATTTCAGCATCATTGGGTTGAGCACCACCTGGAGAGTTGGGTGGAGTATGGCCGGATGGCAATATGACTGGCACAATAAGGGGCGTGGGTGTGAGCGTGGATGGAATTAATGATTCAGCAAATTGAGTGTTTAAATCGCGTAGTATCCGGATGCCGCTGTAGATGACAAAGATCAATCCAATTACAGCCAGGACTTCAATGGCAAGTAAAAAGCGATCCAGGGTATGCCTGGCACGCTCTTCCCGTGGAATCTGGAGATCATCAAGATCTGCCTCTGTTTGAGTGCTTGAGTGCAGATAATCAAGGGGGGGATTTTCGAGCTCGGGTGCCAGGCTAACCACCCTGCCGGTTTTGCGGAACCGCTCAAGATGTTCCTTGCGGACTTTCCGTCTTTTTTCCACCAAAAGCTCTCGGAGCTCATCGATGGATAAATCTTCAGGGCTTTTTACCTTGCGCACGAGGAGATTATACTCCGATTATTTTGGTGGATTTTCGACGTCAGTCCCGCCCGAGGGAGATGGATGTAATTTACCATTTCGATGGTCCTGCTGGGCAAAAAGGATAAAACCAACCAGACGTATCCCGGTACTGAACAGCAGGGCATTACTTAATCCAATGTGCTCAGAAAGGAATGTGCCCACCAAAGGTGCGAGGATTGCGGATAGATATTGAATACTCTGTGCGAGTGAAACAAAGGTCGGGCTATAGCGTGGCGGAATAGTTTTCATTAACTCATCAAAAAAGACCAAGTCGATGCCCGCCTGGAATATACCTGCAACGGTTGAATAGATAAAGATTGTGGTTTGGTTTTGCGTCAATGCCACCAGACCTGGATAAAGAGAGACACAAAAAGTGGTGACCAGCAGTACAAAACGAGATCCTTTACGGCGGGATTGGCGGGACCAAAAGTAATAGCCTACCACCAGGACGGCAGTTTGGGCGGTATATAGTAGACCAATCCACGCATCAGAAGCATTTAATTGGCGAACAAAATACAGGGGGAACAATGGTGTTCCCAGGGTAATTCCAAAAAGATATACAAAGCGTTTGAGGGTAAATGAGACAAAATCAGGTGACGTGTTGATCAGCTGATAGTATTCGTGCAGGGTGGATTTTATCGAACTCTTGGAGGTACCTTGAACTGGCTCTGCATCCGCAATTTGAATGCGGCTTGAAAAGTAATAGCTGATCAAGCCACCCATTGAGAGGCCTAAGAAGACGATCTGATAATTGAGGTGGAAACCGATCCGATCCAATACCTGCCCAGCAATAGCAACGGTGATCGCAGTGGTTATTCCCAAGATAGACCAACGACGGCTCATCAACTCATATCGACCCTCGGGTCCGGAGACTGCATTCATGACCACTGAAAAACCTACTGCGACCATGGTCTGTGGCAAAGTTGCACCTGCCCAAATGATTAGCACGACTGGAATGAGGATATTATCCGGTACAAAGAATGGCGCTAATCCAGTAAGGGCATAGGCAGAAATGACCATTAGCCGGGATAAGCTAAACCAAGGAACCACATTGCGCTGTCTTTGCAGGAAGCGTCCAACCCATAATGCCAGGAACAACCCAGTGATGCCCGGCATAGAAGTCAATAGGCCAACCTGGACCGGAGAGGCACCAAGACGCGTAAGAAACACTGGAAGAAATGGAGCCGCAGAACTAGCGGTTCCTACACCGATAGCATCGATTTGAACGTAACGTTTGTTGCGTTCCTGAGTATCAATCAGCTCGATTCTTTCGTTGGCTGAGGGCTGAAGGGCAGTACTCATGCTATCAACCCGAGCATAATTTCCATCAATCTCGATGCCAGGATAACCCGATCAAAATGGGTCTCCACATAAATCCGTGCCTGACGCCCCATGCGACGTGACAATTCCGGGTCATCAGCAAGGAGTAGGATGGCTTTGGAGAGCGCATCCGGATCACCCGGGGGCACGGGTATCCCCCCATCTGCAGATTCGATCACCTGGCGAATGACCCCGTCAATTGCTAATACGACCGGCTTTCCAGACGCCATGTAATCAAAAACTTTATTAGGATAAGTGGTTTTGTACATCTCCACAGGTTTGAGAATAGCGATGCATGCATCAGCGGCTGCAAGTGCGGTCGGCATATCAACTTTAGGGATTGGAGGCAGGAAAAGGATATTCTCCAAGCCTTCCTGGGTGGCGTGTGCCTGTAAGGCTGGTTTATCCTTTCCATCACCGAGCAGGACGATGGAGATATCCTTTCGGGGTAGCAACTCTTTTGCTGCCTCAAGCACTATCCCAAGGTCATTGGATAGCCCATGAGCACCAGCATACAGGGCTACAAATTTCGTTTCTAGCCCATGAGACTGACGGAAGGTTGTGCCATCCACATTGGGATTGAACATGGTGGTATCGGTGCCATTGGGCACGAGTTCCACGCGAGATGCCCCACGTTTCTGTACATGTTGGATGAAACCGGGCGAATTGACTACAACCAGGTTGGCGCGATGGTATAAAAAACTTTCAAGCCATTGCGAAATCCTGATCAACAGGGGGTTCCTCAGCACGCCAACCGCAACTGCGAAAGCTGGCCATAGATCCCGCACTTCAAAGAGAAACGGAACGCGTTTAATGCGTGCCAGAGCCAAAGCAGTTAACCCTTGAAAAATTGGGGGCGAAGTACCCCATACCAAATCAACATTTTTAACCCCCAGACCGACAAGGAATGATGAGACCATAAAGCTAAAGAAACTAACCATGCGGAAAGCAAAGCTACGGTGCAAGGCTGGGTAGGTGTATGCGCGCAGGATGGCAATTAGATCTCCATCAGACTGTTTTTCACACCAGGGTATTTTTGCCGAGAGGGATTTCCCGGTAAGGTAGCTGATCGGGCTGGCGATGATCGTAACCTGGTGACCTTGGGAAGCCAAATAGCGGGCGAGCTCGTGATGACGCGTCCCGCCTGGCTCAAATAAAGCTGTGAATGCCTGGTGGATCAATAAGATGTGCACGGTTTAATTCTTTCTGTACCAAAGAGAAGTTGGATCGGTGAATGCCTGCTTAGGCTAGCCCATCGGGTGGGGATTGGGTGGCTACCAATGGATGCTTAGGCCAACTGGTGTGGTGGAATTTCCAAACATATTCAGCCATCAATTTCGGAAGCACCGGTTGGCTCACTAACTGATCCACTTGTAACCAGATTGGAAGGTATGTTCCTTTTTCTGAGTCTGGTAGGCTGCTCATCTCAGCACCAGAGCCATGACCAAATTGCCCATCAATCCTGTCAGCCAGGTAATAATACTGGGGTGAACCCATGTACCAGACTTCAGCTACCATCAATCCGATTTTGACGTCCAGTCCAAGCTCCTCCTTTGATTCACGTTGCGCTGCACATGCTGGGGATTCACCAGCCTCAATTTTGCCACCCGGAAAGACGAAATAATGCCTGCTTAAACGATTCCGTTCAATCAGTGCAATTTTATTGTTATGAATAAGGATGACCGCCGCTCTAGCTTTCACAGGGAAGGATCCACATACTCTTCAATTCAATGGGCAAAGATAGAGAAACCTCTAGAATGCAGGCCAAAGCAGGGATTTTATCCCCATATGTTGGAGATGTCCAGCCGGTAATTGGGGGAATTATTCCAGAGCCAAACAGCAGAGTTCCTGCGCGCGCAACCTGAAAGTTTATGATCGGAACTGGATGCAAATCATCCTGTGGGGAGGACAGACCCATTTTTAGTGAGACCCATCCAAATGGTGAATGGATGCGAATTTCAGACTGGGGGAAATTAGTTTTACCGGTTGCCTCTATAATTTCATATTTCCAATCCGGCAACAACCAATGCAAGCGGCAAGAATGAATGGGACCTGGGGGACCTTCCAGGCGGTCGATTACCTCCCAATGACCATTGGTATAGGTGGTAACTTTTCGTGAGTGAAGCACGCCAATTTTCCGGTATCCATCGTGCTGGGCTACCAGGCTTTGGTAGCTGTCGTCAGGAGCGGTTTGAATTGCGGTTGCTTTGGCTTGAGCCCAATCCAGGTACAAGAAGCGTCCAGCTCGGAGCATGAATTCCTGACCATCGACTATTACCGTATTATGGACAAGCGCGCTCGTCAGTGAATTATCCCAAGGAGGAGGTGCGTTATAAAGATAACTACCTGGGTCTTGAGCAAGGTTTAACCCATGCCACCATAGATCCAGGTGGAGCTGGTCTGCATGAGCAGGGCGGGAGTGAAATGTTGCCACGCGTAACGCAGCCCAAGAAGCGTTTCCCTGATTCTGGATGATGGTAGGGGATTGGGAGGTCAAATCCTTTGGGTGTTGGGTTTCACGCCAGAAATTTAATCCAATTTCCGTCTGGGTGCGATCAGGTGGCGAGCACAGCCAATAACCCATATCACTCCAGGAGCCTTCAGGTACCAGGCTTGAGCGAAGGAAAGTTTGAGCAGCGGCATGAATGACAGGGCGATAGTCGTGATATGAGCACACGGTTAGGGGGAGGATATAAGCTCCATCGTTATGACCGAGATTGGGAACGTGCCCGGTTTCCGGATCGATCAGCTTCCATAGCCAGCGGGTAGAGGCATCGAGACGGTGGGCTATCTCTTGGGGTATTGGCTCGTTTTTAAATGAGTGGTCATGCACTGCGAATGCCCATAATGCAGCTTGCAGCATGAGGCGGTGGTAATTCGTGCTATGCTGGGTATAGATACCTTCAGTTGTGATTTGAGTCCGGAAGGCGTATTGCAGCCAATCCCAGCCTAGCTTGTGCCATTTGGGTGCCAGAGGGTGTTCAGGTAGCAGCGCCGAAGCAGTATAGAGGCCAAGGGCTTCGGTGATCAGGTGGTTATTATTTTGTGAACGGGCGTACACCATAGTGGGAGGAATGCGCTCTGCATGGATTGCAATAGTTTTGGCCAGAAATTCAATTCGTTCTGGTGTAGATTGATTGGATTGGGTGAAGACTTGGAGTGTAAAAGCGAGGGCGACTAGACGAATAGCCACCTCTTGTGCAGAGGACCAATGAGGACCAATATATGCTGGGTTGGAAGTTAAAAAACGATCAGTGTAAAGCCAAAAGGTTTCGGCATAACGCTCTTTTTTCGATAGATGATAAGCCATGGCAAGTCTACAAGCCCAACCGAATCTGCCGGGTTCCCATATGAACTTAATATCCTGGTCACCGATTCGATTATTCCCCCTTACATAATTCGTCCAATCTTTTAGCGGTCCTGGTTGGGCTAGCGCTAACGGTACTGGATTACCGCCGAATAAGCGTACTTTCCCATTGACAATCTCATCCGCCTGCTCGTAGACTAACCCGATTTGATCTCCAAGCAGCTTGAGCAAGCTATCCCGATCTGGCAAGCTGGGGAGACAGAGATGGAGCTTGAGAAAAGGCTCGCTACTCGGAGAATTCAGCTTAACTAAGGAAGCGATGAGCTGCCGTTGATAATGCCCCGTGTACAACCCGAGCTGATACAAGGCATAAAGCCCCAGTTGCCTGGAGCCAAACTCGCGAAACGCTTTTATGACCAGCAATAAACGGGAAGTGGGCTTCATCGGGTAAAAATTACTGGTTGGATCTAGTTGTGGGGTGATTCAATAGAAACAGGTTGTCTGCTCCGGACGGCATCCAAGGCTGCGAAAGTAGCTTCAGTGACGCCAAATATGTGTTCATAAGGTATGGGAGGGGGACCACCATCGATCATCGCTTGTGAGAATGCTTCCCATTCTGCTCGATGACCCTTATCCTGCCGCAGGCGTGAATGGATCACATGCCGCTTTCCTTGAGCAACCAGCTCGAGGGTGCGGAAGTCATCCAATACAGCCACTTGGCCCCCTGCAAAGACTTCAACGCGTTCTTTTGGGAAGGCTTTATCTCCATTGGCTAGATAGATCACCGACCCAACTGAGCCATCTGGGAATGTAAATGTCATTACAACATTATCTTCCCTGTATCGGCTATCATCCGGAAGAGATCCGGCAGTAACCGAGATGGGGGCAACCCCCACCAGGAAAGTCAGGAAATCCACAAAATGGCAGACCTCTCCAATAATTCGCCCACCCCCCTGAATTGGGTCTTGCGTCCAATGCGTGAGGGGGATGCTCCCAGCGTTAATGCGATAGGTCGCTACTAAAGGTTCTTGACGCACCTTAATAAACTCACAAAGCTTGCGTGCCATGGGAGCAAATCGCCGATTGAAACCGACCATCAGCAGGGGGGAATTCTCAGTGGTGAGTTGTTGCTTAATCTGAGCCAACTGCTCGGGTGTGGTGGCTAAAGGTTTTTCACAAAACACATGTTTACCAGCCTGCAAGGCCCGTACTACTTGTTCAGCATGCAGGTGATGGCGGGTGAGTATGCAGATTGTATTCACCTGAGGATCCTGGAGGATCTCATTTTCATTGGCAGCGGTATATTTAAAGCCGAACTTTTTTGAAGCGAAATCGGCATGAAAACCTGAACCTGATGTGATCGAAATCAGCTCAATCGAAGGCGTTCTTTTTAATGCGGGTAGCATGATGGCGTTAGCGAAGTTACCGGCGCCGAGCACGCTCAATCGAACTGCGTTTACACCGGTAATCGGTAAACTTGTCTTTTTAACCGGCTCATTAGCTACCTGTATCTTGACCTTACTCGAGTTAGCTTCAGGATAGGTCAGCAAGACCCCCAGAAAGGACTGGTTTGTCTTACCAGTGATTAATTCATAAGCCTCGGGCGCTTTTTCGATGGGAAAACGGTGGGTAATGAGTGGTTTTACATCCACGAGCCCTTTGGACAGCAGATCCACAAAGGCTTCCAGGTTACGCCCCTCAGACCAACGAACATATCCAATCGGGTAATCCTGCCCAGCCTCTTCATAGGCAGGGTCATACCGACCTGGCCCATAGGAACGAGAGTTTATGAAAGATAGCTCCTTTTGGTAATAGATTTTGCGGGGGAGGGTCAACCCGACTGCACCAATGGCAACCACATGACCGCGATCGCGGGCAATTTCACCAGCCAGCTCAACAGGGTCTGCAGAGGAGGTATCCGCGCATATGAGGATATTATCCAACCCCCGCCCATGTGAGAACGCAAGGGCAGCTTCCACGGCTTGCGGGCGGAGAACCGCGGTCGTGCCCATTTGAATGGCTAATTTCACCCGGGATTCATCAAGATCTACTCCAAAGACCTGGCAACCGGCCGCCCTTGCGATCCCGGCAGCTATAAGTCCCAATAACCCCAAGCCGATCACACCCACCGACTCGCCAAGCTGAGCCTTGGAAAGCCGAAAGCCATGCAAAGCAATAGCACCCAGAGTGGTGAAAGCGGCAGAATCAAAATCAACTTGATCGGGAAGTAAGGCTAACAGGTTGTGCGGCACGATGGCATATTCAGCATGGACAGCATAGCCACCCCCGGCGCAGGCGACCTTATCACCGACCTTGAACCCTTGAAGACCCTCTCCGAGCAGCTCAATCACTCCAGAAGACGAATATCCGAGAGGCATGGGCTGATCCAATCGATTGAATGCAGCCTCAACGGTGGATAGCACACCCTCCCGACGAGCCTTATCCGCCATCTGTCGAACCAGATCGGGCCGTGAAAGGGCTTTCCCGAGCAAAGATTTATTGGCAAATTCAACCAGCATGCGTTCCGTTCCAGCGGAGACGAGAGATGCCCGGGTGTGAACCAGCGCCATCCCAGCTTGAACCTGAGGGATGGGCACATCAACGATCACAGTCTCACCATTGTTTATATTCTGCAGAAGCTGTTTCATTCAATACCCTGCCTTGCTGAGATGCAATAAAGGATGATAAAGGAGATTATAGCGCGGATTTTACCGGCATGTTATAATTTTCCGCAGGTTAAATGTCAGACAACTTAGATGAAAAGGAACGATTATGGCATCCCATCCATTCCAAAAATTAGCACAAATATTGGTGGACCATTCCACCAAGGTAAAATCCGGTGATCGCGTGGCGATCGAAACAACCACCAATGCTGAAGCTTTGGTGAGTGATATATATGAGTTGTTATTGCAACGGGGGGGTAATCCGCATGTGTTATTAAATTTCCCTAAGCAAGATAAATTACTGTTTAAATATGCCAATGATGACCAGCTGACTTACACGCCCGCATTTCAGAAGCTTGTTACGGAGCAATTTGAGGTGTATATCCGCGTGCGGGCCGACATCGATCCACGTGCTTTGAGAGGTGTATCGGGTCAAAAGCAATCCCTGAGACAACGAGGAATGGCACCTGTACGGAATATGATGCTCCAACGCGGTGCAACCAATTCATTGCGTTGGGTGCTGACCCAAATTCCGACGAAAGGATATGCCAAGGAAGCTGGGATGAGCATCGCTGAGTATACGGATTTTGCGTTTTCTGCTTGCCATGTGGATGAAAACACGTCTGACCCGGTGGCACACTGGGATAATATCCGCAAGGCGCAGTTCAGGATGATCGAAAGCATAGAAGGTCATGATAGAGTCACCCTGATTGGACCCAATGTAGATCTAAACCTATCGGTAAAAGGACGCAAGTTCAACAATTCATACGGACTGCATAACATGCCGGATGGCGAAATATATACGGGTCCGGTAGAAGACTCTGTGAATGGCTGGGTAAAATTTACCTACCCGGCAATTTTTCAGGGTCAGGCGGTAGAGGGGGTAGAATTAAACTTCGAAAAGGGTCGGGTAGTCTCTGCGAAAGCACGGGTGGGTGAGCAGCTGCTATTAGCCATGATTAATTCTGATGAGGGCTCACATTATTTAGGTGAATTTGCGATCGGCACCAATTATGAGATCAACCGTTTCACACGGAATATTTTGTTCGATGAGAAACTTGGTGGGACCTTTCACCTTGCCTTAGGAGCGGGTTATCCGGAGACGGGTAGCCAAAACACCAGTGCTATCCACTGGGATATGATCTGCGACATTCGCAAGGATTCAGAGATGCGCGTGGATGGGATGGTCATTTATCGTGATGGACAGTTCGTATAAATAAGCTGTATTTACAAAAACAGGGTAAGTTACGCTTGCCCTGTTTTTCATTAACTCGGCAACCCCTGTGGTGCAATTTAATTCTCGAGGGGCATGGTGGACAAAATTTAGTAGTCAGATGTTGGATTGAATGCTCTGTGCTTGTTCTTCATGACTGATCGTAGCAGGATTTTGACATGATTGGAGCCTGTCTAGATTATAGTATTTGATGGTAAAGCTGCCACATCCGGCTATAGACGCCTCGGCTTGATAATAACTGGTCATGGCTACCACGTTCGATGATGCGACCATTTTTGAGGACCAGAATTTCATCCATGGTTTCAAGCCCGACCATGCGTTGAGTGATGGTGATCGTACTACGACCCTGACTCAATTTGTGAATAGAACTTAGCACTGCAAGCTCTGTGGCAGGATCCAGGTGAGCAGTTGGCTCATCAAGGATAAGCAGGGGAGAGTCTTTTAGTAGAACTCTAGCAATTGCCAGGCGTTGGCGTTCACCAGCACTCAGGCGAAGCCCGTGCTCACCAATCCAAGTATCGTAGGCTTCGGGTAAAGATTGGATAAATTCATGTAGCTGAGCCAGCTTAGCAGCCTGAATGATTTCATCTTCTGTTGCACTTGGTTTGGCGATGAGCAGGTTTTCTTTGATGGTGGCGGTGAATAGATACGTGTTTTGTGAAATAATCGCAATCCATCTTCGGAGATCATCCTGGCGGTAATGGCGTAGCTCTTGATTGCCAAACCGGATTGAACCTTGCTGATATTCCCAAAAACGGAGCAGCAAGCTGGTGAGCGTGGTTTTGCCTGCCCCGTTAGGACCGATCAAGGCGATGTGTTTTCCTGGGGGAAGTGAAAACGAGATATCTTTTAGTCCGAATATAAGGGTATCTGCAGAAGCCTCCTCGTCAGCCCAAGATGGATACTGGAATGAGAGGTCATGCACCTCCAGGCTTGAATCTTCAGGTTGAACGAAAGGTTCAGTTGGGTCAGTCACCGGAAGTGGGGCGTCCACCAGCTCATAAAGCCGGCGTGAGGCAGCCCGATTAGCCTCAAAATTTTGGGCAACTTGGGGTAGCGGTTGCATGGCTTCAAAACAGGTGAGGGCGGTCATTGCCACCACACCAAGGAACACGCCATCCAATTGCCCTTGAGACACCCTCAAGATAGCCAGTACCAGCACCGACAGCATACCGAGATTTGCCAGAAGACTACCAATAGCTGTTTGGGTGGCAGCTAATCCAGACATTTTGGCTTGCAGCCGAGATAATCGCTCCCCAGCCTGGTTCACTCGTTCGAAGTATGCCTCAGCTTGACCACAGGACAAGAGGTCAGCCATGCCTTGGATGCCATCAATGATCAAGGTGCTAAGCTGGGCGCGTAGCTGAATGATCTGTGGCCCAATCTGGTGAGATAGAGTGAAGGTAAGTAACGGCAACCCGATTCCTGCCAGGAGTAGAAAAACTATTAATCCCCAGGCAAACTGGGTGCCAAAGCCTCCCAAAAATAGAGTTGTGGCTACACAGACCAGCAAGGCTACCAGAGGGGGAGCCACTGTGCGAACGTAAAAGCTTTCCAATGACCCAATATCGCTGATCACGCGCGTGAGAAGGTCACCGCTGTGGTAACGCAGTAAACGGGATGGTGCCAGGGGCTCCAAAGCCTGGTAGAACCAAACCCGCCAACGTGCCAGAAGGCGGAAGGTTACATCATGGGAAGCCAGTCGTTCGAGATAACGAAAAACCCCACGCGATAGTCCAAAAAAGCGCACACCCACGATTGCCACCTGCAATTCAGCAATGGAAGGGTGTAAGGCAGCTGCCGAGATGATGTATGCAGCTGTAGCCATTAATCCTACTCCACTGGCGATGGTTGCAAACCCCAATACTACAGATAAGAGAATTCGACCTGTAAATGGTGAGAGCAGCTTGAACAACCGAATTTCTGCCGATTGATTTTTTGATCGCTCAATCTCACCATTTTTAGGCGCGGTTGAAGAAGGTTTGATTTTTGGATGAATCTGAGGTACCGCTATGGGGAATGGGCTGCCCAGGTCATCATTGGCTGATGTATTTGAGGGCTTTATCTCCGCGTTTTCTTCGACCCTACCATGGCTTAAACTCATCACCTGGTCAACCTTAGCGAGGGTGGTGCGCTGATGAGCAATCATCAATACTGTTCGGCCACGGGTCAGGTGTTCCAGTGATCCCTGTAAAAGAGCATCCATCTCAGGGTCCAGGTGGGAGGTGGCTTCATCCAGGATGAGCAAAGGGGCATCCTTGAGGAAGGCACGTGCCAAAGCAATTCGCTGAGCTTGCCCGGTACTCAGCCTCATACCACGTTCACCGATCAGAGTATCGTATCCAAGCGGCAATTCATTGATGAATTCATCTGCATGAGCCAGGCATGCGGCTGTGTGGATTGATGATTCGTTCGCATCGGGTTTTGCCAGCTGAATGTTTGCGAGGATCGTTCCGTTAAATAGATAAGGGTTTTGAGGAACCCATGCCAGATATCTTTGCCACTTTACAGCTGGAATATCATGAAGATATTTTCCATTCACAATAATTTCGCCGCTTTGAGGTTCTAAAAAGCGCAATAGCAACCAGGTGAGGGTGGTCTTCCCAGCACCGCTTTCACCAATTAACGCAGTCATCTTTCCGGCTGGTATCTCAAAGGAAACCCCTTGAAGGGCTGGTTGGTTGTTTGAATAGGCAAATCCTACATCCTTGAAAATTATGGTTGGTGGGGTAGTATCCATGGTCTGAGATCGCCCCCCGCTGCCAGAAACCTGAATATTCATTACTACGGATAAATCCAGGATTTCAAAAATACGTTTGGCAGCTTCGACGCCTGCCATGCCAGCATGAAAACGCGTACCCAACAAACGCAACGGTAGATAGAACTCGGGTGCAAGCAGAAGGATGAAGAAAGCCTGTTCAAAAGCCATCCTCCCATACAGCAATCGAATTCCAATCTCAACCGCTACCACAGCCGTACTGAGAGTGGTAATTAGCTCCAGAACCAAAGCGGAGAGGAAAGTGACCTTCAAGACCCGCATAGTGGATTGCCGATAGTGTTCACTGATTTTTTTGATGACATCTATCTGATCCCGACTTCGCCCCAAGGATTTCAATGTGGTCAAGCCCTGAAGTACATCCAGGAAATAAGCGCTCATGCGGCTCAAACCTTGCCATTGCTTTCGAGTGAGTGCCTCAGCAGCACTTCCAATCAGGTACATAAATATTGGTAAGAGAGGCGCGGTTACAAGTAAGATTATCCCGGAGAGGATGTCGGAAGGAAATATAAAAACCAGGATGGTAAGGGGGATAAGCGCTGCCAGAGCGATTTGGGGCAGGTACTGGCTGAAATACACTTCAAGTGTATCAACCCCCTCAATGGCAAGATTGACCAGCTCTCCAGTGCGGGCTCCTGCTTCCCCCCGCTCATTCCTGAGATAAGCGGGTCCTAATCCCTGTATATGGGTAAAAAGTTGCTTGCGCAAATCCTGTTTAATCTTGCTCGCAGCCGCACTCGCACTCATTTCTTCTCCCCACACGAACACCACTCGTAGCACAACGATAATTAGAATGGCAAATATCAAGATGGAAACAGATTCGAGTGTTTTACCTCCCAAGAAGACCCGACTGATCACCTTAGATATCTCACGGGCCTGGAAAACCCCCAGAAGCCCACCAATCAAACCAAGGCAGATGGATAGGACGATGGCGATCTGAGCGTGCCTGGCTTCTTTGAACAGGCGAGGGTTTAGTTTCATGTGGGTAAAATACTAGCGGTCAGCATTCGGCTGCGGTTGAACTTCAGGGGATGAATGCTGACCGCTTAGATTAATATCTGCAAGCTAGTAAGTTAATTTTTCCGCCTCACTCGTTATGCGTATGCGGAAAATCCAATAGGTCCATGCCTGGTAAAGCAAGACGATTGGTAAAAATACCAGGGTGACGATGGTCATTAACCTGAGAGTGGTAGCAGAAGAGGCCGCATTTTGAATGGTCAGGCTCCAATCGGGGTTCAGGCTAGAAACCATCACCTGTGGGTATAGGAAGCCAAAAATTGTGAAGACGACAAAGACGACCGTCATGCATGTCATCAAAAAAACACGACCAAATTGGCTTTTGCGCAGGAAGTAACCCGCGGCCAAAATGGCTAACACCCCGAGGACAGGAAATAGGATTGACAGGACATTCAATTTTTGGCGAACACCAGTGCTGAAAAAGCTGGTGACCATGAATATGATCATCATCATAAGCACTAAAAGCCAAAGCCAGCGGATAAGCTCCTTGGCTTTCTGTTCTATCTCACCGGTAGTTTTAATGCTCAAGAAGCTTGCTCCATGTAACAGGATCAGCAAGCCGATTGCAAGGGCAGCTAGTAATGCATAAGGATTTAGTAGGTTAAAGAAGCCCCCAACGTATTGCATATTGGCATCGATGGGAATCCCTCGCACCAGATTGGCAAAAGCGATGGGAAATAGTATCGTCGGAAGCAAGCTACCTGCAAAGAGGCACCAGTCCCAAAGAGTACGCCAGCGTGGATTTTCATCCTTGCCTCGAAACTCGAAAGCCACCCCACGAATAATCAACCCGATGAGTAGTAAAAATAAGGGAAGATAAAAACCACTGAACATTGTGGCATACCAATTGGGGAAAGCGGCAAAGGTTGCTCCCCCTGCAGTAATCAACCATACTTCATTTCCATCCCAGTGCGGACCAATAGTATTAATAATCGTGCGGCGCTGCAAGTCATTTTTGCCCAAGAAAGGTAGCAGAATCCCGACACCAAAATCGAATCCCTCTAGGACAAAGAAACCAGTATATAGGATTGCAATGAAAATGAACCAAAGGGTATTGAGGGTCATAAGAATGCCTCCTATTGCGCTTCCGGTGGATTAACCAGGGATGGAGTAAACTCTTCCGAGACCTCTAAGGCAACTGCCGGGCCCGCTTTCGCAAATTTTAACATCAGGTACACGGTAGCAGAGATGAGAAGCCCGTAGACCAGGATGAATCCAATCAAGCTCGTCAACAGCATTCCACCAGTGACCGCCTTGGAAACCCCAGCCTGTAAATCAACCACCCCATAAACAACCCACGGGAATCTTCCTACCTCAGTAAGAATCCACCCGGTGGTATTTGCCAGGTATGGCAAGGCAATTGCCCATGGTAGCAATTTAAAGAACCAGGGATACTTCCCGTAAAGGTTTCTAAGATCGATGAATAATGCGACCAGGCTGATCAAAATCATAAGCAGACCAGCACCTACCATAGCGCGGAAACTCCAATAGAGTATCACCGGAGGTGGAACATAATCTCCAGGACCATATTGCTGCTCATATTGAGCTTGGAGCTGATTAATACCTTTAACTTCACCCGTGAACCGGTTGTATTCCATAAAGCTGAGCGCTCCTGGAATACGTAAATCGAGGATTAGCGAGTCATTAAATGGATTTTTTATAGTAATGATGGATAACGAAGCTGGATTTTCTGTATCGAATAAAGCTTCCAGCGAAGCTAATTTCATTGGCTGAGTTTGATTAATTTCCTGACCTTGAGTGTGTCCGATCACACCGACCATTACGGTTCCAATTACACCGATAATTGCAGCTAAGCGGAAAGAAGGTTTAAATAAGTCAATCTCGTTCTGACGCAATATATGATATGCGCTGATGCCTAACATAAAAAAGGCAACTGTCACCAGGCCAGCGCTGAACACATGCGGGTAGTGACTAAATATGGGAAGATTAAAGATTACCTGGGCAAAATTGGTTAATTCTGCGCGTCCATCTGTGATGGTATATCCAACTGGATGCTGCATGAATGCATTCGCGATCAAGATCCAAATGGCGGAAATATTTGACCCGATGGCAACCAACCACATGCTTGTGAGATGCAATCCCTTGGATAACTTATCCCACCCAAAAACCCACACACCTAAAAAGGTGGATTCCAGAAAAAAAGCGACCAGGGCTTCAATGGCTAATGGAGCTCCGAATATATCCCCAACGAAGCGTGAATATTCTGACCATGACATGCCAAACTGAAATTCTTGAACAATCCCTGTCACCACACCCATGGCGAAATTGATCAGGAGCAGCTTGCCCCAGAATTTGGTGAGTCGCTTATAGTTTTCCTTTCCGGTGCTAACGTAGATTGTTTCAAGGATCGCTACTACCAGTGACAAACCCAGCGTGAGGGGAACAAAGAAAAAATGATAGATGATTGTGATTGCGAATTGAAGCCTGGCTAAAAGCAACACATCCATATTATGTCTCCTCCTATACAGTTATAAACCCTCAGCCTAGAAGGGTATTTTTTCCCGATTATTTATTAAAACCTGAATGACATCACACAGATAGTGTGTATCAGGCTAAAATCCTGGAACTTAATCAAGCCCTCCAGAACCCATGTCTAATGGGGCGGACGTCCTCAGCGGTGATAAAAGCTTCAGGATCGATCTCATTTACGAGACCGTGAACAGTATCCACTTGTTTGCGCAACACAGAGCAGTTAATCATTGAAACCATGCCATCTTTCCCACGCCCTGATAATTCGGTGACAGCATAACCATTTTGACGCAAATGAGATACGATGGCTGAACCGCGCCTCGGGCTGATGATATTCACTAAGATATGACCGATGGCGATGCGCTCTTCGATGAGCATTCCCACCACATTCCCGGTGGCAAAACCAGCCGCATAACCAATAATATTCAATGGATTATTCAACTGGGTGAGCACTCTACCGATGGCGAGCAAGTAGATAGCGGATTGAATAAAACCCAATACCCAGGCAATTTGCTTTTTACCCCGCATGACGAATAAAACGCGCAGCGTGTCCAGTGACATGTCGCAAACACGCAAGATGAAGATTAATCCAGCGCTCAGCCAGGCTTGAGGGGAAAAAAATAACTCCATGGTCAGCTTTCTTCAGTCAGGTACATCCGTTCTGTGTATTCTTTAACCATGCGATGGATACTGAAACGTGGTGAAAGTGTGCAAATAGACTCTTTCATTACTGCAATCCAATCCGATGGTAGACCGTCAGCAGAACGATCACGGTAGTAAAGAGGCACGATCTTGTTTTCAAGTATGTCGTACAGACTAGCGGCATCGGCTGCGTCCTGCTGTTCGTTGTTTTCGTACTCCTGGTCATCACCAATAGCCCAGCCGTTGGTTCCATTGAATCCTTCACGCCACCAGCCATCCAGTACGGAGAAATTAATCACTCCGTTCATGGCTGCTTTCTGACCCGAGGTGCCTGAAGCTTCATTTGGACGACGCGGTGTATTCATCCATACGTCCACTCCCTGAATCAGATAGCGGGCCAGATTCATGTCATAATCATCGAGAAATACCAGCCGCCCACCATTTTCAGCTTTCTTCACTGCCCGGTAAACCTGCTGAATGAGTAGCTTGCCAGGCTCATCAGCCGGGTGGGCTTTGCCAGCAAATATGATCTGTACTGGTTGGTCCGGACGGTTTATGATTTCAAGCAGTCGATCGATATCATGCAGGACAAGGTTGGCGCGCTTATAAGTGGCAAAGCGTCGGGCAAAACCGATGGTGAGTGCATAATGGTCGAGCAGCACACCCGAGGCAATGACTTGCACCGGATGTACGTTAGCATTCTTCCATTGCTCACGTGTACGTTCTAGAATATAGTAGGATAATTTGCGCTTTAGATGCCGGCGAACCGTCCACAATTCTGCATCTGGGATATCATCAATCCTTTGCCAGGTTTCCGGGTCGTCTACATGCTCCTTCCAACCATTCCCGAGGTACCGGTCATATAGGCTGCTTAGACGGCGTGCCAGCCATGTGCTCGTATGTACCCCATTGGTGATATGTGTAATCGGGACTTCATCTTCCTTGAGATTTGGCCAGAGGAAATTCCACATTTTGCGGGCAACCTTCCCATGGATCTCTGAAACACCATTGTGTTTGGATGATAATCCCAGTGCCAAGATGGGCATGCTAAATGAATCGCCCCATGGGAGTGTGTGGTGTGCCTGATCGATGAATTGCTCCCGAGTTAAATTCAATTGTGGCCAAAGGTTCGAGAAGTATTTGTCAACCAACCAAAGGGGAAATTCATCACTCCCTGCCGGGACGGGCGTGTGGGTGGTAAATACGGTCGATGGTCGAATAAGTTGGACAGCTTGGTCGTATGTGTTACCGGCGGCAACTAACTCCCGAATTCGTTCCAGAACCATGAACGCTGAATGACCCTCATTCATGTGCCAGACATTTGGGTTATAACCCAATACCCGTAGTGCCCTGACCCCCCCGATACCAAGGATGATCTCCTGAGAAATGCGTGAATCCAGATCACTGATGTATAAACGGGAAGTCAGCTCACGATCCGTAGGTGAGTTACCTTCAACGTCACTATCCAGTAAATACAATGGTATCCGACCGATACGTATTTCCCATAAACGGGCCAATATATTCCGGCCAGGAAGTTCCACAGAAATGGTCATCGGTTGACCATCCTCATTAACAAATGGTAAAACTGGCAGCTCTTCAAGTTTCAAGCGTAGATAACGCGCTTCCTGCCACCCATCTTCGGATATATGCTGTGAGAAGTATCCCTGGGTGTACAAGAAACCGATTGAAACTAAGGGTAAGCCCAAGTCAGATGCGCCTTTAAGATGATCCCCCGAGAGCACACCCAACCCGCCAGCATAGATTGGCAAGGTCTCATGCAAACCGAATTCAGTGGAAAAATAAGCAATGGGCTGGTTTACATGTTGTGGGTGTGTACGCACGAACCATGTATTCTTGGATTTCATATAATCGTCAAACCCTCGCAAGATGCGATCATAATGTTCCAGGAAATAACGGTCATTGATGAGATTTTTTAGTCGTGTTGGTTCCACGAGGCGTAAATATTGAATCGCATTGTGATTGGTTTTTTCCCAAAGAACACTATCGATGCGTGTAAAAAGGCGTTGAGCATCCGGGTTCCAAGTCCACCACAAATTGTATGCCAGCTCACCCAGCCGATTAATTCTGCGGGGCAATGTGAATTGATTTGGAATGATTGTTCTAAAATCGTCCATAGTTTTAGCCATCCTGAAAGCTTAGCGAAGTTAGCCACGCAAAGCGGGGTTAATATTACCACGACAGGTTGGTTTTGCGCTAATCCCCACAATTTACTTTATGTGAACCTTAATCTTGTTATGCTTTCAATTTTGAGGATCTTAATCTAGGTGTTAGCAGAGAATGGACGATTCGGCTACAATTACTTTTGGAGAAACTGATGACGGAAACGGTTCAATTATTTGTCACATGCATCATCGATACACTGTACCCAGAGACGGGAGAAGCAGTCCTACGGGTGCTTCAAAAAGCGGGAGTCAAGGTGTCTTTTCCACCCGGTCAGACGTGCTGTGGTCAACCAGCGTTCAACGCTGGATTGCGCCATCAAGCGCGTAAAATGGCGATCCAGACCATACGAGCCTTTGAAGAATACCCTGGTCCGGTGGTCGTTCCTTCGGGTTCGTGTGCGTCGATGATACGTCACTCTTATGGCGAATTATTTGCAGATGATCCCATGTGGCTGCCACGTGCCCTGGCATTGGCAGAACGCACGTATGAGTTCAGTGAATATCTGGTGGATATACTGGGAGTCACCAACCTGGAGGCTGGTTTTAATGGGCGGATGACCTACCATTCCTCCTGCCACCTGCTGCGTGGTTTGGGTGTGGACCGCCAACCCAGAGCCTTACTGGCAGCGGTACGCGGCGCTGAATTGGTGGAGCTGCCCGATACTGGAGATTGTTGTGGTTTTGGAGGGGTTTTCTCGATCGAACATCCTGAAATTTCGGCTGCCATGTTAGACCGGAAGATTACGAACCTGGAGGCAAGCGGTGCATCCATCTTGGTAGCGTGCGATGCAGGATGTGTGACCAATATCAATGGAGGGCTGCACCGACGTCATAAATCCCAGCGAGCAGTGCATATCGCGGATATTTTGGATAAACCTTAAGTGACCAACTTATTTCGTTCCCGAATCCGCGCATCATTGGCAGATGAAAATTTACAATCTGCCTTGGATGCAAACGCAGAACGACGCATCAAGGTACGGGAAGATGCCTTTGCATCGCTTTCTGACCCCCAAGTATTGCGTGACCGTGCCCATGCAGTGCGTGCAGATGTGGTTGAACATCTGGAGAGTTATCTGGAGCAGTTCACCACCCATGCACAAGAAAATGGTATGCTGGTACATCATGCCACAGATGCTGAGCAAGCAATCAGGTTTGTACTCGAGATTGCGTTTCAGCACGGTGCGAAGCTGATTGCCAAGTCGAAAACCATGGTGAGTGAAGAAATTGGATTGAACCATGCGCTTGAAAAACAGGGTTTGGAGGTCATTGAGACCGACCTCGGCGAATATATCGTCCAATTGCGCGGGGAGCCTCCTTCCCACATCATCACCCCTGCTGTCCACCTAAGGCGCCAGGATGTAGGCAGGTTGTTCCAGGAAAAGCTGGGATTACCTTACACCGAAGATATCAGCATCATGACCAATGCTGCCCGGAGAACCTTACGCCGGGTGTTCCTCAATGCTGATATCGGTATATCAGGGGTTAATTTTGGGGTGGCAGAAACGGGTACATTATGTGTGGTGACCAACGAGGGCAATGGTCGCATGGTAACCACCGTACCGCGAGTCCATATTGCACTTATGGGCATTGAACGGATGGTGCCCACGATGGATGACCTATCCTTGATGCTGTCCCTCCTGCCGCGCTCAGCCACCGGTCAAAAGCTATCGGTCTACACCAGCCTGTTGAACAGCCCTCGGCGGTCACAGGATCCAGACGGACCTCAGGAGCGGCATGTGATCCTGGTAGATAATGGACGCAGAGACGTCCATGATTCAGGATTGCGTGAAATCCTATATTGCATCCGCTGTGGGGCCTGCTTGAATGCCTGCCCGGTATTCCGTGAAATTGGCGGGCATGCTTATGTTAACCTATTGGGAAAAAGCAGCCCATACCCTGGACCGATGGGCAGTGTGGTTTCCCCCGCATTGTTTGGGCAGCTCGAATATGGTCATTTGGCGCGCGCCTCCAGCTTATGTGGAGCTTGCCGGGAAGCTTGTCCGGTTGACATTGATCTTCCAAAGCTGTTATTAAGGGTGCGCACAGGTATACAGACTCACCAGGTTGAATCAAACACCAAACCGAATGCTCCGATACCGTTAGCGTTTGGGTTAAAAATATTTACTCTTGCAGCCACTTCCCCATGGCGTTTTGCTGTTGCTCAGCGTTTGGCAGGATTATTTGGTTCTTTTGCGACCTTTTTTTCAAAAGGGGACCCCTGGTTGCGTCTTCCAGATTTTAGTGGATGGGGGTTTTCGAAGGATTTTCCCCGTCCAGCGGTCAGATCATTTCGAGACAGATATCTAAAACAGGCTCGATCATTCCATGGTGCGAGTGATCAAATAGCCATGCCTGGTAAGGCTCAAGCTACCAGGCCTGAGATCACGGGAACCATCTCAAGTCAAGCACGCAAAGGAATAGAAGACTTCGCATCTGAGCTGAAAGCTCTCGGTGGAAATTTTATATCATGCGAACTCGATGAAGTCGCACAGAAAATCCTTGAAATATTAAGAGTGCGAGAGATAGATCAGCTTATGGTCTGGGAGACACCCTATCTACCTGCTGGTTTACTTGAACAACTAGCTGAGGCAGGCATTCTTGTCAGCCATCCAACGACAGAATCACTTGAAACCAACAGTCTTGTGCGAGCAGGATTAACAGGTGCATCGGCTGGAATTGCTGAATCGGGTTCACTGCTGCTATTGGGTGGTCCAGGACGGCCCCTGACTGCATCACTGCTGCCCAATGTTCATATTGCGCTGCTCTGGGAGAAGGATCTATTTGAGGACTTAAGCCAGGTATTGCAGCGGGAGGATGTGAAGCAGGCGCCTGCATCCGTTTTGATTACTGGTCCATCACGGACTGCCGACATCGAGATGGCGCTAACCATTGGAGTTCATGGCCCGGGTGAACTGGTTGTAATATGCATAAAGAGTGGGTGAAGAAAAACAATTCTATGGTTTATTACCCCAGGGGTGGAGTATATTTAGGACATCACGCCTAAAATTCGCTTGTCATTTTGGGTATGATGATATAATCTTCCTGTGATACAGGCTTGCTGCAGTTAGAAAATCGCCACGACGAAGTGTCGGGGCGGTGATTTTTTGGAGGAGAGATGGATAATAAATTGTATGTAGGGAATTTGCCTTTTAGCACAACTGAAGAAGACCTGCGAGGTATGTTTGCACAAGCAGGGACCGTGGTCTCTGTCAGCCTGATTAAAGACCGGGATACTGGACGTTCACGTGGTTTCGCTTTTGTCGAACTAAGCACTCAGGCTGAGGCAGAAAAGGCAGTTAGCCTGTTTAATAACACTCCACTTGATAACCGAACGCTTAAAGTGAACCTTGCCCGTCCCAAGGAAGACAGTGGAA
>Ga0153916_10000706_pt1 | contig 23032 bp, 16 predicted proteins | sample Opewatmetagenome_FD_109642 | JGI IMG/M metagenome (GOLD analysis project Ga0153916, IMG submission 109642) | Freshwater wetland microbial communities from Ohio, USA - Open water 3 Core 3 Depth 4 metaG | ecosystem: Environmental > Aquatic > Freshwater > Wetlands | place: USA: Ohio, Lake Erie...
GCGCGGATCGAGCCGATGCTGGCGACGCTCGCGTCGAAGCCGTTCAGCGACCCGGACTGGCTGTACGAGATCAAGTGGGACGGTTTTCGGGTCGAAGCGGTCGTGTCGAAGCGCAAGGTGCGCATCTACACGCGGAACCTGAAGGAGGCGGAGACCTACTTTCCACGGCTGCTCGACCCGCCCACCTGGATCGAGGCCAGCGAGGCGATCGTGGATGGCGAGGTGGTCGCCCTCGACGAAGCCGGCCGCCCGGACTTCGGGTTGCTTCAGGAGCGGCTCGGCGACAAAGGCGCCAGCGGTCTCGTGTACCAGGCGTTCGACCTGCTCTACTTCGACGGCCGCTCACTCCTGGCCGTGGCCCTCGAGGATCGCAAGCGGCTGCTGAGGAGCGTCCTTCGGCCGCATCCCCGCGTGCGGTTCGCCGCCCACGTCGAGGGCGAGGGCAACGCGTTCTACGAGGCGGCCGGAGCACGGGGTCTCGAGGGCGTGATCGCCAAGCTCCGCCGCTCCCCGTACGAGCCCGGCCGGCGGTCGCCGGCATGGTTGAAGCTGAAGGTCCGGCCGGAGCAGGAACTCGTGGTTGGCGGATGGACGCCGGGCATGGGAAACGCGAAGGATCTGGGCGCCCTCGCGGTTGGTGTACACGAGGACGGGCATCTGCGCTTCAGCGGCAAGGTCGGCTCGGGCTTCGACGGGCGGACACGGCGATTGATCCGGGAGCGACTGGCCAGGCTCGAGACGGAGGAGCCGCCGTTCGACCCCGCGCCGCCTCGGGACTACCGCGGCCGGTGGGGCGGCGAACTGCGCGACATCCACTGGGTGCGACCGGAGCTGGTGATTCGCGCCGAGCTCGGCGGGTGGTCGCGAGACGGCATGGTTCGCCAGGCTGCGTTCAAGGGGATCGAGGAGGACCGCGACGCGTCGACGGTCACGCGTGAGCGGCCGGTTGCCACCGCCGAGGCTGTCCGCACGGCCGAGGCGATGCTGGGAGGCGCCGCCGGCGGGGATCGTCGCCCCGCGGAGGGATCCTCCGACGATCGCCCTTGGGTGATATCCACGGCGACGGGACAGAAGCCCGATCACCCAAGGGTGATGGCCCAGGGAGGTCCTCCGGCCGGTGGTCTTCGCGCGGCGGCGACCTCGGATGAGCTCGACGCTCTCGAGCGGCTCGGCAAGGAGGGGACCTGGCGAGTCGGCGGCCACCACCTGAGGCTCACCAACCTGGACAAGGTGCTGTTCGCGGCTGACCCGCCGGTCACCAAGCGCGAGCTCATCGGCTATTTCGCCCGGATCGCGCAGACGATGCTGCCGCACCTGGCCGACCGTCCACTCAACCTGCAGCGGTTCCCCAACGGCGCGGGCGCACCGGGCTTCTGGCAGAAGGACATCCCGTCCACGGCTCCCGCCTGGCTGAAACGCTGGCGCGAGGTGGGCCTCGACGGTCGCACCGACCGCGACGCCAACGACCACCTGATCGCCGACCGCGTGGCCACCCTGGCCTGGCTCGGCAACCAGGCAAGCTTCGAGATCCATGCCTGGACCGGCAAGCTGCCCGAGCCCTGGCAGCCGACGTTCGCCCTGATCGATATCGACCCGGGGGACCGGACGACGTGGGAGGAGACGCTGGTCCTCGCTCGGCTCTACCGGACCGCGCTCGGTCACCTGGGCGTGCGCGGCTATCCGAAGACGACCGGCAAGCGCGGCATCCAGATCTGGATCCCGATCGTCCCGCGCTATCGGTTTGACGAGACCAGCGCCTGGGTCGAGCGGGTTTCACGGGCGGTCGGAGCGACGGTCCCCGACCTGGTCTCCTGGGAATGGTCGAAGAGGGCACGGAAGGGTCGCGCTCGCCTCGACTACACCCAGAACGCCTCGATCAAGACGCTCGTCGCGCCGTACGCCGTGCGGCCGGCGCCGGGTGCCCCGGTCTCAGCGCCGATCGCCTGGGACGAGCTCGACGACCCGGAGCTCCGTCCCGATCGCTGGACGATCCGGACCATCGTGCAGCGCGTTGCCGAGCGCGGCGACCTGTTCGCCCAGGCCCAGACTGATGCCCAGGAGCTGCCCGCGGTCTGATTCGGAGTGGCACCATGGCGCCATGCCCAACGAGATCACCCTGCGGACCCCCACCGCCGGGGAATTCCCGCGCTTCGTCGCACCGCTGTCGATCGCGTTCAGCGAGGAGATCAGCGACGCCGCCATCGAAAACGATCGCCAGACGATCGAGCTCGACCGGTTCTTCGGCGCCCTCGACGGCGAGGCCGTCGTAGGCTGCGGTGGCGCGTACAGCTTTCGGTTGACCGTGCCCGGCGGGGAGATCGGCGCAGCCGGGATCACCGGCGTCGGCGTCCTGCCGACACACCGCCGTCGGGGAATCCTCCGCTCGATGATGCGCCGGATATTCGACCAGGCACGGGAGCGAGACGAGCCCGTCGCCATCCTGTGGGCATCCGAGGGCGCGATCTACCAGCGATTCGGGTATGGCTTCGGAACCCTGCAGACGGACTTCGAAGCGCTCAAGGACAAGGTCGTGTTCTCCACGCCGGTCGATCCACCGGGACAGATGCGGATCGTCAGCCTCGACGAGGCCGCCACGCGCTTCCCGCCGGTCTACGACGCAATTCGCGGATCGACGCCGGGCTTCGTCGCGCGCAGCGAGGCACGCTGGCGCTACGAGCAGCTTGCGGATGCCGACTGGATGCGTCATGGCAACGGCCACAAGGTCCTCGCCCTGCTCGAGGTCGAGGGCGAGACTCGCGGGTTCGTCATCTTCCGGACGCGATCGGACTGGGACAGCTCCGGCCCCAAGGATGTGATCACGGTCCTGGAGCTGATGGGCCTCGATCCGGTCGTCGAGCAATGCCTGTGGCAATGGGTCTTCAGCATCGATCTGCTCGGAACGGTGCGCGGAATTCGGGGTCCGGTGCCGCACCCGTTGCAGTTGTTGGTGACCGAGCCGCGGCGCCTCAACGCCATGGTCAAGGACGGAACCTGGCTGCGGATCATCGACCTGCCGGCCGCCCTGCGCGGGCGCACGTATGGCGTGGAGGGAACCCTGGCGTTCGACGTGGCCGACGAGTTCTGCCCGTGGAACGCGGGGAGATGGCAGCTCACCGTTCCGGGCCGCGACGGCGAGGCCGTATCGGTGGACTCAGCCCCGGCCCTGGCCGAGGTGGGTCTGTCGGCCGACATCCGGGACCTCGCATCCGTCTACCTCGGCGCCCTGCGGTTCGCCGACCTGGCTCGCGTCGGGCGTGTGCAGGAGTGCCGGCCGGGCGCGGTCGCGCTGGCCGACACGCTGTTCACCTGGTCCACCGCGCCGTGGAATCCGACGATGTTCTAGCGCCCGGCTGGCGGCGCCCGCCCCGGCGGCGCCCCACTGAGCCGGGCCACGGTGTCTAGAGCCGGAAGAACCCGTACAGCGTTTCCTGCGTCGACTGGTGGATGCCGGTCGCATCCGCGACGATCGTGATGTCGTCGCTGTCGGGGTGGTTCGGGTCGTAGATCCGCAGGGTCGTGGCGTCCGTCTGCGTGTCCGAGGCGTAGGCCAGCACCTGGTGGCTCTCGGTCAGCCGGAACGGGTTCAGGCCCTGGTGGCGAACGAGGCCGACCATCGCAAGATGGCCCGACTCGATCGTGGCCGCGATCTTCGGGCATTCGGTCACACGCGTGCGATGGGCCGCTCCGCCCAGACCCTGGGCGCCCATCAACCAGAAGCCGAGCGGCGTTCGCATCCATTCCAGTGACTGGACCTGTCGCCGAACCAGGGCCTGGAAGAGGGGCGAGCCGTTGGCCGGCGGCTCCCTGTCGGGCGGGATGGGCAGGCCGGCCTCGAATCGTTCGCGGACGTACCAGGCCATCCCGCCGCACAGCCCATTCGCGGCATCGCCCAAACCGCCCAGCCAGCGCGTATCCAAAGGTCCCAGCCGGACCGTTGGACCCGGCGGAAACCGGTTGGCGAAATGGAGGCCGTGGGTGCTCGGCAGGAAGCCCGGGACCGCGCTCATCGGCGCCATGGTCGCACGTGGCGCCAGCCAAGTCGATCCTGGGAGTCCGCGGGTACCATCGGTTCATGCCCAATCGACTCGCGGGCGAGACCAGCCCGTACCTCCTGCAGCACGCCCACAACCCGGTCGACTGGTCGCCCTGGGGGCCCGACGCGCTCGCCCGGGCAAAGCTGCTCGACCGGCCGATCTTCCTGAGCATCGGCTACGCGGCCTGCCACTGGTGCCACGTCATGGAGCGCGAGTCGTTCGAGGACGAGCTGACCGCCCGCTACCTCAACGATCATTTCGTGTCGATCAAGGTGGATCGCGAGGAGCGGCCCGACCTCGACCAGGTCTACATGGCGGCCGTCCAGGCGATGACCGGCGGTGGCGGCTGGCCGATGTCGGTCTTCCTGACGCCGGAGGGCCGGCCGTTCTACGGCGGGACCTACTTCCCCGATGAGCCGCGCCACGGCATGCCCTCGTTCCGCCAGGTCCTGGAGGGGGTCGAGCGCGCGTGGCACGAGCAGCGAGCCGAGGTCGAAGCGGCCGGCGCGCGGCTCGTCCAGGGACTCGTGCAACAGGCCCGCCTGGACGCCAGTGACGCCGATCCAACCCCGAGCCTCCTCGAGGCGGCGACCGCGGCCATCGAGGCGTCGTTCGATCCGGGCAACGGCGGCTGGGGGCGGGCGCCCAAGTTCCCCCAGCCGATGACGATCGAGTTCCTGCTGCGGCGCCACCTCGCAACCGGTGACGCTCGGCCGCTGGCGATCGCGCGCCGGTCGCTCGACGCGATGGCCAACGGCGGGATCCACGACCAGCTCGGTGGCGGCTTCCATCGCTACTCGACCGATGCGCACTGGCTGGTCCCGCATTTCGAGCAGATGCTCTACGACAACGCGCAGCTCGCGCGGGTCTACCTGCACGCCTGGCAGGTGACCGCCGATGCGCGCTATCTCGACGTTGCCGTCGGGACGCTCAACTACATCGTCCGCGAGCTGACGACGGGCGACGGCGCGTTCGCGGCGAGCCAGGACGCCGACACCGAAGGCACCGAAGGGCTCACCTTCACCTGGCGCGTGGCCGAGATCCGCGAGGTCCTCGGCGATGCCGCGCCGCTCTTCGAGGCGGCCTACGGCGTGACCGACGGCGGCAACTGGGAGGGCGCGACGATCCTGAGCCGGGTTGCCTCCGGCGCCGACCTCGCCGCCCGGTTCGAGCTGACTGAGGCTGAGGTCGCCACGCGCCTGGCCGAAGCGCGCCGGCTCATGCTGGCGCGGCGGGCAGGCCGCCCGCAGCCGGCTCGCGACGACAAGGCGCTGGCGGCCTGGAACGGGCTGGCGATCGCGGCGTTGGCCGATGCTGCCGTGGCCATCGACACGGTCGATCCCGGGCTGGCGGCCAGCTACAGGACGGCTGCCGAGCGCGCCGCCGAGGCGATCGTGGTCGGATTGCTCGGAGCGGACGGATCGCTCGGCCGTTCGTGGAAGGACGGACGGGCGGTCGGCCAGGGCGTGCTGGAGGACTACACGCACCTCGCCGACGGTCTACTCGCGCTCTACGAGGCGACGTTCGACGAGCGCTGGTTCACGACGGCTCGCGCCCTGATGGACCGGGTCCTGGCCGGCTTCGCCGATCCGGCCGGCGGCTTCTTCGACACGGCGGATGACCACGAGCGGCTCGTGACGCGCCCGAAGGACGTCCAGGACAACGCGGTCCCGTCCGGCAACGCGGTCGCCTCCGACGTGCTGCTGCGCCTCCACGCCTGGACCGGGCAGCCCGCCTACCGCTCCGCCTCCGAGCGTGCGCTGCGGACCGTCACGCCGTACGTCGTCCGCTACCCGACCGGCTTCGCGCGCTGGCTGTCGGCCATGGATCTGTCCCTCGCCCCGGTCGTCGAGGTCGCGATCGTCGGCGCGCCCGACGACCCGGACACCCTTGCCCTCCTGCGCGAGGTCCGACATCGCTACCGGTCGAACCAGGTGCTGGCGGTCTCGGTGGACCCGGCTTACAGCACCATTCCGTTGCTGCGCGATCGTGTGGCGATCGATGGCCGCCCGACGGCATACGTCTGCCGGCAGTTCGCGTGCCGCCTCCCGGCGACGGATCCCGAGACGCTGCGCCGCCAGCTCGAGGAGCCAGCCGATGGAACCTGAGGTCAAGGCACCCCGTCGCGACGCGGGCCTGACGATCCGGGCGGCGGCCCCAGCCGAATACGCGGAGATCGGCGAGCTGACGATCCGCGCTTATGCGACGGTCGGGGACCCGCTCCAGGGCGGTCCGACGTACGCGGCGTACGAGCACGAACTGCGTGACGTGGCCGGTCGGGCCGAGACCTGCCTCGTGCTGGTGGCCGTCGGTCGCGGGGGCCGCATCCTCGGCGCAGTGACCTACGTGCCAGGCCCGGGGACGCCATGGTCCGAATCGGAGCGCGATGGCGAGGCTGGATTCCGGGCGCTGGCGGTCGACCCTGCGGCGCACGGCAGCGGCGTGGGCCGGGCGCTCGCGACGGCCTGCATCGAGCGGGCGCGCGAGACGGGCCGGCACGGCCTCGCGATCTACACGCGACCATCGATGACGGTGGCGCACCGCATGTACGAATCACTCGGGTTCGTGCGCGAACGGTCGCGGGACTGGGAGTTCCAGCCCGGCGAGTGGCTCTGGTCGTATGTCCTCCCTCTCTGACACCGGCTCGCCGCCGTTGGTCGTCCCGGCGCCAGCCGCGACGGTCGTCCTGCTCCGACCGGGACCGGCCGGTCCTGAGGTGCTGCTGACCCGGCGACCGTCGTCGATGGCGTTCGCCGCCGACATGCACGTCTTCCCCGGCGGCCGGGTCGACGACGCGGATCGTGCGCCCGACCTGCTGCGACGCTCCGTCATATCGCCCGCCGAAGCGTCGACGGCGCTCGGCGGCGATCTTGGTCCCGAGGCTGCCCTTGCGACCTATGTCGCGGCGATCCGGGAGCTGTACGAGGAGGCAGGGGTCCTGCTGGCGGACGGCGGACGCAACCTGAACGTCATGCCGGCGCCTTACCTTTCGCAGGCGCGGTCCGCCCTGGTCGGCGGGGAAGTCAGTTTCGCAACGGTCGCCGCGGAGCTCGGGCTTCGCCTGCGCACGGACTGGCTCGTGCCGCTCTCGCGCTGGGTGACACCGCCGACCTTCACGCGCCGGTTCGACGCCCGGTTCTTCGCGGCTGCGTTGCCGGCCGGTGCGCGGGTCTCCTTCGAAGGCGACGAGGTCGCCGGTCACGACTGGCTGACACCGGCCGCCGGTTTGGAGGCGATGGCCCGGGGCGAGATCGGGATGTGGCTGCCGACGAGCGCGACCCTGCAGCAGCTCGAGCACGTGACGTCGATCGACCAGATCCGCGAACGACTGGCGCCAGGGCGTCTCGGTGCTGTCGAAGTGGATGCGATCTCGCCCGAGATCACGCGGGTCGTCATGCCGTCCGGTGGCGGCGTCGCCGGCCAGCCGGTCTGCGCCTACCTGGTCGGGCGCCGGTCACACGTCCTGGTCGATCCGGGCGACCCGACGGGCCACGCGCTCGAGAAGGCGATCGCCGTGGCCACTTCACGGGGCGGATCGATCGTCGCGATCGCCCTGACCCAGGTCGACCCGGACCACGCGGCCGGCACCGAAGCGTTGGTCGAAATGCTGGAGATCCCGGTCGTCGCCGGTCCGGGCGGCGGTCGGCCCTTGCCGTATGCGGTCCACGAGCTCACCGATGAGGCGCTGGTGCCCTTCGGCGATGTGCGCCTCCAGGCGGTCTTTACACCCGGGCCAGGCCCGGAGCATCTCTGTTTCCTGGTCGGCGAACCGCCTGACCTCGCGATCAGCGGCGATCTCGACGGCCGCCGCGGCGCCAGGACCGTGGTCGGGCCGTGGGATGAACCGGTCGCCGTGACATCACGCGACCGCATTCGGCGGATGGCGCCGGGGGCAACGTGGCTGCCCGGCCACCCGCCGTCCACGACAGACGGCGAGTCAGGATCGGTTTGACGTGACGGCAACGCAGCCCGACCCTCTCCCGATGGATGACACTCGGCTGGAACCGCTCGACGAGCTCTCCACCGACCCGCTCGTCGAGGACGAGGTCGCCGCCGACGAGCTCTGGCCGACGCCGCGTGGGCCGCACCTGCCCGACGCCCTCGGCGTGCTCCCGGGCGCGGCCTGGGCATTCGGTCTGCTGGCCGTCGTCAGGCTGGCCTGGTCGGTGCACGAGGCGAATTTCGGTCCGGCACCAGAGCTGGCGACCGTCGCCGGGTTCGTCTTCGGGGCGATCCCTTCGGTCGTCGCGTTCCTGCTTCCCGCCGCGCTGCTGGCTCGACATCGAGATGCGACATCGGCTGCGCGTACGTTGCTCCTCGGGACCATCCTGCTGGCCGTGGTCGAGGGCCTGCGGGTCCTGAGCGTCCCGCTCCAAGCGGTCTTCGAACGGCTGACTCCCGGCAGCGTCGAGACACCATTCCTGGTTCCGTCGGCGCTCATCTACGACGCCGCGACAGGCCTGCTTGACGCGTTCGCCATCGCGAACATCGGGCTCGGCCTGGCCGAGGCGCGCCGCTACGAGGATCGAGCCAGGGCCTGGCCGGTCGTCGTCGCCGTTGTGCTGCTGGTGATCCTGATTGCCGTCGCCCGGCTGGTCTCGGTGAGCCAGCTTCCGTTCGACCAGATCCCGATGACCGCGACCGTCATCGCCTACCTGGCGACGACCGTGATCCTCGGCGTCCTGTCCGTCGGCGTCTTCGGCTATCTGACGGCCACCGCGACGGGCGGGGCTCGATCCGCCGAGGAGCCGGCGGCCGGCTGGATCGTCGGCGCGTTCGGCGGTTGGCTGGTGATGGCCGCGTTGGGTCTGTTCGCCGCCCTGAGCCTCCAGAGGCCCACGCCCGAATCGCAGCCGCTGTTCACGAACCTCGCCCTGCTCGCCGAGGCGATCTTCGCGGCCGGCTACCTGGGGTTGTTCGGCGGCCTGGCGCTGGGCCTGCCGTCGCTCGATCCGGTGCAGGACGAGGACGAGGATGAGGACCACACGTTCGACGGCGAGGACGCCCAGGAGAAGGAACCGGGCGATGTCCACGCCGCCGAGGCCGAGCTCGCGATCGACTTCGAGCCCGAGGCGGCGACGTTTGAGGCTTCCGGTCGCTAGGCCCGATCCACCGGCAACGCGGCGGCCAGGTTCCGCAGGAAATTGAGACCCTGGTCCACCTGATCGACGGGCGCGTACGGACCGGGCATCAGGAAGCACGGTCGGCCGGCAAGGGCGACGCCCGGCAGCTGGCCCCACGATTCGGCGAGAGCGCGGCCGGCCGAGATCGCGGCCGCCCGCTTGTAGATGAACACGACGGCCGCCGGCCGCCACAGGGCGATCTTCTGCCAGAGTGGGCCGACGCCGGTCGTCAGCTCCGCATCGGTCGCCACGTCGCGTGCCGTCGGGAGCTTGAGCAGGTCCGTGATGCCGTGCCCGGCGGCGACGAGCGCGTCGTCGGCCGTGTCGACCGGCGTGGCCGGCGGCAACACGCCAGCCAGCATCAGGCGCCGCCAGAACGTCCGCCCGAGGCGGCCCTGGTGGTAGTGGCCGGCCGAGACACTGACCGGCGACGGATTCAGGCCGATGAACAGCAGCCCGTCGCGTCGAGGCGGCAGGTCGGCGAGCGTCTCGACGGCTTGACCGCCGACCAGGATCCGGGTGCGGTGCGGTCCCGGACCGGGCCGGCGGGTCAGGGCCTCGAGCTCGTCAGGCGTCATCGGCCGGGGCGTCAGTCGAGTCGAGCGCGGCGGGCGGTGGGCGCCAGTCGAACCAGGCGCGTTGGCGGGTGAGCGTGATGAAGACGAATCCGTCGAGCATCGCGAGCAGGACCGCGATCGCGCTGCCGTCCGGGATCGCCATCAATTCGACGAAGACGAGCACCGCCACGACGTTGATGCAGAACAGCCAGGCCCGACGTGCGCGAATGAGCACGCCGACGATCACGGTCAGCACGTTCAGCCCCAGGAGCAGCCCCAGGATCGGGCGTGCGCCCGGATCTGTCGCTGCCGTTCCGCCCGAGGCCCAGGCGAGCGTCCCGAGGATGTCCGTGATCGCTCCGACGATCAGGATGGCGGCGGCAAGCTCGATGCTCGGCGGACGCCGAGGCTGGCTCGGCTCGGGCAGCAACCACGAGTCGGTCATCTGGTCGTCGGGCGTGCTGATCGCACCCTCGAATCGGCGGCTCATCGCAGAGGTCGGTCGCCGCGAGACGAGACGGCCGGCGGTGTCCTCGATCGACTCAGGTGAGCGGGTCGTTGTCGTCGTCGGTCGGCGCGTCGGGATCGCCCACCCGGGCCTTGATCTCGTCCTGCGCCTTGGCGGCCTCCGACTTGACCTCGCGAACGCCACGCCCCAGGGCCTCGCCGAGCTTCGGCAGCGTCTTGGGACCGCGCCACATCACCACCAGCACGAGAACGATGAGCAAGGGGATGAGCAGATCGGTCATGGGCGGATGGTACATCGCGGTTGAACGCTGCCGATCGCGGGTGAGCGCCGCCGATCGGGTCGTCGCCCCCGACGAGTGGCTACTTCGGCCGTCGCGCGACCGGTATGACCAGGCGGAGCGCCGTATGCGTCGGAGCGAACGAGACAACCTTGTTGTCGACCAGCCCGGCAGCCTTCGCGGCGGCGATGACCTCGATGTCGTGCAGCGTCGCGGCCTTGCCCTTGCGCGAGACGACCCAGATGGCGCCATTCGGTCGAATCCGGGCGCTGAGCGCCTCGAGCGGCGCCAGGGCGTCGGTCGAGTCGGCGCCGAGGAGGACGACGTCCGTGTCGGGGAGCGGCCAGCCCTCGGTGAGGTCCGAGGTCCGTTCGGCGAGCAGCGGCCGGATCTGCTGGTCGTCGATCGCGATCAGGGCGACACGCATGCCCTGACGAATTCCGAGCTTGTCGAGCAGCGGTCCGGCATAGGTTCGCTCCACCTCGCTATCGTGCCACGCATGCTGCTGGTCTACGGCCCTCGATCGCGGTCGTACGATTTCGGACCGAATCATCCGCTGACGCCTCGCCGGTTCGGTCCCGGGATCGACCTGCTCCGATCGGTCGGCGCAGAGCCGGGGTTGGCGCCCGAGCCGGCGCCTGACGCAGATCTGCTCACCTGCCACGAACGGCGCTACCTCGAGGTCGTCAAGCGATTCTCGGAGGCGCCATTCGGCGAGGATGCCCGAGCCGGGATCGGCGAGGGCGGTGACGACCCGCCGTTCCCCGGGATGCACCAGGCGGGTGCCATGGTCGCGGGCGGGTCGCTGCGGGCCATGGAGGCGATCCTGGCCGGCGACGAGGAGCATGCCTTCCATCCTGGCGGCGGTCTCCACCACGCGATGCCGGGACGAGCGTCCGGCTTCTGCATCTACAACGACCCGGCGCTCGCGATCGCCCGGGCACGGCAGGATGGGCTGCGCGTGCTCTACGTCGACCTGGACGTGCATCACGGCGACGGCGTCCAGGCGATCCACTGGGACGATCCGGGCGTGCTGACCCTGTCCGTCCACGAGACGGGGCGGTACCTCTTCCCGGGGAGTGGCGGGGTGGGGGAGCTGGGCGAGGGGGTCGCGGCCGGGACCGCGGTGAACGTGCCGCTCGAACCCGGGACGGGTGAGGCTGCCTGGCTCGAGGCGGTCTGGTCGTTGCTCCCCGAATTGGCCGCCGCGTTCGGGCCGGATCTGATCGTGTCGCAGCACGGCGCCGATTCGCATGCCTGGGACCCCCTGGCGCACCTGCGCGTCACCACGACCGCGATGGGCGAGGCGGCCCGCCTGGTGGATGCCATGGCGCACCGGTACGCGGGCGGGCGCTGGCTGGCGACCGGCGGTGGCGGGTACGACGCGTATCGCGTCGTGCCTCGAACCTGGAGCCTGGTCTGGCTCGCCGGTGCTCACCAGGAGGTTCCGCCGTCGACGTCTCTGGCGTGGCGTGAGCAATGGTCGGTCGAGGCGGCCCGCTACGGGCAGGCTCCGTTGCCGGCGACGTTCGACGATGCACCGAACGCCGGACTGCCGATCGACGCAGGGCAGCTCGCGGCCGAGCACCGATCGCGGGAGACGACCGCGCTCGTCCGCCGGCTGGTGGTGCCGCGGCTGCTCCGCGAGGCCCGCGATCGTGGCTGGTGGGATCCGGAGGCCGCCGCGCCCTCGGCCGAATCACCACCCCACGCAGTGCCGGAGGCAGCGCCATCCATCCTTGGTGCCGTCACGGCCGACGCATGGTCGCGCCTGTCCCTCGGAGCCCGGGTCGTGGCCCCAGCGGATCCGGCGGCCGGCCACGCGCTGATCCTCGAAGCGATCCGTGACGGGGCGGGCGTCGCGGCGGCGGTCATCGGCGACCACGTCGTGGGGCTGGCGTTGACGGCGCCGTCGACGCCGGACGGCGGGCGTGAGCTCCTCGCGCTCGGCGTCGCCCCCGGCTTTCGGCGCGAGGGTCTGGCGGCACGGCTGCTGGCGGCCAGCACCGCCGACCGAGCCGAGATCACGGTCGCCGAGCGAGACCCGCACGAGCCCATCGACATCTCGTTGCGACGCCAGATCGCCGTGCGGCTGCTCGAACATGCCGATTTTGGGATTCGGTCGGCGAGCGGGTCCCTCCTTTCGACCGACCCGACCGCCCTCGTGGCGACTCGGCGGCGGTAGGTTCGTCGACCCTCGACCCGGCTGAGCCTGCGACAGAAGCTCCCGTTGCAAGGCCCGCCAACGCAAGATCGAGTGTCCGTGAGCCCGCGGCCCCTCAATCCAGCCGGGAGATCGCCGCTGCCCAGACCGCGATCTCGGAGCGACGCGAGGCCCCCAGCTTGGCGAGGATGTGCTCGACGTGCGAGCTCGCCGTCTTCGGAGCGATGAACAGGCTGGCGGCGATCTCCGCGTTGGTCTGGCCTGCCGCGATGAGCCGGGCTACCTCGAATTCGCGCGCCGTCAGCGGGTGCCACGGCTCGTCGGTCGGGTGCCTCGCGCGAGCCTCGCGCAGCAGCTCGGATGCGCGCGCTGCAAGCGGCTGGCTGCCCAGGCGGTCGGCGATCGAGCGGACCTCCTCGACCAGGCTGATGGCCTCGGCGTGGCGGCTCGTCCGCAGCAGGCAAGCGGCCAGATCGAGCCGCCCCCAGGTGCCCTCCCAGACGCGGCTCGATCTGTCCCATCCGCGCACTGCGGCCTCTAGCGACTCCCTGGCGCGGCCGGTCGAGCCGCTGGCAAGCTGGATCAATCCCCGGGCGTGGTCGATCGCCGGCATGGTCCCCGGGATCGATCGCCGTCGAAGCTCGGGCTCGATCAGGTCGAGCCACCGGACGGCTCCGCCCGGGTCTCCCAGTGCCAGGCGGGCTCGCGTGCCCGTAACCAGGACTGGGAAGAGCAGCACGGCGTCGGCGACGGGCTGGCACGCCGCGCGACCCCGCTCGCAGAGCTCCTCGGCCAGCGACGGCTCGCCGGCCAGCAGCGCCGTCTCGGCCAGCCCCCACAGCGACAGGGACGTCCTGAGGAGCTCACCCATAGGCCGACCGAGCTCGAGGGATTCGCCCAGCAACTCCCTGGCTCGCCGCCAGTCTCCCCGGCCAAGGGTCACGTAGCCCATGATGTACAGAGCCGTGATCCGCGGTGCGAAGGGTCGTCGAGGCGCCGGCGGCCGGACGGTCAAGCATTGAATTGGCACATCCGATCTAATTGCGCGACCGCGCCTATACTGGCTCTCCCGTGGGAGCCCCGACCCGAACCTGCCGCCAACCGCGTCCGGCCGCGGATGACGTCGGCCGGAACGGCCACGAGGTCCGATCGCCCGCCGCGGATCCTCTCGACCGCTTCTCGCCCGCGGTCCGCGACTGGTTCCGCTCGAGCTTCGAGGCACCCACGCAGGCCCAGGCCGAGGGCTGGGCGGCCATCTCGGCCGGCCACCACACGCTCATTCACGCCCCGACTGGCAGCGGCAAGACCCTGGCCGCCTTCCTCTGGTGCCTCGACCGGCTGGCGCGTGAGCCGACAGCGCCACCGACCAAGGGCCGCCTGGCGCAGGTCAGGGTCCTGTACGTCTCGCCGCTCAAGGCGCTGACGTACGACGTCGAGCGAAACCTCCAGGCACCGCTGACCGGAATCGGCCTGGCGGCCCGGCGGCTCGGCGAGGAGGCGCCGCACATCTCGGTCGCCTCACGGACCGGCGACACGCCGTCCGAAGACCGCCGCCAGATCGCCCGCCACGCACCGGACATCCTGATCACGACCCCCGAATCGCTTTACCTGATGCTCACCAGCGCCGCGCGCGAGGTGCTCCGCGGCGTTGAGCACGTGATCATCGACGAGGTCCATGCGATCGCCGGCACGAAGCGCGGTGCACACCTCGCTCTGAGCCTGGAGCGGCTCGAGCGCCTCCGCGCCCCCGACGCGAAGCCGCCCCAGCGGATCGGTCTCTCCGCCACCCAGCGTCCGCTCGAGGCGATCGGGCGTTTCATGACCGGGGTCGGTCCGGGCCGCGACATCCAGATCGTGGATGCCGGCGCGCGGAAGCCGCTCGAGCTGCAGGTCGTCGTCCCCGTCGACGACATGGCCGCGATGGGCGAGGTCCTCCCGCCGGACGAGCAGCCCGGAGGACCCGCCACCAGCCGGGACCTGCGGACCAGCATCTGGCCGGCGATCCACCCGCGGATCCTCGAGCTGATCAAGAGCCACCGCAGCACGATCGTCTTCACGAACAGCCGACGACTGAGCGAGCGGCTGGCCCAACGACTCAACGAGCTGGCCGGCGAGGAGCTCGTTCGTGCCCACCACGGCAGCATCGCGCGCGAGCAGCGCCTGGCGATCGAAGAAGAGCTGAAGGCCGGCCGGCTCCCCGCATTGGTCGCCACGTCCAGCCTCGAGCTCGGGATCGACATGGGCGCGGTCGACCTGGTCATCCAGGTCGAGAGCCCGACGAGCGTCGCCCGAGGTCTCCAGCGCGTCGGTCGGGCAGGCCACCAGGTCGGGACGCCCAGCAAGGGCGTGATCTTCCCAAAGTATCGAGGGGACCTGCTGGAATGCGCCGTCGTCACCCGGCGGATGCATGAAGGCGCGATCGAGACGACCGAGATCCCGCGTAACCCGCTCGACGTGCTGGCCCAGCAGCTCGTCGCGATGACCGTCATGGATCGCTGGACGGTCGACGACCTCCTGGCCACGGTGACCGCCGCCGCCCCCTACGAGACGCTGACCCGCGACGTCCTCGAAGGCGTGCTCGGGATGCTGGCCGGTGCCTACCCGTCGGACGAGTTCGCCGAGCTCAAGCCGCGCGTCGTCTGGGACCGGCTGACGGATGTCGTCGAGGGCCGGCGCGACGCTCGCGTCGTGGCAGTCACCAGTGGCGGGACCATCCCGGACCGAGGTCTCTACGGTGTCTTCATGGTTGGCGAGGCCGGGACGCCCGGCCGCCGCGTCGGCGAGCTCGATGAGGAGATGGTCTACGAGCTGCGCGCCGGCATGCATGGAGACGTCATCGTCCTCGGCGCAAGCAGCTGGCGGGTGGAGGAGATCGGCCACGATCGGGTGACCGTCAGTCCGGCCCCCGGCGTCCCGGGCAAGCTGCCGTTCTGGCACGGCGACGCCGTCGGGCGGCCGGTCGAGCTCGGACGGGCGCTGGGCGCGTTCGTTGGCGAGCTCGAAGGGGACCTGGCGCGCGGCGAGAAGGGCCGCGCGGCCGCCACCGCCCGTCTACGCGAGCGTCACGACCTCGACGAACGCGCCGCCGACAACCTGCTGGCCTATCTCGACGACGAGCGCGCGTCCACCGGCACGCTCCCGACCGACCGGCGGATCGTCGTCGAGCGGTTCCGGGACGAGCTCGGCGACTGGCGGCTCTGCCTGCTCACGCCGTTCGGCGGTCGGGTCCACGCCCCGTGGTCGCTGGCGGTCGAGGCGAGGATCGGCGAGCGCCTCGGCATGGAGGTCCAGACCATCTGGTCGGACGACGGCATTGCGATCCGGCTACCCGAAGGCGACGCGCCCCTGGACGGCATCGAGGATCTGCTGTTCCCCGAGCCTGACGAGCTCGAGGATCTCGTCGTCGGCCGCCTGGCGAGCTCCGCCCTGTTCGCCAGCCGGTTCCGCGAGAACGCCGCGCGCGCCCTCCTGCTGCCGCGACGACGGCCGGGCATCCGGACGCCCCTCTGGCAGCAGCGCCAGCGGGCGGCCGACCTGCTCGCGGTCGCCTCGCGGTACGGGAGCTTCCCGATCCTGGTCGAGACGTACCGCGAGTGCCTGTCGGACGTGTTTGATATTCCGGCGCTTCGCGAGATCCTAGCCGGGATCGCCCGGCGCGACATCGTGATTCACTCGGTCGAGACCGTGCGGGCCTCGCCGTTCGCCAGCAGCCTCCTGTTCGACTACGTCGCCGCGTACATGTACGACGGCGACACGCCACTGGCCGAGCGGCGCGCCGGCGCGCTTACCCTGGACCGCGACCTGCTGCGCGAGCTGCTCGGCCAGGAGGAGCTGCGCGAGCTGCTCGATCCGGATGCCCTGGCCGACCTCGAGTTGAGACTCCAGGCGCTGGCCGACGACCGCCGGGCGACAACCCTCGACGGTGTCCACGACCTGTTGCGCCGGCTCGGCGACCTCAGCGCGAGGGAGATCGCGGCCCGGACCGAAGGCGGCGAAACGGCCGCCGGGCCATGGCTGGCCGAGCTGGCCGCGAGTCGGCGTGCCGTTCGGACGCGGATCGCCGGCGACGAACGCTGGATCGCGATCGAGGACGTCGCGCGCTACCGCGACGGTGTCGGGATCGCCCCACCGGTCGGCGTGCCGGCGGCCTTCCTGGGCCCGGTGACGGGCGCGCTCGACGGATTGCTTGCCCGTTGGGCGAGAACGCACGGGCCATTCCTCACGCCTGAGCCGTCTCGCCGCTGGGGGCTCCCGCACGGGGTCGTCGAGGACGGCCTCGAACGACTGCTGGCGGCCGGGTCGCTCCTGCGGGGCGAATTCCGCCCGGGTGGTGCCGAGCGTGAGTGGTGCGACCCGGAGGTGCTCCGGCTGCTGCGCCGGCGCTCGCTCGCCCGCCTGCGCCGGGAAGTGGAGCCGGTCGATCCGGCCGCGCTCGCCAGGTTCCTCCCCGAATGGCACGGCCTGACGGCCGCCGGGGCGGCACCGGCGCCCTATCGCGGGTCGGCCGCGCTGGAGCGCCTGGCCGAGGTCGTCGATCAATTGGCCGGCCTGCCGATCCCCGCCTCTGTCCTGGAACGTGACGTCCTGCCGGCCCGCATCCCGGGCTACCTGCCGCGGCTGCTCGACGAGCTGGGCTCGCTCGGCGAGGTGGCCTGGGTCGGGCGGGGGAGTCTCGGTCGCGACGACGGTCGGATCGTGCTCGTTCGCGCTGGCCGCGAGGTGCTCCGTCCGACCGGGCCACCGGACGGCGCGACACCACCGGACGAGCCCCGGCACAACGCGATCCGCGAGCACCTGGCACGTCGCGGCGCGTCGTTCTACCGGGAGCTGTATGCGGCGGCGAGGGGCAACTCCGATCGGGAGGTGCTCGATGCCCTCTGGGACCTCGTCTGGGCCGGCGAGGTCACCAACGACACGTTCGCACCGCTGCGTGCCCTGCGCTGGAAACGGACCGGCAGCGGCGGGCGGCGGGGCTTCAGACCGGGCCGACTGACGTCGCTCGGGCCGCCTGAGGCGGCGGGGCGCTGGTCGCTGGTTGCGGCGGAGGCGGAGGCCACCGCGCCCACGGCGACCGAGCGGCTGCACGCCATCAGCCTCGCCCTGCTCGAACGGCACGGCGTGGTCACCCGCGAGGCGGTCGCCGCGGACGCCGTCGACGGCGGATTCAACGCCGTCTACCCGATCTTCCGAGCGATGGAGGATGCCGGGAGGATCCGGCGCGGCTACTTCGTCGACGGCCTGGGGGCGGCCCAGTTCGCCCTGGCTGGCGCGCTCGATCGACTGCGCGCGGTGCGTGAACCAGCGGATCCGCTGCCGTCGGGCGCGATCCACCTGCTGGCCGCGGCGGATCCGGCCAACCCGTACGGCGCCGCCCTCCCGTGGCCGCGCCGCGGCGAGACGGATCGGCGGCCGCTGCAGCGAGCGGCCGGGGCCTATGTCACGCTCGTCGATGGGCAGGCGACGCTCTACCTGGAGCGCGGTGGATCGACGCTGCAGACGTTGCCGGCCGCCGACGATCCTGCGGTGGCTGTCGCGGCCGCTCGTGCGCTGACGGGCCTGCTCGCGGACGGCCGGGTTCGCGAGCTGGTGGTCCGGAAGGTCGACGGCGACGACGTCGCCGTGTCGCCGTTCCGCGCCGCCCTCCTCGAGGCCGGCTTCGTCGCCGGCTATCGCGGCCTGGCGCTGCGCCCGGCTCGTCCGGCCGGCTCGAGGTAGCCGCCCCGTGCCTGAAGGCGACACGCTCTTCCGGACGGCGGCCGGCCTTCGCCCGTACCTGGTCGGTCGCCGGGTGAGCGCCGCCCGGACCGGCGGTCCTGGCGCGCTTCCCCAGGTGTCTCGGATCGTCGGGCACGAGATCACGGCGGTCGAGGCCCTCGGCAAGAACCTCCTCATCCGCTTCGACAACGGTCTCGAGGTGCGGACGCACCTGAAGATGAACGGGTCGTGGCATCGCTACCGGCCCGGCGAGGCGTGGCGCCGGCCACCGGCCCGGGCGCGCCTGGTCATCGAGGTTCCGGGTGCCGTTGCCGTCTGCTTCGACGCCCCGGTCGTGGAGCTCCTCGAGCAGCGCGCCGAGGCCCTCCATCCGTCGCTCGGTCGGCTGGGGCCGGACCTGCTGGGCCCTGACTTCGATGCCGCTGAGGCCGTGCGCCGGTTGCGCGATCCTGCCCGGGCCGCCAACCAGATCGCCGAGTCGCTCGTCGACCAGCGGGCCCTGGCGGGGATCGGCAACGTCTACAAGAGCGAGGTGTTGTGGCTTGAACGCGTGGCGCCGTCGGCGCTCGTGGCCGATCTCGATGATTCGACCCTGGCCCGGCTCGTCGCGACCGCCCGCCGGCTGCTGCTCGCCAACGCCGGGCGCGGCGGCGGGCCGGAGCGCGTGACGACCGGTGCCGATCGGCGCTCGGACGGCCCGCTGTACGTGTACGGCCGGGCCGGGCGCCCGTGCCGACGCTGCGGAACGCCGATCGTGAGCGCGCGACAGGGCCACGACCTCCCCCGCACCACGTACTGGTGCCCCGCCTGCCAGCCGGTCCAGGCGCCAGCATCCGCCGAACATGTGTGAGCATTTCATCTGTCGGGCCGCGGAGCCGTTCCGGCTCGACGAGCTGTGGCCGTTCGCCGAGCGCCTGGAGCGATTCGGAATCGCCGGATTCGGCTGGGGCGCCGCCTGGATCGGACCGGACGGACGGCTGGAGTCGTATCGCGACGTCCGTGCCTTTCGCGACGATCCGGGACGCGAGGAGATAGGGAGGTCCGAGACGACGGCGACCCTCGTCCACCTCAGGCGACCGTCACGCCTGTCGACCCTGACGCACGCCGACACCCAACCGTTCGACGACCCGGCCGGTCGCTTCGCGTTCAGCCATAACGGCGACCTTCGCGACTACAAGGGCTTGCGCGAGAGGTTCCGTCGGCAGGGCCGGATCCACGGTCGCGCCGATACGGAGGTCGGGGAGCGCTGGCTCGAGGACGCCTGGCAGCCGACCGAGCCGGTCGCCCACCTGCTGGCCTCGCTCCACGACCGGTTCGGCGGCCAGGCCAACATGGCCGTGCTGAGCGCCGACGGCACGCCCCACCACTACGCCGGTAACGGCGAGAACCCGGTCTTCTCGTTCCGCCTCGGTCGGATCGGGATCGTCTCGACCGGGATCTATTCGCTCGATCGCTCGCTCTTCCGGTTCGTGGCGCCGGCTGCGACGGATCGCCGGCTGATCCGGATCCGCTCGACGGTCGCACTGAATCGACGCGGAGACGCTGTTCCGGGCGCGTAGGATGGGCGCGGCGCCGCAGCCGGTGCGTTCCCGCCGGCTCGCGACGCGGAGGGACGCGCCGACATGGACCCAGCGAACGTTGGCCTTGTGCCCGATGGGCGCCCGACGGTCCGCCTGCCGAACCTCGAGCTGATCCGAATCTCGCTCTACTGGCTGGGGCTGTCGTCGATCTTCGCCGGTCTCAACTCGATTCTCACCGGCAGGCTGGAGTTCACGGATCTCGTGGACAAGCAGGACGCGGGACGGGCCCTGTTCCTCGTATCGATCAGCGGCGCCGTGATCGCCATGGTCGTCCAGCCGACGATCGGCTCGATCTCCGACTACACGATCTCGCGCTGGGGACGTCGCAAGCCGTACATCCTGATCGGCTCGATCCTCGACATGCTCTTCCTGATCGGGATCGCCTCGAGCAACACGCTGGTCGCGCTGGCCGCATTCATCGCCCTGCTCCAGTTCAGCTCGAACTTCGCCCAGGGGCCATTCCAGGGCTATGTTCCGGACCTCGTTCCGGCCGCCCAGGTCGGGACCGCGAGCGCCCTGGTCGGGCTGATGCAGGTGCTCGGCAACGTGGCCGGCTTTGTGATCGGGGCGATCGCGACGGCGACCAACCAGTTCGGGCTCGGCCTCATCGCGCTCGGCGTCCTCGAGCTCAGCACCATGCTGTCCGTGGTCATCCGGGTGCGGGAAGGGCCGCCGCCCAAATCGCGCGCCGGGCGGCCGTGGCGCGCCATCGCGGCCGAAGCCTGGGGCACCGACATCCTCCAGGAACGGAGCTTCCTGTGGCTCGTCGCGTCACGCCTCGCCATCCTGATGGGCGGTTCGGTGCTGGTCCAGCTTGCGACGTTCTACCTGTCGCGATCGATGGGACTCAATCAGACCGACACCGGGCTCGTGCTGATCCCGTTGACGGGTCTCGTCGCCGTTGGGACGGTCATCTCCGTCGTCCCGGCCGCCCGGATTTCCGACCGGATCGGCCGAAAGCCGGTCATCTGGACGAGCTGCGCGGTCGGCGGCGCCGGGTTGGCCATCGTGGCGAGCGCGCCGAACCTGCCGATCGCCTTCCTCGGATCGTTGCTCTACGGAGTATCGGCCGGGATCTTCCTGGCGGTCGACTGGGCGCTCATGACCGACATCATCCCGAAGGCATCGACCGGCCGGTACATGGGGTTGTCGAACGTCGCCACGGCATCGGCGGGGGTTCTGGCCCTGGCCTTCGGCGGCACGCTGATGGACCTCGTCGGTGGTCCGGGCGCCGGCGGGTTGGGCCCGCGGGCCGCGCTCATGTTCGGGGTCGTCCTGCTCGGCGTCGGCGCGATCCTGCTCCGGCCGGTCGACGAGCGGCGACGAGAGGATCGAATCGCCGGCCAGGAGACGGCCACCGCGGCTGTCGAGGTCGCCCTGTCCTAACGCGCAACCCGCATCCGCGCGGCGGCCATCCAGGCTCGCCAGCTGGCCGGGCGAAAGACGGCCAGTGGGTCACGGGCCCGGTAGAACCACGGGACCAACGCCCAGAGGTAGACGAGGTAGTCCAGGCGGATCGGCCGGGCGCCGAATCCGAACAGGGTCTGCATCTGGATGATCGTGAGGGGCAGGGTGATGAGGCTGAGCCCGACCGAGACGGCCAGCCAGATCAGGCCCCACAGCCTCGTCCGCGGGGCAAGGATCAGCCAGTGGACGGCCGGAATCCATTTCATCCAGGTGGCCAGCGCCCACAGCAGGCCGCCCACGCGGGGCCCGGTGAACTGGGCCGCCCAGAGCATGAGCGTCAGCTGCAGGTTGATGTTGCCGGTGTCGAGATTGGCGCCGAACGGGAATCCAAGGAGCGCGACGGTGAGCGCGGTCGTCAGCGGCCGGCGCCGGTAGGCCCAGTCGATCGTCCAGAGCAGCAGCAGGATCGTTCCGACTCGCCAGGCGAACCAGGCCACGTCCCAGGGCAGGGCCGCCCATGGCGTGAACATCGGCAGCATCCACGGGGCATAGACGTAGGGCAGGAACGGCCCGGTCGGGTGGTATGGATCGCCGCCATTGAGCCAGATCCGAACGCCGGCCCAGTAGGCGCGGGCGTCGGCGCCGCCGGCCTCACCCCGGGCGATCATCCCGGACAGGATCAGGGCGAAGGTCAGGCTGAGCAGGATGATCGCGGCGATGCGGCGCGGATCACGTGCCCGCGATGCCTCACGCCGGAGAGCTCGCCGGAAGACGCCGGCTCGCCGGCGCGTGCCGCGATCGACCACGTCCGACAACTCGACCACGATTCGCCCGAGACCGCGCGCGCTGCCGGGTACGGGACGCAATTCCGGGTCCGGGGGGTCGTCCATCGCGGGCGCATTCTCGCACGCTGCGCGTCGCATTCTGCCAAACCGGCCGGGCGCGACGACCGTCCGCTATCCTCTGCCGAAGCCGCAAGGGAGCTCGACGTCTGTTGGCCGATGGAACCGTCATCATCATCGGCGGTGCGGAGGACAAGGTCCGCGACCGCGTCATCCTCAATCGATTCGTCGCGCTGGCGGGGGGCACCAACGCGACGATTGCCGTCATCAGCACGGCGTCATCGCTCGGGGTCGAGGCCGGCCAGCGATACCGCGCGGTCTTCGCTGAGCTCGGCGTCAAGAAGGTCCGGCCGCTCCACGCAGTCACCCGGCCGCAGGCGAACGACGAGACCTCGACGCTGGCGGTCCACGACGCGACCGGCATCTTCCTGACCGGTGGCAACCAGCTGCGGCTGTCGTCGACGATCGGCGGGACGCGCCTCGCCGACGCCATCCTGGACCGTTTCCAGCACGGGGCCGTGGTCGCCGGCACGTCGGCCGGCGCCTCGGCCATGTCCAGCCACATGATCGCGTTCGGGGCGTCCGGCGCGACGCCCAAGCATCGAATGGCCCAGATCGCCGCCGGCCTCGGCCTCCTCCCCGGGGTGATCGTCGACCAGCATTTCCAGCAGCGCAACCGGCTCGGCCGGTTACTCAGCCTGATCGCCCAGAACCCGAGCCTGCTCGGTCTCGGGGTCGACGAGGACACGGCCGGCGTGGTCGGCCCGGATCACGTGATGGAGGTGATCGGCCGGGGCTCGATCACGGTTGTCGACGGCGCCACCTCCGAAACGGACGCCTGGGAGATCCACGGTCACCGGCCGC
>Ga0153916_10000708_pt1 | contig 23023 bp, 20 predicted proteins | sample Opewatmetagenome_FD_109642 | JGI IMG/M metagenome (GOLD analysis project Ga0153916, IMG submission 109642) | Freshwater wetland microbial communities from Ohio, USA - Open water 3 Core 3 Depth 4 metaG | ecosystem: Environmental > Aquatic > Freshwater > Wetlands | place: USA: Ohio, Lake Erie...
AAAGAAGAAGAGGAAGAACTTCATCGCCGTCTCGTAAGAAGCCCGGACGCCGAGAAAGACGAGGAAGGCCGGAAGAAAGGCGGCCACGGCGATGGTGAACTTCGAACGGCCGAGTCTCAGAAGTGTCAGCCGGAGTGTCAGCGGGAAAACATTTTTCGCAGGCATTCTTCAAGCTCCTCGCGGCGCCGACCGGCCTCCTTGTAGGGGTCGTCCCGGTAGATTGCCTTGCCTCCCGAAAGGAGAGCCTTGTAAGGGACCATATCCACCCCGAATTTCCGGAAGAGAGTTTTCCTCCTGTCCAGGACGACGGGCAGGGTCCAGGCGAATTTTTCAAGGAAGGCGCGGAGCGTGTCCTTCGGGCCCGAAAAGACCCCGATGACGGCGACGGCAAAGCCGCCCTTTTCGACGAGATGTCTGGTTTCGAAAAGGTCGTTATAGCAGGACGGGCAGTCCGTCGAAAAGAAGACGAGGAGGACGGGGCCGCCGGCCAGCCCCGCCGCCTCTTCTAGCGTCGGGAAGATCCGGACTTCGACCCCGGCCTGCGAAACTGTGAAAAGGGCCGTCCCCAGGACGAGGAGAGCCAGTGTTCGCCGCGCCCGGGTCATCGGACGATCCTCAGGACCCGGAGCTCGCCTCCGCGATCGATGGCGTACACCCTGTCACCGTCCACCACCATCCTGACCACCCGGACGGGAAGCCCGACCTCGGCCTCGAGCCGTCCGGCCGTGTCGAGAACGAAGATCCGGTCACCCGGGCCCAGGTCCTTTTCCTCGGTGTACTCCGGAGCCAGCAGGTACAGGCGATCGCGGTCGACCGAGCACTCCCAGCAGAAGCCATCGATTTTCTTTCGCGGACCTCTGAGCGGAAGGGCCAGCGCCCTGAAGACATAGCGGCCGTCCACCGGGATTCGTTCCAGCAGATTCCCGGCGCGGCCGTAATGAAGGATGGACCACTCCTGGCAGCGGAAGACAACGAAAAAATCACCCCGGGGTCCCGCGGCGACGAGAATCATGTTCCGGAAGGCGTCGAAAACGGGGTCGCCGGAAAACTTCGCCGGGAGGTCCTCGCCGAGCAGGTCGCCCTTTCCGTTAAAAATGTGGAGAAGCTTCTCCGGACCGGAGCGGCCGTCCGGAATGTGAGTGACGAGGATCCTGTCGGCCGCCAGGACAAAGACCCGGTCCGGAGTAAAGGGGACGCCGAAGCTCCGGATGGCCTGCCCCGAGGCGTCAAGGACTTGAATCCGGTGGTTGAACTTATCGGCCACGAAGATTCGTCCCGCGAGGACCGAGACGCCCGACGGGAAGGAGAACTCTCCGGGACCGCGCCCTTTCCGGCCGAAGGCGGCCTCGAACCTGCCGTTCTTCGAAAAAACCTTGACCGCGCAGTCTTCCGCGTCGGCGGCATAAATATGGCCGGCGTCGAATGTCAGCGAGACGGGCAGGGCCAGACAGGCTTCGTCGGATTTCTCGCCCGCCGCGGTCACATCTTCGGCCAGGTAGCGCCTGACCGTGGAATCCCGGACCGCGGCCGAGGCCGGTGGATGAGGAAAGCCGGCCGCGAGGGCCAGAAGAACGAGCGTCCGTTTCCACTCACGTCTCAGGGTCATGGTCTGGTCTCCGAAAGGAAAATCGGGAAGGCCCCCCGTGAAGGGGGGCCTCCTGCGGCCTAGATCTTGACGGCCAGGATGCACTTGCCGAGCGCGACGTCGCAGACTGTCAGGAGCAGGGCGATCTTTGTCCACGGGGCTTCCAAATTGAGCGCCCGCTCCCGGCAGACGCGGTGGTCCCGGTAGCACTCGTTGACGTTATGCGCGCTCACAGTAAGCGGAAAAAAAAGGGCCGAGGAAACGAGGATGAGTCCGGCCATGGCCAGCACAAGAGTTTTTTTCATTGGGAACTCCTTTCGCCTTTGTCGAAAGCAAACTCCATGCCAGCAAAAGAGTTCTTCTCGCATTTCTAATTAATGGAATTAGAGACACTTACGATCGGGCCGGAAACCCTCGGGCGAGGAGCCCGCCGCCGGCCGTGTCACACTTTGTGACGTCGGTTTCTATCTGCTTTATTATCAATGAGTTGGCTGCCACCCCTGCGGCACAGATTGTGACATCAGAATGGAACGGGGACGGACGTCGACGGGCCTTTTATTTTAAAAGGGGAATCTTGACGCCCTTTTCTCTGGCGCACGCAACGGCTTCCGGATAGCCGGCGTCGGCGTGCCTCGCGACTCCGAGCCCCGGGTCTACGGTGAGAACCCGTTCGAGCCTCCGTCCCATTGCGGCGCTGCCGTCGGCGACGATGACCATCCCGGCGTGGACGGACAGACCGATCCCCACACCTCCGCCATGGTGAACGGACACCCACGAGGCTCCGCTGACGGCGTTGAGGAGGGCGTTGAGGATGGGCCAGTCGGCGATGGCGTCCGAGCCGTCGCGCATCCCCTCGGTCTCGCGGTTCGGAGAAGCCACGGAGCCCGTGTCCAAGTGGTCGCGGCCGATGACGATGGGCGCCGAGATCTTCCCCTTCTTGACCAGGTGGTTGATCACGGCCCCGAACCTGGCCCTCTCGCCGTAACCCAGCCAGCAAATCCGCGCCGGCAGCCCCTGGAACTTGACCTCGTTCCGGGCCTTCCGGATCCAACGCGCCAGGGCCTCGTCCTCCGGGAACTCCTTGAGGACAGCCTCGTCGGTGGCATAGATGTCGGCCGGCTTTCCCGAAAGGGCGGCCCAGCGGAACGGTCCTTTGCCCAGGCAGAACAGGGGCCGGATGTATTCGGGGACGAACCCCGGGATGTCGAAGGCGTCGAGAACCCCGGCCTTCTGGGCCTGGCCGCGAATGTTGTTGCCGTAGTCAAAGGTCTGCGCTCCCCTCTGTCTGAGTTCGAGCATGGCCCCGACGTGGGCGGCCATGGATTGATAGGACCTGCGGATGTACTCCTCGGGATTGGCCCGGCGCATCTCGAGGGCCTCTGCGTAAGGGAGTCCGTGGGGAACATACCCGTTGAGTTCGTCGTGGGCCGAAGTCTGGTCGGTAAGGACATCGGGCGTGATCCCACGGCGGACAAACTCGGGGAGGATGTCGGCGGCGTTCGCGAGCAGGGCGATGGAGAGCGGCACGCATTTTCGTCGGGCCTCATCGGCCAGCCGCAGGGCTTCGTCGAGGCTGTCGGTCATCGTATTGACGTATTTCGTGTCGAGCCGGCGCCGGATCCGGGCCGGGTCGACCTCGACGACAATGGCCACGCCGTCGTTCATGGTTACGGCCAGGGGCTGGGCTCCGCCCATCCCGCCGAGTCCGGCGGTCAGGACGAGCCTCCCTTTGAGGGTTCCGCCGAAATGACGCCGGGCCGCCGCGGCCAGCGTCTCGTAGGTTCCTTGGAGGATGCCCTGGGTCCCGATGTAGATCCAGCTGCCGGCGGTCATCTGGCCGTACATCGTCAGCCCCTTGGCTTCCAGCCTGCGGAACTCATCCCAGGTCGCCCATTTCGGAACGATCATGGCGTTGGCGATCAGAACCCGGGGGGCCTCGGCGTGGGTTCTGAAGACGGCCACGGGCTTTCCCGATTGAACGATGAGCGTCTCGTCGTTCTCGAGCTTTTTGAGGCTCTCGACGATCCCCCGGAAGCACTCCCAGTTGCGGGCGGCCTTCCCCGTGCCCCCATAGACGACGAGGTCCTGAGGCTTCTCGGCGACCTCGGGGTCCAGGTTGTTCATCAGCATCCGCAGGGCCCCTTCCTGCGACCAGCCTTTTGTGCGCAGTCGGGAGCCTCTGGGGGCCCGGATTGTCGTTTCGGGCTCGTTCTTCGCGGGAGCCATGCCCGTCCTCCTCTGCAGTCTCGCGTCCCCCGGAAAGGGGGCTGCCGTCGAACCCTGAATATACCACATCGGCCGGGGGAAACTCAAAAAAAACGGGGCATCTGGAGGAGGTCCGGGAGGGCCAAAAAAAGGGGTTGACGGGCGGCGAAAGAGTATTATAGATTAAAAGGGGATCAAGTCAGGCGTTGGCCTCAAAAAACGCAGCGGAATTTTATTCGGAATAGAACCGGGGTTTCAAGGACGAGGGATAGGGTTTACCGATCGACCTTTGTTCGGAAGGCGCGGCGAGGGCTATGAAACAGAAGCACATCCTCATTCTCCACCCGTTGCCGTCTGAAATCGACCGCTTGTCCAAGCTGGCCGCCGTTTTCGGGCCGGTGCTCACCGGGACGAGCCTGGAGGGCCTCGGCGATCGCTTGCAGGGCACGTCCGTGCGAGTAGCGGTCATGGACGCCGGCCTCGCCAGCTATCCCTATTTGCGGGATCTTCTCCGGCCAAAGACGGCGGTCATCCTGACGGGCGGCGACGAAGACGTCCTGAGGCGGACGGCCGAAGAATGGCCGGCCGGGTTTTATGTCGACCTCTTCGTCACCGACCCCGCTTCGCCCCGCGACTGGTCCTTCCTCCGGGCCCTGGAGAGGGCGCTCGAGCAGGCCCGGGTGAGGTCGGAAGCCGAGGAGCTCCGACGCTCTCTCGCCCAGCACGAGTCCAAGGTCCGCGATGTCTACGCGGAGATCCAGGAGATCAAGGGCTTGATCAACTCGAACTTCCTTCAGGAGATCGAGAAGCGGATCGCCATCGAAACCAAGTACGTCTGGTTCCAGAAGGAGAGGCAGCGGATCGAGGCCATTCTCCGGAAAATCTATGCCTCCGACGACGTCAGCAGCCTCCTCGACGTCCTGCCCGACATGCGGGACATCGTCAGAGCTTCGAGCGCCACCGTCTACATCATCGAGGAGAACGAGGTCATCGGCCGCTACCTGAAGCCGCTCGTCTGGGATAATGCCTATCTCCCGCACGCCGAATTCTCGAAATACATCGCCCTCTGGGACTCGCAGGATTTCGCGTCCGCGGTCGCCCGCTACGGCCAGGGGATCAACACCTCCGACCTCGCCTTCGACCGGAGAATGACCAAGCGCTACACCGAATACCTCAGGGCGCCGCTGAAGAGCCTGCTGGCGGTTCCCATCATGCACAGCCGGAAGGTCATCGGGGTCGTCGAGGTCTACAACAAGACCGTCCAGGGCAGGACGAACGCCGACGGCTTCAGCCGCGAAGACCAGCAGATCCTTCAAGGGATCTCCGAGCACATGGCCATCGCCATGATCAAGCTCAACCTCATCCAGTACGATGCCCTGACCGGGCTTCTGCGGCCGGAACCCTTCTTCGAAAAAGTGCTCCAGAAGGTCAACGCTCCCGGCAAGCGGCGGCGGGAGGAGGGCGACTCGGCCCTCGTCATGGGAGACGTCGATTGGTTCAAGGACTACAACGACCGCAACGGCCACGAGGCGGGCAACCGCCTCCTTCGCGAGCTAGCGCACGTCTTGAAGCTGTCCATCCGCGAGGAGGACTTCCTCTGCCGATACGGAGGCGAGGAATTTCTGTTCTTCCTGACGGGCGTCAAGAATCCGGGCGAGGCGACCGTTCTCACGGACAGGATCCGGAAGAACGTCGAGGACCACTATTTCGAATTCCAGGAATTCCAGCCGCAGAACAACCTGACGATGTCGTTCGGCGTGACCGTCTTCCCCACGGGTCAAACGGACCAGCCCGCGGCACTGACTAAATCCGACCTGAAGCGGCTCGCCGCGGAGGCCGATACGGCCATGGCGGAAGCGAAGGGGAAACGGCGGCCCGACATAAAGGGTCGGGCGGGCGAGGACCTGGCGCTGACGAAGAACCGGGTTTCGATGTATCTCGGGGGCTTCGGCGGGGGGAGCGCCAAAGCGGAGGTCCGGCCGGACCGGGCATGGTTGCTCCGCGAGCGAAGGAAGCACGAGCGCTTGAAAGCGTCAACGCTCGTGATGATCAAGGAGAACGCCGGGTTCAAGGTCGCAAAGACCGTCAACCTCAGCGTCGGGGGAGCCAGGGTCATCTCGGACGAGCGGCTTCCCGTGGCCAAAACCATGGACATCATCCTCGTCCTGGGCGACAAGGCGAGCCCGGTCAAGGGCGATGTCATCTACTCGGAAAAGCCGGAAGGCGAAACGTCCTTCTTTTATTCGGGTTTGAAATTCAGGGACCTGAGCCCCGAGGAGATCCGGGGGCTCGAAGATTACCTCCTCCGGTTTCGGAGGAAGGGCTTCCTGTCATCCTAAAGCCGGGCTCACCGGCACTCGAGCTCTTGCTTAAGAGCCCTAAGGTACGGGCCGCGGGGGCTGATCCGGGCGAGGAAGGCGAGCTCGATCTCTGCCGCGGCCCTCTGGAAGGCGGCGAAGTCCTCGGGGTTGCTCCAGTTCTCCATGCTCAGCCGTTCGAGGAGGTCCCGCAGGGCTCGGCTATTCAGGATCCCCCCGGTGAAATCGGGCAGGTCCCAGATTCTTCTCTCGGTCATTTTGATGACCTTCAAGAAAAGCGCTCGCAATCCCTCCTGCCAGTTGATGAGCTCCTGCTTGATGAAAAACTGGTCCTTTGGGGACTCGGTGCGGCCGAGCTTGTCGGACAACCGGCGGGCCTCTTCCGCGCTCTTGTCGACGGCCGAAAAAAGGCTTTCGCCGTCGACGAGGATCTTACTGTCTTTTTGGAAGTAGGAAATTTCCCCGTCGCCATCGGCGGGCTCGGATCTCCGGCAGGCTTCGAGCGCCTCCCGGACGGCCTCCTCCGACTCCGCTTCGGCCGGGGCCGGCCCGGGTTCGGCCGGGACGGCCGCAGGCGCCTCGGGGACCTCGGCCGGGGCCTCTTTTCCCGCCACGGGCGATGGGGTCTCCACAACCAAGTCCTGGATTTCCGGAATCCGGAATCCGGCCGGCACCTCGGGGATGCCGAGGCCCGCGAATTCCTCGCCCTCCTGGCCGGCGGGCGGGGTCCCGCCGAGCCCCACGGCCGCGGACTCAACGGCCAGGAGTTCTTTGATCTTGCGCAATTTATCGAGTTCCTGGTCCAGGTTGAGGGCGAGCGACTTCTCACTCGTGTCAGGGACGTCGGTGACGATGCCGAAGCGTTCCCTCAGGTCGGTCTTCAGGAACCCGGCCCGCTCCGCGGTCCTTTCCCGGAGCTCTTCGACTCTTTGCTGGATGTCGGTGACCTTCCTGATCTCCTCCACCGTGGCCTTCGCCAGTCCTTCGATCTCGGCCTGTAGGCGGACAACTTTGTCGAAGTGCTGGCGGGCCTCCCGGAGAAGGCCGTCCCGTTCCTCCTCGGCGGCCCGAACGGCGTTCCGGTATTCGCCGAGGGTATCTTTCTCCTTGAGGAACTCCCGCTCCACCTCCTCTTTCTTTTTCCGGGCGGCTTCTTTTTCCTGATTGATGCGGGCGGTTAAGTCGCGTTCGATGTCCTCGATTTTCTTTTGAAGAAGGGTGTCCAGCTGGCCTTCGATCTCCTGGATCTCCTGGACGGGTTCCTTAAGGGTGCCTTGCTCTTGCCCCATAACCATCTCTCCTTAGCTTCCGTCATTATCTTATGAACCTCAGAAGGGCGTGTCAAGGACGAATAACCTGCCTTGTTCGGAAGTTGCCGGATGGCCGCCGGGGGTGAGACGGCGATTCTTGGTTTCCGCTTTTCCCTTGAATCAGATGCGGAAAAAAGGTATAAAAAAATCTATTCATGGATGGCTTGACGATCTTCCTCATTGAAGAGAGCGCCAAAAAGCGGCAAAGCCTTGCCTCCTTTTTGGAGAAGCGGGGAATGAAGGTCGAGCCGGCAGAGGAACTCCCAGCCTTGCCCGACCCGGCGTCAGGCCATGAGATTCCCGTTATCCTCATCGTCTCCATTCAAGACTTTCGGAGTCCCGTCGTCGCCGCACTCCGGAGGCTGAAGGGAGCCCGGCCTTCGCTTTCCGTGATCGCCCTCGTGTCCCGGGAGGCGTCCGACGCGGTTCTTCCCTTCCTCGACGAAGGCCTCATCGACCAGGCTGTCCATCCGGCCAGTCCGGCCGCGGTTTATTCGGCAGTCAAGACGGAGGAGCTCAAGGGCACCTTCCTCAAGACGACCGCGGCCTGCCGGGAGAGCATCCGGCGGATGAAAAAGGACCACCTGAACGATGTCCGTAGGGCGCGGGAGCTCGAGGAGATCTACGAAACGACCCTGGAAAATTTCATGACGGCCCTCGACTTGAGAGACGTCGAAACGTACGGCCATTCCAAAACGGTCGCCCGCTACAGCCACGTCCTGGCCCAGGCCTTGAGCATCAGGGACCCGAAGACCTTGGACAACATCCGCCGGGGTGCCCTCCTCCACGACGCGGGGAAAATTGCCATCCCGGATTCCATCCTGAAAAAGCCCGGCCCGCTCTCGGCCCAGGAATGGGAAAAAATCAAAAGGCACCCCGCTCTGGGCTACGGGCTCATCAAGGACGTCAGGCTCGTCAAGGAAGTCGGGAATATCATCCTCTGCCACCACGAAAGATTTGACGGGACGGGCTATCCCGCGGGTCTGAGGGAGACCGGAATCCCCCTCGAGGCCAGGATATTCGCCGTGGCCGATACACTTGACGCCATCACCTCGCACCGGCCGTACCGGAGTCGGAAAGATTTTGTCACCGCCCGGTATGAAATCGTCCGGCATTCCGGCACTCAGTTCGACCCCCGGGTCGTCGACGCCTTCTGCGCCATGGACGTCGCCGTTTGGGAGAGGATCCGATTCGAAACGACACGCCTCATGCCGACCATTGTGATGGACAGCCTGCCGGCCGCAAAGAAGTAGGGGGAAAAGGAGGCGGCTCCGTCCTCAGGCGCGGCGGGCCGTGATGACGCGGGGCTTGCCGGCTAGGTCCCAGGCCGTTTCGATCTCCGTCCACCGCCGCCCGAACAGGGCAATGACGTCGTCCCGCTGCCCGTCGCCGATCTCGAAGATGAGGTACCCCCCGGGCTTGAGAAAGGTTCCGGCGCCGCGGACCAGCCGCCTGATCAGCTCGAGCCCGGACTCGCCGGCGAGAAGCGCCCGGCGGGGCTCGAAGTCGCGGATTTCCGCCGGCAGGCCGTCCCAGTCCCGGCGGGAAACGTAGGGCGGGTTCGAGACGATGAAGTCGAAGCGCTCCCCGGTCTTGCGGAAAGCCGAAAAGAGGTTGCTCCGGACGAAGCCAACCCGCCGGACTTTTTGCAGAGCCGCGTTTCGGCGGGCGACGGTGAGGGCCCGGGCGGAGATGTCCGCGGCGAAGATCCGGGCGCGGGGAAGCTCCTTGGCCAGGGCGATGGCGATATTTCCGCTTCCCGTGCCGAGGTCGAGGATGTCCTCTCCTTCCCTGGAGGAGAGCTCCAGGACTTTTTCAACGAGGATCTCGGTTTCCGGTCGGGGAATCAGGACCGAGGGCGAGACTCGGATGGGGATGGACCAAAACTCCTTGGTTCCGGTCAGGTAGGAAAGAGGCACTCCCGCCTTCCGCCTCTCGACGAGACGAAGAAAGAAGGCCTCCGTCTTCGACGAAAGAGGCGATTGAGGGGTAGCGAAAAAATCTTCCTCCGAAAGAAGCGCCGCGCGGAGAAGGAGGACTTTGGCTTCGAGGACCGATTGGGGCCGGTCCTGGAGGAGGCCGACTCCTTGGCGGAAGAGATCCTCGAGCGTCTTAGAGTTCAAGTTCCCGCGCCCCGCCAGGGTTCGGGCCCGGCTCTCCGAGAGCTTGGGCCTGAGACTGGAGGATGAGGCCTTGGACGAGGTCATCCAGCTCTCCATCGAGGAGTCCATCCAGGTTGTGGAAGCTCTGGTTCAGCCGGTGGTCCGTCACCCGCGATTGGGGAAAATTGTAGGTCCGGATCTTCTCGCTCCTCTCCCCCGTCCCGACCTGGGAGCGCCTGTTCTGGGCGATCTCGGCCTTTTGTTCCCGTTGGGCCATGTCCATGAGCCGTGACCTGAGGACCCTGAGGGCCTTCTCCTTGTTCCGGTGCTGGGACTTCTCGTCCTGACAGGAAACGACCAGCCCGGACGGTTTGTGGGTAATCCGAATGGCCGTGTAATTCCGGTTGACGTTCTGACCGCCCGGGCCCGACGAACCGAACGCCTCGACCTTTAGGTCTTTCGGGTCGATCCTGATATCGATCTCGTCGGCTTCCGGAAGAACGGCAACGGTCGCGGTCGAGGTGTGGATGCGGCCCGAGGCTTCGGTCCGTGGAACCCTCTGGACGCGGTGGACGCCGCTCTCGTACTTCAGATGGGACCAAACGCCCTTTCCCCGGATGCTGACCACGGCCTCCTTGATCCCCCCGATCGGAGAGAGGCTCGTGTCCATGACCTCGAATTTCCAACCCTTGTGCTCGGCAAAACGCGAGTACATCCGGAGAAGGTCCTGGGCGAAAAGGGAGGCCTCGTCCCCGCCGGCCCCGGCCCGGATCTCGAGGATGACGTTCTTCTCGTCGTAAGGATCCTTCGGCAGGAGCGCGGTCCGAAGCTCGGACTCCAGGGATTTCTCCCGCTTGCCGAGCGACTCGATCTCTCCCTCGGCCATCTTCCGTAGCTCCGGGTCGGCTTCGGGGTCGGCCAGCAGATGGCGGGCGCCCTCGATTCCCTTCCGGACCTTCTTCCATTCCTCGAACTTACGGATCACGGGCTCGAGCTCGGCCCGCTCCTTGGCGAGCTCGCGGATTTTTTGGGGGTTGCCGACGGAGGCGGAATCAGACAGAGTCCGCGTGAGCTGACGGTATTTTTCCTCGAGGGCCCGGAGTTCCTGGATCATTTGGCGGATTTTTTGGCTTCGCCATATTTCTTCCTGAACTTCTCAACTCGGCCAGCGCTGTCGACGAGCTTCTGCTTGCCCGTGAAGAAGGGATGGCACTGGGAACAAATCTCGACCCGGATCTCCTTCTTAGTGGAGCGCGTCTTGAACGTGTTGCCGCAGGCGCAGATGACGGTGCTCTCCTGGTATTCCGGATGGATATCTTTCTTCATGGATCGGTCTCCTTGGACGCCTCATTATAGCAAATTTCAGGCGCCGCCGCAAAACGAGGGGATATCCTTGGATTTCTTCTCGAAAGCGGCCCAGTCGACGGAAAAAGACAGGGTTTTCAGGCAGGACTTCACGGCCTCCCGATAGAGGCGGGAGTCGAAATGCTCTTTGAGGGGGCGGGTCAGAGGGTAGATCTGCTCCTCGGCGGACCATTCATAGATCGAGCCGTCCCCCCTCTTCAGGCAGTTCAGGTGGACGATCCAGGCCAGCTGCTTGAGGGGGGCATGGCTGAACAGCCGGCGGATGGCCAGGACCTCCCCTTCTTTCGACGGATTCCAGAATCGGAAATACCGGGAAAAGAGCAGGGCGTTGTGGAAATAGGCCGGGAACGCCAGGAGACTATCCTTGTGGGTGAGGCGGCCCAGATAGACGAAGAGATCCATGATCTTCTTGCTCATGCTCAGCCCGGGCCGGGTTTGCCCGGGAAGCGGGGTGAACGATTCGGAAAACTTGTGGAGAGGATTCTGAAGGGTCAGCCATTCAAAGGCCAGCGACTTTTGGGGCGGGAGCGGCGGCGGGAAGCCGGGAATGGCCTTCGGCACGAAGTCCGTCTCCTTGAACTTGAAATCGACGATCAGATTCTCGGGCTTTTTGTCCCTAAGGAAAATCTGGAGCCGCTGGAGCGGGTATTCCGAGGAATTGAGCTCGAAGGCCAGGGGCCAGAGGAACCTCTTTCGGGCCTCCTTGAGGAAGCTCTTCTTGGCGAGGACGGCGACGACCTCGTTCAGGGAATAGCGGCCGAGAAGCAGTGAGCTTCCTTTTCTCTCGGCCAAGTCGGCGAAAATCTCCCGCTCCTCGACGAGAGGGGCTTCCTGCCACAAGGGCGCGGCTTTGTTTCCCGATTTTTTCATGATTCGAAACCCAGCGCTCCTTCCGGTCCATTGCCATTCTAAAGGATTGAGCGGCCCCTGGCAAGCCGAGTTAGACGGTTCCGGGGTGAACGAAGAAGGACAGGACGTCGTCGCCCAGGGCCACGCGTCGCCCGAGGGCGAAGTCCCCGAGCTTGGGCTTGACCCGGTAATAGTGACGGAGCACGATGAGGCCGCCCGGCTTGAGGACGCCCCTCTTCCTGATGACGCGGAGGGGATTCCTTTCTTCGAGGAGCTTGTAGGGCGGGTCGAGGAAAATGATGTCGAAGACAACCTTTTTATTGGCCAGGTCGATGACGGCCCGGTTGAACTCCCTGTGGACGACCACGGCCTTGTCCTCGGCCCCGCACGCCGCGATGTTCGATCGAATGACCTTGATGGCGGGATAGAACTCGTCGACGAACACGACGGTTTGTGCGCCGCGGCTGAGGGCTTCGAGCCCGACCGAGCCGGTGCCCGCGAAACCGTCCAGGCACCTCGCCCCCTCGAGCCTGTCTTGGACGATGTTGAACAAGGCGCCCTTGATCTTGTCCTGCATCGGGCGGACCGAAGGGCTCGGGACGAGCTTGAGCCGACGCCCCTTGTAGATACCGCTGATGATCCGGATCATGAGCCGCTCTGCCCCAAGAGCGTATTCCTTAATGATAATAACAGACGAGCTGGCCGGGACGTGACTCCAGCCGCTGGATCCCATAGGGAAGAGCGTACCAGTCGTAAAGGCTGGTGGCCGGCTCCCCTTCAAGGCCGGCCAGGACAGCGATGACCGTGTCGATAAAGGCCGGCGACAGGCGCTGGGTCCCTAAGTACAGGCGGTCCATGGTCAGCCGGATCTTCCCCTCCTTTGATTCGCCCTGGGCCGAAAAGAAAAATTCCGCCCGCGGCGGCAGAAGCAGGGAGGCAGCTGAGCCGGAGAGGTCGATCGAGATTTTTCCTTCGGCCCGGTTGCCGTCGAGGAGCCGGAGTTCGATGGACCTGAGGGACTTGCTCATCTCGGTGGCGACCCTGTAGGCGATCCAGGCATTGAGGTCGCTCTCGGACACCGTGTAGCTTTGTGGGGAACGGGACGTTCCGCTGGCCGCGTCCTCCTCCAGCTTCTCCAAGGCAGCGATGACCTTCAGGGCCCGCACCCGGGTCTCAGGGGGAAGCTCCGCCCTGGGCGCGGAGGCGGAGAGGACGAGGAGGGTCGCCGCATAGGCCCCGAGTCTGTTCATCCACATAACACTCCGTCCCTCAAATCATGTTATCAGATTCCCCCCGGAACGCCAATTGACTACTTGGAGGGGGCTCTTCCCTCCAGGCGGCATCGAAGACCGCCCTTATCCCCCGGCCCCCGGGAACCAGTCCCGTCGGTTCCGCCGTCAGACAAGCCGAGAGGTCCCCCTCCGCTACGGGGGCTTTCGGGCGGCCTTCGTCGCCGCCTCAGAAAGAAACGCTGAACTGATCGCTCCGTAAACCTCAGTAGTGCGTCAGTGTGCCGTCCTTCTTGGCCTTGCGTATGGCCGCTCTAAAGGCCAGCAGGCCCAGAGGCAGGAGGACGGCGTTGAACGCGGCCAGGGCCGCGATGTCCGGCAGGATCGCGGAGAAGCCAGCCGAGGCGAGCAGGCTCCGTCTCATTCCGTTGAGGGAGTAGGTCACGGGCAGGAGGTAGGAAACCCAGCGAATCCATGCCGGGAGGATGGCGACGGGGAAAACCATCCCGCCGAGAAGCCCGGACATGCTCCCGATAAACCAGCTCAGGGGATTCCCCATCTTGTAGACGAGGATGAAGCTGGCCGACAGAATGCCGAGGCTAAGGAAACAGACCGAGGTCATGAGGAAAACGGACAGGACTCCTGGCCAGTTGACCTGGCCGAGCTTCAGCCCGAAGACGGCCATGGCTAGGACGAGGTGAAGCACGGTCCGGAAACTCTGGAAGGCCAGCGAATAGAGAGACGATCCCAGGAGGACGGTCGGGACGGACGTCTGGGTCACGAGAAGAGCTTCGAGCGTCCCCGACGTCTGGGCGCTCCGGATGACGGCGGGGAGTCCCTCCTGGAAGATGCCGAGGAGGCTTGAAAAGGCCACCCCGACGACGGCGAAGGAAAAATAATCGCCTCCGAACGGGCCCAGGGAGGGAGTCCCCGATGGCACGAGCTTGGCCACGAAGAAGAACGTGGCCGTAGAGAAAAAGACCCCGACCAGGGAATAGAGAAACGAGAACTTGTAGGTCAGGGCTTCGCGGAAGTCCCGCCGGAGAAAGGCCAGGAGCTTGGCAAGAAAAAGCCGAAGCTTCCGGATGCCGCCGTTCATGGCCTGTCCGTTCATGCCGCCACGTCCCCCGGCCGGTCGGAAGCCCACGAGTCGGCAAGGGCCTTCTCATAGATCGCCTTGAGCGGAATACGTCCGCCAGAGGTTAGGGCATTCACCTGTCCCCTAACCCGAATCCTCCCGCGGTCGATGACCGCAATCTCGTGCCCGAACTCCCCGGCCTCCGCGAGGTCATGCGTCGCCCAGAAGACGGTTTTCCTCCGAACGCCCACGAGTTCGTCCCTCAGGAACTTCCGGATTTTCGCTGCGGCCTGAGGGTCGAGCGAGCGCGTCGGCTCGTCCACGAACAGGATCTCGGCATCCGTGAGCAGGGCCCTGGCAAAGGCCAGCATCTGGCGCATGCCAGTTGAATAGGCATTGAACCGGAGGTCCGCGGCGGACTCAAGCCCCGTGATTCGAAGAACAGCGGCGATTTTTTCGGCTAGCTGGCTTCCCCGCAGCCCATTGAGGGCGCCGAAGAACTCCAGGTTCTGGCGTCCCGAGAGCCGCCAATAAAAACTCCGTTCGTCGTTGATCGCGAAGCCGATAACCTTCCGGACGGCGGCCGGGGATTTCTCCGCGTCGTGGCCGTTGACAAAGACCCTTCCCCCGTCGGGCAGGACGAGAGTCGTCAGGACCTTGATGAGGGTCGTCTTGCCGGCCCCGTTCGGTCCGAGCAAGCAGAATGAGAGGCCGGGCTCGACGCGCAGGCTGACGCCGTCGAGGGCCGTCCTCGTCGGCCGCTTCAGCGGATGACGCAAAAGCTCCCGGAACCCGCCGATGACGGGGTAGCGCTTGACCAGGTTTTCCACCAGGATCGCCGGCGTCTCGTTCATGTCATCCCCGCCAGCCGCCGAACGGCCAGACCGACCGGCCTCATAAGCCGCCGGGCGTATTGAAAATAAATCAGGAGCGTGCGCCCGGTCGTCCCGCTGGCCCGGCCCAGCCAGGGCCGCGGCGGAAAAATAATCCCGGAAAGGGTCCGGCCGGCCAGGGCGAGGGACCTCCGCTCCCAAAGGGAAAAAAGAGATGGCATGTAATAGGGCCAGGGAAGGGTCCCTCCCCTGCCCACGACCGCGGCGTCTGGCCAGAAAAAGCGGAGGGCGGCCCGCTCGAACGGCCCCGGCCGGAGTCCGAGAAGGACGTCCGCCGGGACGGAGCCCGGCCAAAGCTCTTCCACGAGACGGAGCCCGTGATGCACGGAGGCGCGGATCTTGAGTGACCAGCAGGCATCGAGGACCAGGCCCCAGTCGATGCCGGGCCGGGAGGCCAGTTCGCCGATGTCCGCGAGCCAGATCAGTTTTTGATAGGAATGTTGCTGGGCATGGAGGCAAAGATAGCAGAGCTCGTACTCAGGAGACAGGACGGAGACCTCTGTCCCGCCGACGGCCATGGGGGCTGCCGTCATCGCGTCCATCGGCTCCGGCCCGACCGGAAAATGGAGACCGAGGACATTGAAGTGGAATTCCAGGATCAGGTCGCCGCGCTGGAAATACGGCGAATAGGTCCAATCTCGGTCTCGGGCCGGAAGGTCGGACCCGGTCACTTGCTGCGGACATTCCATGAAACCCAGGCCGTCAAGGATTCTTTCAAGCCGCCGCCAGTCGGCGGAGTCGACGAGGAAGTCCACGTCCCAAAACGGCCTGAGTCCGAGGTCAGGATAGACGGTCGACGCGAGCCGCAAACCTTTGGTCAGAACGGTCCGCACTCCGGAATCCTTTACTGCCTTGAGAAGAGGCTCGAGCTCTCTCGAAATCTGAGAATTCCGGGTCAGGCTCCTGAGATAAGAAACCTTGAGCCTTTGCAGTACGTCCGGGGGAACCTCCCCGGGCCACTTCTTGAGGTTCCAATAAAGAAGAGGCAGGACTCCCTCGTCATCGGCCCGTTTGAGAATGCTTTGCCAATCAGGTCCTGAAGTCAACAGGGCGCGGGTTTCTGGTCCGATTTCGGGCCCGGTGCTGACCCGCGAGCAGAGGACGAGGAGACGCGTCCGGCGGACGGCTTCGACGGAGTTCATCGTCGCGACTAATCTTCGAGGGAGGCAGGCCGCGGCGTCCTGAAAGGAATTGGCCTGCCTTAGACCAAAGGAAAAACGTGGGATTGAGATTTGCCCAGGTCAGTCCTTGATTCTGGTCGGCCTGTCCGGACTCACCGGCTCCTCTTCCACGATCGTAACCAGGGCGGCGCCGCCCACGATGGCGACGAGGCCGAGCGGGGCCAGGAAAAGGGGCGGGACGCCTCGCTTGCAGACGACATAAACGCCGTCCCCCTCGGCGCAGGGCCGGGCGACAGGAAGCACGGCTTCCTGCCCGGTCAGAACGCGTTTGACCGTTGCCTCCTGAACCTTGAGGGTCTTGACGTCCTGCGAGAAATCCGTGACCTTCCCCCTGACTCGCATGCGGTCGCCGACCTGGAGAAGGCCGCGATCGATCTCGACCATGGCTTCCTTTGTCTGGGGGAGATACTTCACGACCCTGCCTACCCGGGATTCGCCGCGCTCCTTTTCCTCCCTGGCTACGGCCCGGGCGGCCTCGATGGAATCGCGGCCGTAAGGTTCCAGGGCAATCGAGATCTTGGCGGTCTCATTGGGCTTGATGCCGACGAGGTCCAGTGAGTTATAGCTTCCCTGGCCGAAGGTCACGCCGAGAGCGTAGATCCCGGCCTCCAGGGCCTCGAACCGAAAAACGCCCAGACCGTCGGTCTTCGAGCTTTCGAAGACAGTTCCCGTCGTCACGTTCTTAGCGACGACGACCGCCCCCGCGATCGGGGTCGATCCGTCCCTATCAAACAGGAAGCCGAGCAACTGGCCTTTTCCGGCCGCCTGGGACCTCAGAATCTGGGGGGACGAAAAAAGGACAAAGGCGAAGACAAGTCCCCAAGAGAGGGCACTTTTGATGCCTCGGCTCATAGATTCCTCCTTAGCCCATCTTTAATCTTAAATGCCATTTGGCAGCGTTGTCAAGTCCCGGCCCGGAGACGCGAACACTCATCCCTGAGGGGAAGGTGATCCGGGCCCCGTCAAGGGCAGGATTGCGGGCCGGCGGACGTAGCCCTCCGGTCTACTTCCACCAGGATCACGGGCCCGTTGAAGGTTTCGAGGACGAGAGCGTTCGAACCCGTGACTGGCGTTACTGCAAACGAGAGCGTCCCCCCCTCGACGTATTTTTCCGCGACAACCCGTCCGTTGAAGAAAACGGCGAGGAGAAGTCGGCCTCCCGGCCGGGCGCTTTCAATGGTGACGGTCAGCGTCAGAGGTTGCCCGTCGCAGACGAGGTCCACCCGGAGAGGGTCCTCTTTCTGCAGAGTCCGGCGGCCCAGCCCGATCGCGGCGGGCGATAATAAGGCGCCGATGCGCCGCCTGACCTCGGCCATCTTCGGGTCATCGTTCAGCCGGTCGTAGCAGCGTTCGAGCTTGATGAGCCCCTCCAGATCATCCGGCCGGAGGGCAAGGGCTTTCAAGTAGAATTTCTCGGCTTCGTAAACGTAGTCGAGCTTCAAGTAAGCGTCCCCGACGAGCCGGAGGATCTTAGCATAATGGGTCCGGCCGGCCTCGGGGATGACCACGGCGCTCTTGTCGAGGAGATCGCCGGCCTTTGCGATGTCCCGGTACCTGTTCTGCTTGAAATCGAGGCCCAACTCGAAGGCCAGGGTTGAAAGATCCTTGGGGCGGGACTCAGCCGCCTCACCGTTTCGGACGAGTCCCCGTTCCTCGAGAAACTTCTCCAACTCTCCGACGGCCAGCGGCTGGTCTTCCAGATCGAGGTAAGTCTCTAGGTAATGATCGGGATCAGAGAGGGAGCGGCTTTTCTCGACCTGGCTTTTGGCCAGGAGGAGATAGGCCGCCTTCCGGAGCTCCGCGAATTCCGCGGGCTCGATGGGCTTTTCGCTGCAAAGCGTCTGGTAAAGGGAGATCGACCCGAGGAGCCTGAGGCATGTCGCAATGTGAGCGGCAGCCTCCTCGGCCTGGAAATTCTCGAAGCTTCTCGCGCCCTGGCCGAGCTCCTTCCCGGCCTCAACGAAATCCAGGAATTCAGCCCGGGCCAAGCTCCTTTGGCGGATTTCGAGGGAAAGGGATTTTTCCCCGAGGAACCGCGCGTAGACGCGCAGCAGCGAGGCATCGTCGGGAAGAATCCGGTCGATCACTGTATAATCCTGCCCGTGGAGCTGCCAGACTTCTAGGAGGTCCCTGAGTCTCCCCTGGTCCCGGCCGGCCAGCATCTTCCTGAGGATGTCGAGCGTGAAGTCCTGTTCTTCTGGCCGGAGCGACTCCCACTTCGAAAGGAGGACCTTGCCGACTTCATGGTAGACCTGGCTGTTGTGGCCCGTCAGGGAGGCGGCCCTTTTGAATTCGTCAAAATAAGGGACCGGGGTTGGGAGCGAGAGGTAGCTCATGTACTGGAGCGACTGAGCGAGATGAAAGTGGGTCGCGGCCGAGCCCGGATTGAGCTTCAGGGCCTTCAAGAACGACCGCACGGATTCCGCGAACGCGGCGTCCCGGACACGGGCCTCCCCGAGGGACTCCGCGCCCGTTTCGAACTGGGCCTTGCCGAGCTCGAACCAGGCCCGGTCGTTCCACGGATAGATCCGGACGGCGACCGCGAGCGCCTCGATCGTCCCGGCTGGTCCAGCGGCGGGATCCTCGGCCCGGAGGAGAAGATGGGCGTTCCAGTAGACGAGGGTTTGAAGGACGGCGATGACGATCAAGGCGGCGATCGGGACGGTTTTCTTCATGAACTGCCCTCAGGTTTTTCTGTGGAAAGCCGCGACAAGCGTCAGCGATAAAACAACTGAGAACAAGAGCGCGTTCGCCGGAAGATGAAGGTTGAAATCCGTCAGGGTGTGAAGCCCAATCCCGGCCAGCGACACAATCCCCCCGAGGGCGAGGCCTTTGGCCTCCGGGTTCCGGCGCTCCCTCCAGACGAGGAAGGCCCGAACGGCCAGGTAAAGGATCCCTCCGAACAGGAGAACCGACCCGGCAAGCCCAAGCTCCGAGAAAAACTCGAGGTAATCGTTGTGGGCATGGGCCAGGAGCATCTCGGGGCCGCCCCGCTTCTCGTAGGCGGGATAGGCCGAAGCGAAGGTGCCCAGCCCCGTCCCGAAGAGGGGGAAATCGCGGACCATACCCGCGACGTTTCCCCAATAAAGAGGCCTGTCTTCGCGGAGAAGATTGTCGAGGGCGAACCGCTGGATGGTCGAACCGACGCCGATCCAGAGGGATAGGGCCAGGACGGCGAGGACCGTGGCCCGGATGAAGTTCCTGATCCAGAGCTCACGGTACCCGACGCGGCCGAAGGCGAGGACAGACAGACCGGTGAAGAGGAAAAAGCTGAAGACGAGGACGGCGGTGCCTGCCCGGGAATTGGATAAGACGATTCCCAACGACATGATGACGATGCCGGCGGAGACGAGCAGATTTCCGGCGACGCCCTGGGACATCATCAGCAGAAACTTCTCCCTGAGCCCCTTGGCGCCGAAGGAGAAGAGGTTCAGGCGGGCGATCACGAGGCCGACGGCCAGGGGAACGATCATCTCCAGGTAGCCCGAAAGGTGGCTGCGATTGACGAAGGTTCCGGTCACGGACTCCAGGCTGAAGACTTTCCGGTAAAACAGGATCCGCGGCTCTGCGGCCGAAAGCTCGTACAGGCCGTAGAGGGCCTGGAAAACTCCGGACGCGACGAGAACGGATATCATCCTCCGGATCTGGGAGCCGCGGGTGAGGGTCTTGACGACCAGGAATCCCAGGAGGAAATAGGCGAAGACTTCGAGCCCGGCCTGGAGCGTCTGCGACGGGGCGATGGAGAGACTCATGAATTTCATCCTGGCGAACTCCGGTGCGTTGAGCCTCCGAAAGGCGTAGCTCCCCGGCGAAATGAGTCGGACGATGGCGGCCGGGAGAGGGACGAGTGTGAAAGCGACGAAGCCGAAGAAGCCTGCCGCCCCCCATTTCACTGGCCCGAGGGCCGCTTCCAACCGACTGTTGAGGCGCGGCTTGGGCTCGAGGAGGATATAGGCCGCGGCCATCAGGCCCGCGGCAAGCTCGATCACGAGAATCGACCATTCGTTGACGGACCCGGCGGGCAGCGGACTGAGGAGGAGGAGGGCGATCAGGCCGGTCTCGACGGCCTTGAGAAGGAACGGCAGGCGGCCGGCGCCCGGAGCCGGCGGGCGCATCGTCGACCCGGGCCGGAGAGTGTCCTTCATGACGGTCTTCTCACTCCTCCAATCGGGGCGCCGGACCCGGCGGGTCCTCGGCCGTCTCCTTGGCTCCGGCGCGCTTGTGGTCGGTCCTGGGAATCTCGGTGCTCGCGGCGTATTCGTATTGATAATAATGATAGTAGGGCGCGCCGAGTCCCTGCCGTCCCAGCTTGACTTCGTTGAAGACGACCCCGATGATCTCAGCCTTGGCCTTCCGGACCTCGTTCACGGCCCGGCTCAGGGCCCGGCGCGTCGTCTTTCCGGCCTGGACGACGAAGACCGTGCAGTCGGCGAGAGAGCTGACAATCACCGGGTCGATAACGGCCAGGACCGGCGGCGTGTCGATGAGCACGGTGTCGAACCGGTCCTTGACCTTGGCCAGCAGGTCGCGCATCCGCTTCGAGTTGAGGAGCTCGGCCGGGTTCGGGGGGTGGGGCCCGCTGGGAATGATCCAGATCTTGTCAATGCTCGTCTTCAGGATGGCCTCGTCGAAAGCGAGCTTGCCGGTCAGAAAGCCGCTGAGCCCGACAAGGTTCCGCGTCTGGAAAACCTTGTGGAGACGGGGCTTTCTGAGGTCGGCGTCGACGAGGAGGACTTTCCCCTCGAGCTGGGCGAAGGAAATGGCCATGTTCGACACGGTGGCCGTCTTGCCTTCCTGAGGCATGCTGCTTGTGAAGCAGACCGTCTTGGGCGAGGTGTCGGCATGGGAGAAAAGGATCGAGGTCCTCACCGTCCGGTAGTCCTCGGCGATCGAGAACTTGGGATAGAGGTAATTGATGAGCTCGATCTCGGAAACCTCGGGAATGGTCTCCTCAGGAATCTCCCCCTCCGTCCCGTAGGAGTACGGCTGGCCGCCGTAGGAGGACGGCTTCTTCTTCAGCCCGTTGGCCGTGAGATAAGGGATGATCCCGAGGGAAGGCAGGCCGGTCAGCTTCTCGACGTCCTCCGGGCCCTTGACGGTGTTGTCGAGGTACTCGACGAGGAAGATCAGGCCCAGCCCGCCGAAAAGCCCGAGGAACAGGGCCATCATCAGATTTCGCCGGGTGTTCGGCGTGAATGGGGCTGAGGGGACGAGGGCCTTGTCGACGACCTTGATGTTGCTCGTCCGCAGGCCGCCGAGCTGGCTAGAAACCTGGATTTCGTTCTGCTTGGAGACCAGCGTGCTGAGGAGGCTCCGCATGTTGTCGACTTCGATCTGGAGGCTCCGGTACAGGATGGCGTTGTTGTTCATCCGGACGACGTCGCTCCGCTGGGATTCAAGGAGCGTCTGGAGGGATTTTTCCTTGTTCAAGGCGGCGCGGTAATCGGCTTCGGCGGCGCCTACGGCCTTCTTGATCTCCTCCTCGAGGGTGTTTTTGGCGCTATCCAGCCGGGCCTTGAGCTTAACCATCTCGGGATAGTCGGGGCGGTAGAACTTGCCCTTTTCCTCGTAGTCGGACTTCGTCTGGCCGTAGGAGGTCTTGAGGGCCTGGATGACGGGATTCGTGAGGGATTCGGGCAGGGCGTTGATGTTGAGGTCCCTGAGCTCCCGGTAGAGGGCCTCCTTCTTGAAGCGGTCGATCTGGGCCTCGGTGAAGGCGGCGTTGACGTCGGAGAACTTGTTGACGACGGTGCTCTCCTTGTCGTTGAGGAAGAGGAGCTTCTTCTCCTCGCCGTATTTCTGGAGGTCCTCTTCCTTGCGTTTCAGGTCTTCGCGGAGCTGGGCGACGGTCTCGCTCAGGAACTCCGAGGTCTGCTTGGTCGCCTCGTATCGCGTCTCCACCGAATAGCGGACGAACTCCTCGACAAGCGTGTTGACGATGTCGGCCGCCAGGACGGGACGGGACGAGGTGTAGCTGACCTGGACGATCCGCGTCTCAGGGACCGGGTCGATGCCGAGGCCGTCCAGGACAGCGAACGCATAGCTCGCTGCGGAAGGGGTTCCGGAGGCCGGCGCGGCCGTCTGTTTCCTGGGGAAAACCCAGCGGAGCGAAAGAAAGCCCTTGATGGCTTGGACCGGGTTTGTCTGCGAGGTCCGGGCCGTCCGGAATTCCGGCCGGTCCCCGAGGTCGAGCTTCTTAGACACGCGCTCGGCCAGGGAGCGGCTGGCCAGGAGCTTGAGCTGGGTATTGAAGTACGTCCCCAGGTAGTCGGTCTGGTAGTACCCGCCGTAGTTCAGGACGTCCTGGATATTGACGAGGCTCGCACTCGGCTCGTCAATAAGGATCGTGGCCGTGGCTTTGTAGAGCGGTGTCGCCGTGAACGACAGGACGGCCACGAAGGCGACGAGGATCGCGGCAAACGTGAGCAGGACCCACTTTCGTTTGAGGACGACCCTCCAATATTCGAGGAGGTCGATCTCCTTGCGGTTGGCCTTGGTGTCGAGGTCCTTCATAGTTGGCTCCCCTTGTCAATGTCGGCGGCCGGACCCGGGCCTCAAAAGAGGCTCTCCGGCACGTAGACCGTGTCGTTTTCCATGAGCGGTATATCTTTGGTTTTTCCCTTAAGGATGTTCTTGGCGTTGACGCTGATCTCGACCTCCCGGCCCGCGGCGTCTTTTCTCCGGATCTTGATGCCGCCCTTCCCGGCCCGGTCAGAGAAGCCGCCGGCCTGGGCGATGGCCTGGAGAAGGGTCGGAATGTTGGACCGTTTGACCTGCAGAGCTCCCGGGTTCTTGACCTGTCCGAACACGTAAATCATGACGACCTTATCGACGGGGATGTTGAGGATGTCGTTGGGCTCGAGGGGGATGTTGAGCTTGGCGTCGCCCTTGACGAACAGGTCGTCGAT
>Ga0153916_10000709_pt1 | contig 22978 bp, 17 predicted proteins | sample Opewatmetagenome_FD_109642 | JGI IMG/M metagenome (GOLD analysis project Ga0153916, IMG submission 109642) | Freshwater wetland microbial communities from Ohio, USA - Open water 3 Core 3 Depth 4 metaG | ecosystem: Environmental > Aquatic > Freshwater > Wetlands | place: USA: Ohio, Lake Erie...
AGTCGATCATCGAGCAGGTGATGGAGAGTGGAACCTGCCAGGGAAATGAAGCAGTCCCTGATGAGATCCAAGATGTATTTGTCGTTTCGCAGGATATCACTGCAGAGGAACATGTGCGTACTCAAGCTACCATGCAAGCTTTTGTGGATAATAGCCTTAGTAAGACAGTTAATTTCCCGGCTAATGCCTCTGAAGAGGATGTTGCTACAGCTTACTTGCTGGCATGGAAGTTGGGATGCAAAGGGATCACGGTGTATGTGACCGGCTCTCGACAGAAGGTCGTACTGGAAACTAAAGCCACTTCACGAGAAAAAGAAACAGCGCTTAAAGGCGTGGAAGGTGGAGTGGTTACGACAACCACTGATGCAGCAGAAGAGGAACACGTCTGGTCAGCCTCCAAGAAACCACGTCCTCGACGCCTAAGAGGTTACACGTACAGCATTAGCACCCCGGTCGGTAAGGCATTCGTAACTATCAATGAGAATGGTGGTGACCATCCCTTTGAGGTATTTGTCAGCACAGCCAAGGCTGGTTCAGAAACCGCAGCCGTCTCTGAAGCCATCGGGCGTTTGATCTCTTATCTGTTACGCCTTGCTTCACCTATCCTACCTCGCGAGCGACTAAAGGAAATTGTCAAACAGCTTTCGGGAATAGGGGGCGGGCGGTCATTGGGTTTTGGTCCCAACCGCGTGCGCTCATTACCTGATGGGGTTGCACAAACATTGGCAGAATACCTTGAAGATTCGGAGGAATACCAAGAAGCTGCTGCGAATGGAGAAAATGCCAATTACGGAAAATATCCAATTCGTCCATCAGATATCCCAGATAAAGCACCTTCGGCAGTTCAACCAGCGTTCCAGATTGGTGATTTATGCCCAGAATGTGGTCAGGCTGCAGTTGTAAATGAAGAAGGATGCCGCAAATGCTACGCTTGCGGGTATTCAGAGTGTTAATTGATAAAAAGAGATGGCACAGGGCACCGATTTGGTGCCCTGTTTTAATTAATTCGTCGTTTTTGCTTCCAATTTGGTGATCAAGACATCCAACAGAATGGAGTTGACCTGGTTGGCTTGAGTGCTGAACCTGGCCTGAGCGGTTGCTTGCATAGATGGATCCTGGGTCCCCTGTAGCATAGGTCCACCACCGAGTCCTGCCGCACTACCTGCATCACCACCAACGCCAGGTCCTCCTTGAATTACGACTGCGCCGCCACCAGGCATAACACCTCTGGTTTGACCTCCACTCGTAGAGCCGTTTGAAGATCCACTTGGGGGACTACCCACTGACCCACTTGGAGGATTGCCCGATGTAAAGCCTCCACTGGGAAGATCGGATTCCTGTGTGCTTTGGGGGTTAGGAGTTCCGCTTGGTCCCACAATTGCTCCCATCGTCTGCATCAGGTTCATCATATCTGTACTGGTGAGATTCATTGCCTTAATGGCTTGAACCTGTTTAGCCGTCATGGTGCCTTGAATCTGATTTAGCAATGCAGTTACTTCGGCTTCGGCTGCTGTTTGACTGGTGCTCAAGGAACGATATGCCTGCCATAGAGGTAGGAGCTTTGCAGCTTCATCAGCGGTCACAGTCTGTTCGGTATCTTCGAGCTTCAGTGTACCAACCAATAACATATTTACCTGCGATAGACTTGTACTAGCTAATGAGCTATTGGAATCACTTGTGTTTGTGGTGGAAGCAGTTTGGTTAGATGTTCCACTGCAGGCAATCAATCCCACCACAAAGATAAGAATCGAACTTAGCAATGAGAGAGACTTTTTCTTCATTTTTATCTCCAAGGGATCATTCATGTCGTAAAGCCTCGATAGGATCAAGCTGCGCGGCTTTATTGGCCGGATAAAAACCGAAGAAAATACCTACAACCGCAGCGGATACAAAGGCAAGCAGGATCGAATTTGGTAGGACTACCGTGCGCATGTCACCGATTTTATAGAATAGCCAGGAGCCTCCCACCCCTGCGATAACGCCGATCAACCCACCCGTCAAACTCAGCAGGAGGGCTTCAGTGAGAAATTGACCACGAATATCACCCGGCGTGGCTCCCGTTGCTTGACGGATACCGATCTCCCGCGTGCGCTCAGTGACACTGACCAGCATGATGTTCATAATACCAATACCACCAACGACGAGAGAGACCGCTGCTACCCACGCTAATAATGAGCGGAAAGCTGCGGTGGTGGATTCTTGAGTTGCTATGATATCTTCCTGGGTGCGTACGGTGAAAGGTAAATTAGCCACAGTGGTTTCATGTCGCTTCGCAAGCAAGATCTGGATCTGGGTGATCACATTATTCATATTATTCAGACTGGTTACTTGAACCAGAATGGTACCTACCTGGTCACCCTGGACGCGAGCGAAGGGAGAAAAAGTGAACTTCTCAAAGACCAATGTTAGAGGAATGTAGACACGTGCGTCATAATCGGTATTGCCGACGACACCTTTCTTCGCCATCACACCTACGACGGTTAAGCGGACATTGCTGACATAGATTTTTTCACCCACCGGGTCTGCATCACCAAACAAGGTATGGGCAGTGGTGTAACCAAGCACAACTACTTTAGCGTTATTATCGATATCGGTTTGGGTGATGAAACGCCCGGAAGCTTGGGAGACGTCTCTAACCTGAGGATATGAAGGGGTAGTGCCAATCACCGAAACACTTTCCACGGAGGTACTTTCGTACTTTACCAGCTCAGTGATGTCACGTTCCACTACCACGCCCGTGATGCCAGTGATTGAGTTGTATATTGCATTAGCATCGTCATAAGTCAGAAAGGTAGCATTCATACCCGATGTTCGTGAAGGTGCTTGCTGTCCGCCCATGCTTTGGGTGACAAACAGCAGGTTTGTGCCCAAATTTTTGATATTTTCAGAAATGGTCGCTTCCGTCCCGGCGCTGATGGCAATCATGATAATTACTGCTGCCACACCGATGATGACCCCGAGCATGGTCAGCAGGGCGCGCAGCTTATTGCGGGATATTCCTTCACCTGCGATCCGTAGGATTTCTGAGAGCTTCATATCAGGCCTCCCACATCTGCATACACTGGTGCGCTGATAGGATTCGTCTTTCCGTTTAGCTTACCATCTTCAAGATACACGGTATTTTCAGCATAAGCAGCATTTTTAGCATCATGGGTGATCATTACTATCGTGCGTCCCTGGTTATTCAGGTCCTGCAGAATTGCCATGATCTCCTGCCCGGAATGTGAATCCAGGTTGCCGGTAGGCTCATCAGCAAGGATCAATGCGGGTGAATTGACCAGAGCCCTGGCAATTGCCACGCGTTGTTGCTGGCCACCTGACATCTCGGTTGGTTTATGGTGATCACGATCTGATAATCCGACAGAAATGAGCGCATCGTGAGCCAATTCCAGTCGATCCTTGGTGGAAATATGCCCGTTACGGCGGTACACGATGGGCATAAGCACGTTCTGCAAAGCTGTTGCCTGGGCAAGCAAGTTATATGATTGGAAGACAAAACCGATCTTTTGATTGCGGATATGTGCTAATTGCTCACGGCTCATACGACTGACGTCCTCACCTGCTAACTGATAACTACCACTTGTAGGTCGGTCCAGGCAGCCCAGAATGTTCATCAAGGTGGACTTGCCAGAGCCGGAGGGTCCCATGATGGCAAGAAACTCTCCTGCTTCTACACGAAGGCTGATCCCATCTAAAGCAGTCACTTCAACATTGCCCATCTTGTAGATCTTGGTTATTTGTTCGAGTTCGATGATATTAGTTTCGCTCATGGGGTCGTCTCCACAATGCCGGTGGTGACCACATCACCTTCGTTTAAGCCAGATTTGATCTCGGCGGAGGTGTAGTCCATCAAACCGACTTCAACCGTCTTTAGCACCGGAGTACCATTCTCCATGACGAAAACGGCATAATTGCCTGCAGAAAGCTCATGTAGAGCTTCGACTGGGACGAGCAGCACATTCTGAGCCTGCGCACTGATGACCTCAACCGTAGCACTTAATCCAATAGGCAGATTTTGAGGTTTGGAGAAGGATGAGGTATCCAATTGAACCGTTGTTTGGATCGCAGTGACACTAAAAGCATTGGACAGGCTTGGGTTAATCGCAACCACCTTCCCGATAAAAGATTGATTAGGAAGGGCATCGAAAGTTACAGAGACCTGATAACCAATTCCAACGTTATTTAAATCAGTCTCATCAAGCAATACTTCCAAGTATGGTTGGCTGAGGTCAGCTATAGTAATAAATTTTGTAGTGCCTACAGTATCACCAACCGAATTAGATATCGTCAGGATTGTCCCATCAAAGGGAGCGGTGATTGTGTTGCTGACCGATTCTGCCTCGGTAACTTCCAGATTTGCTTTGGCATTATCAATTTGAGCTTGGGCGATTTGGATATCCAGTGAGTCTGGACCACTTGAAGACTGAAGATTATTGATTTCAGTTTGATCTTCAGCGATCTGTGATTGCAGTAACTGTATAGAAGCATTGGTCAATGCAATCTCTGCATCAGCAGCATCCAACTCAGACTGAGAATATTTAGAATTACACCAATTGTAGTTAAGTTCAGCAGCTACCATTTGCTGATATTCTGTGCTGTTCGTCAGATGTGCTGAGCGGTTCCAGCGATCTACAGCTATTTCATATGCTTCTAGCTTGCTTTCGATCGTATCAGAATCACAACGTTTCCAATTCATACTGGCACGTGTATTGACCAGATCAGTGAGAGTACTCTCTGAATCGATCACACTCAACTGCTTCGCGGCGAGATCCGACTGCAGCTGAGCCTGGCTCACTTCAATTGTTATGGTAGAGGAGAGATTATCCAAATTCTGCTGGGCTTCTAATACAGATAACCTCGCTGACGTTAACTTGGATTGAATGGAGGCATCATCATCATTGGGTGCGGAGATGGCCAGAACGTCGCCTTTTTTAACCTCATCACCCACAGCGACGTATAATTGCGCAAGGACCCCGCTATAATCAAAGCCTAGCTGGGCTTCATCCTCGCTGATGACTGAACCGGTGCCACTGGCTGAGATCACCAGGTTGCCTTTTTTTACTGTTGTTGTTTGCAATGGGGAGGTGCTGGCAGCTTCGGCTGTGGTGGCTGTCTGATGATAATAATAATAACCTCCACCAGCAGCAGCCAATAATACAATTACCAAAATCCAAAATAACGGTTTTTTGATCATACGCCTCCTTTATGAATGAAAAGTATTATCATGATCATTGTAGAAAAAGAGTGTCAAGACATGGTTCAGAGATTGTTTAGAAATTGTTATGAATTTCACAGAGATGCTAGGGGTAGATGACCGGCAAATAACTGCAGATCAATTATATGTAATAAAATATGGTCATCCAGCTTCTCACTTGATCGTAGAATGAAAGTAACTTCGACTTTAGTTCCAATCTATGCATCCCTGAGGTCAGATGACTACTCAAATCACTGTTCGTGGCGCACGACTGCATAACCTTAAAAATATAACCCTGATAATCCCCAAGAACCAATTGGTTGTCTTGACCGGTGTATCTGGCTCGGGTAAATCCACACTGGGATTCGACATCCTGTATAAAGAAGGCCAACGCCAATATCTAGAATCGCTCGGACTGGTCGCTTATGGGATGACCAAACCTCCGGTGGATGCCATCAGCGGACTATCGCCATCCATCAGTGTGGACCAATTTCTTACTAACCGTAGCCCACGTTCCACGGTTGGCACGGCCTCCGATATCTATACTTATCTACGCGTGTTGTTTGCTCGCCTCGGATACCGGCCCTGCCCAAGCTGTGGAAGAGACATCCCCCCAAACTTCGACTCCTCAAATCTGGAATGGGAGAGTGAAGCCAGTGCGTATTACGATGCCACCACAGTGGAAAAAACCTTCCCCTGCCCACATTGTGGCATGCCTATTCCGGAACTCACTATGGCTCATTTTTCCTTTAATAAGCCAGCCGGGGCTTGCCCAACATGCACTGGATTGGGTAGCGTCCATCAAGTCAACATCAAAAGCCTGGTGAATGAGCAGAAAAGCGTCGCGTCTGGCGCCATATCCGGGTGGGACGTCTTTCACATCAACTACTACACTCCCACACTGAAAGCAGCTGCTACTCATTATGGATTCGAATTTGATGATTCACTTCCGGTAAAAAACTTTACACCGCCCCAGCGCGACCTGCTGTTCTTTGGCGTGGATAGCCCACTATTTCGCCGTCACTTCCCAACGATCAAACCTCCTAGCACCGTCCGCCAGGGACGTTTCGAAGGCATTGCTAACACCCTACTACGCCGCTACGCCGAACATATCCAGGAACATGTCCAGGATCCTGATTACCATGACAAGCTGGAAGAATTCCTGGTCACCCAAAGCTGTCCTGACTGTGACGGCACACGCTTACGACCCGAAAGTCGGGTAGTGACTGTAAATGGCGAGTCCATCATCGCAGTTTCGCGGCTGTCCATCAGCGAACTCAGAACCTGGGTAGATGGCTTAGCCAGTATTTTTACAACCGATGAAATGAATATAGCAAAACCTGTGCTGGTCGATCTTAACGAGGGCATCACACGTATGATCGATGTTGGTGCAGGGTACCTGTCACTGGACCGTTCTTCACCCAGCCTCTCAGCAGGTGAGTCTCAGCGTCTGCGATTGGCTTCGCTACTATCCTCGGAGTTAAGCGGGGTTCTTTACGTTTTTGATGAGCCGACCATCGGGCTGCACCATCGTGACACCCACCACCTGATCGACATCTTGCGCCGTTTGCGAGATCTGGATAATACCGTGCTCGTCATCGAACATGACTTGGAAATGATCGCTGCTGCAGATTACGTGATCGACTTCGGCCCGGGAGCGGGTAAGGATGGTGGACAAGTAGTGGCGATTGGTACGCCAGCTGAAATTGTGCAGCAATCCGGGTCGCTCACCGGAGATTATCTGGCTGGGCGAATTTCCATCCCGATTCCGGGGCAGCGCCGTACGCCGAATGGCAAAGCAATTACCATCCACGGAGCGCGCCATCACAACCTGAAGGACGTCACCGTAAGCATACCGTTGGGCATGCTGGTTGCGGTGACGGGGGTATCCGGGTCGGGTAAATCCTCATTGATATTTGATGTCCTCGACCGTGCCGTACGCCAATACCTTTATGGCTCGAGTGACACTCCCGGAGATCACGACTCGATCGAAGGCTGCGAATATATTAAAAAGATAATCGCCATTAACCAAGAACACATTGGACGCATCCCGCGCTCGAATGCGGCGACCTATACGGATACGTTTACCCCAATACGCGAGGTGTTTGCAGCTACACTTGAAGCTCGTCGCAAAGGGTTATCTGCGCGGAACTTCTCTTTTAATGTCCCAGGTGGGCGATGCGAGCGTTGCGAAGGAACAGGTGTCTTGACCGTCAGGATGCAATTACTACCCGACGTGGAAGTGCGCTGCCCAACCTGCCATGGACGGCGCTTCACCTCTGAGACACTTGCAGTCCGTTACCGTGATCATGACATTTCCCAGGTGCTGGATCTGAACGTTGAAGAAGCCTTGTTGCTGTTTACTGAGATTCCTGCCGCTCACTCACGCCTCAAGGTACTATCCGAGGTCGGTCTTGGTTATCTCCAGCTCGGGCAGCCTGCGACCACACTTTCAGGCGGTGAAGCCCAGCGAATAAGACTAGCGAAGGAACTGGGCAGGCGTGGTAAAGGTCCCACATTATATTTACTAGATGAACCCACTACCGGCTTACACCTGGCGGATGTCACCTGCTTGCTGCAGGTGCTTCAACGCTTCGTCGATGAGGGTAATTCCGTGATCGTCGTTGAACATAACCTGGAATTGGTAAAAACAGCTGATTGGGTTATCGACCTTGGACCGGAAGGTGGAGCCGCGGGTGGCGAGGTGATCGCCCAAGGCACTCCCGAACAGATCGCCCAGATCAGCAGCTCTTACACCGGTCAGAGCCTGAGGGAAGTATTGTAAGAGCTGAAATCCAATTCAGACTTCCTCAGCGATCGATCCAACGGACCATCAATCGAACAACCAGTGCTAACAACACCGTTTAGCGGTTTTTTTACGCATTTTTCACACGTCTCTCAGCTGGTAGATTAAAAGATCTCTTCAATCTGGGAATCTTGGGGGGAAACCCTAATCCTATCAAAATAACTTCTTAATATTTCCTGAACATCTCCTTGCTATCCTTCAAGTAGATCCGTACTGGGTCTTATGGTTAAAAAAGACACGAAAGGAGATTTCCGTGAACATAATGCAACATAAAAAAACCATATCTATTCTCGTCTTAGGTGCACTGGCGGTTGCGATGACTTTCGGGGCTATAGCCTACCGATCGGTTTTAGCCGCCACACCCATCACCGCTTCCACGAGCACTTCTACCCAAGCCAATCTCGGTTGGGGTATTGGAAAAGGTCCAATTGGAGGCTATAACAGCGAAGATCTGGCCAACGCTTTGGGCATCACAACGGATGCGTTGAATACTGCTTATCAAAATGCATATTCAGCCGCCCTAAAAGATGCAGTCGCGAAGGGTTTGATCACGCAGGCACAAGCTGACCAGCTGACTGCAAATGGTGCTGCATTTCCATTTGGTAACCGGTGGGACAGCTGGCTGAACCAGAACGGGATCGATTTCAATACCTATCTGGCGGATGCCTTGGGGATCAGCGTAGATCAGCTGAAAGCTGCTTATCAAACTGCATACAATACTAACATTGACCAGGCTGTAACAGATGGTAATCTCACCCAGGCACAGGCAGATTTGTTGAAGGGCAGGTATACCCTATACAATGACAGCACCTTCCAATCCAGCATGCAATCAGCCTACTCCTCTGCGGTCAATGCGGCAGTAGCATCGGGCGTCATCACCCAGGCACAGGCTGACCAAATTCTAAGCAACAGTAACTACATGTTCATGCCTGGTATGGGCGGTCTTGAAGGTCGTGGAGGCCCTCACGGTCGCGGCGGTGGAGATTTTATGCCGAATATCAACAATTTACCCGTCACATCGCCGTAATAAAATACTTGAAACCGTTTCATTTCTTCTCCTCCTCAAGGTAGAAAAAGTATCCGGGGCTGGCAACCCCGGATACGGGATTTAACGAGGCGGGAGATGAGGGTCGAGCCCCACGGATAGCAAGGTAGCTCCCCCCCAGATATATGCCTTTTTTAGGGCCTGGATATACAAATAACAGGGTTTCGTGAGTGATGATAAAATCCACATATGGCTAAAAAAATATTGGTTGTTGATGATAAGCTCGAGCTCCGCACACTTTTAAAATCCTATCTGACCCAAGAGGGTTTTGATGTAGTCACTGCCACTGATGGGCAAGATGCTCTGTTTGTCGCCAGGCATGAAAAACCTAACCTGATCATCCTGGATTTGATGATGCCTGAAATGAGTGGATATGAATTCATGCATTCGTATAATCGTGAGGCAGATACGCCGGTTGTCATCCTAACTGCAAAGATTGATGAAAATGATAAAGTGGTTGGCCTGGAATTAGGCGCTGATGATTACGTGACCAAACCGTTCAGCCCACGGGAACTGACTGCCCGTGTGCGTGCAGTTTTACGCAGGACGGAAAAACAAGGATCACCCCAGGAAATCTTAAGGTTTGACTCGATTGAATTAGACTGGGCAGGACGGACCACGACTATAAACGGGCAAGTGGTTGTATTAACCCCATCCGAGTTTTCCTTGCTCGGGACCCTGATGGCTAGCCCGGGGCGAGTATTTTCACGTTTGGAGTTGCTGGATCGATTGCAAGGTACGGCCTATGAAGGTTACGAACGCACAATCGATGTCCATGTACGTAATTTGAGGGCAAAGATAGAGCCAGATTCAGCCAATCCTATATATATTGAAACAGTATACGGCGCGGGATACAGGTTCACAACCCGGGAACAAGGTTAACAGCTTGTGTTACGCTCATTAGCAGTAAAACTTACTCTGGCTTTTCTACTGGTTGGACTAACTGGCTCAATCTTGGTCATGGTCATCATCCAGCAACGAACTCGATCCGCGTTTAACAATTTCATTATGAACCAAGAACAACAGACCCTGGCGGATAACCTGGTGTTCTATTACCAGACGAACGGTTCTTGGGCGGGAGTAGCTAAAGATATTACCAGTCCGCAAGCGTACATACCGGAGCAACCTGGTGGATTTCACAACCCTGCTCCAGCTGGGAATCCAATCACCCTGGTAGGAGCGGATCGAATCGTCGTATACAGCTACCAACCTAATGAAATCGGTCAAAAAGTAGCTAAAGGCGCGCTCAATGGAGCTATCAATTTACAATCCAATAATCAAACCATTGGCTGGTTGTTGCTAACCCCGGTCAACCGGAATTTTACACCCAATACACCAGAGGGAAATTTTCTCAATAATATTAACAGAGCCACTTTGCTAAGTGCTTTGGTGGCGGTTTTATTAGCCCTTGGTTTGGGCGGGTTTCTGGCATTTACCATGACTCGTTCCTTGAGGGATTTAACCATAGCCACGGTTGACATCGCCAGGGGAAGGTTTGGTAAACAGGTAAAAGTAAGGTCCAAAGATGAGATTGGAAAGCTGGCAGAATCATTTAATCAGATGAGCCTTGACCTTGAACAAGCCACCAGAACCCGCCAGCAAATGACAGCTGATATTGCCCACGATCTGCGGTCTCCATTGAGCGTCATCACGGGATACGCAGAGGCATTGAGTGATAATAAACTACCAGGAACCCAAGAAGTGTATAACATCCTTTTACAGGAAACCAAGCACCTGGACCATTTGGTGGATGACTTACGCTTATTATCTCTGGCGGATACGGGAGAGTTATCTCTTACCCTTCAACCGACTCGCCCAGGTGCCCTCCTTGAGCGTGTGGTTGCACGTCACATAGTGGCTGCCAATCAACACCAAATCGAGCTGGTCACAGAGGTCGATGATGATTTGCCCCTCATAAATGTGGATGTAGAGCGTATGTCTCAGGTGCTGGATAACCTGATCTTGAATGCGTTCCGTTATACCCCTGAAGGCGGTAATGTGTTGCTTAAGGCATCTTCTACTGAGGGAGTGGTTCAGATCAAGGTTATGGATACAGGTCGAGGCATCTCTCCAGAAGATTTACCCCATATATTTGATCGTTTTTATCGCGGTGATAAATCTCGGCAAGACAATGGGGAATCGGGTCTTGGGTTGGCAATTGCCAAATCGATCGTCGAAGCCCATGGAGGGAAGATAAGCGTGAATAGTGCTCCCAATCAGGGTGCGGAATTCATTGTTTCACTAAACCCATACCATCCCGATTAAAACCTGTGTTATTTGGGTGCGTTTAACGGAATTTCAAAGATTCAACCCTGCGTAGAAGCGAGCGGACCCGTGCCACGAACAATTGAGGATGAAAAGTCTCCAATAGGCATAAATCAGCTCCAACCTCCAGACCTATTAATACATCTTCTTCTTGCAGGTTCGAGCCAATTAAAATCACGGGTGTATGACTGCTAAACTCTTCTGATCGTAAAGACCGGATGATTGCCGGGCTATTAATGTCAGGTAATTCAATATCAAGGATGATGAGGGATGGTTTTTCAACAAGAATTAAGTCCATCGCACCTACCCCCGTCGAAGAAAGTTTTACTTTATAGCCAGTATGCTGCAAACAAGGGGTTATAGAGTTAGATATGGCTTCATCCGCGCTAAATAACAAGATCTTTATTGGTAGCATAACAATATTCGTTCGATTGACCTGCGACCAGTATATCCACAGACTATTCAGAAATCATTAAGGAATCATATTAACAATATTCAATTCCAGTAGAGAAATGAAATAAAAACCTGCGCAGTTGTGCTTGCGCAGGTTTTAAAGCGAACCTAAGATGCTCAATCCGTTATTGAGTTAATTCCCAATATGCCACTTTATCAACAGAGACCGTGAAATTGTGGGTATTTATTGAACCAATGACCAGGCCAAACTGACCATGGTCAAACTTACTATCAGTATATTCTGCAATCTTATGACCATTGGCATATAAACGTAATGTAGTGCCTTTTATGTAGATGCCTATTACATTGGTCTGGTTAGTGCCCGCGAGGATCGACGCTGATGGTCTCCAATCCTGGAGGGCATTGTAATTTTTTCCATCCCAGGTATATAAGCGAAACTGACCATCACATGAAAACTCGAAGACATAGCCTTGATCAGGATCTGGAGCTCGGGCCAGTAAACCATACCGATCAAGTCCAGTACAGCTTGGTCCGGTTATGAAGGTGCCTTGCAGGTAATAATCCTTCATGGAAGGCTGGTCGGAAAGTCCCCATTCTTCACCACCCCCAGGGTTGATGGAGGTCATCACCAACTTTCCATCGCCTCCGGTAAATTTTGTATTGGGAGTATCCAATAAGTACCAATTATCCGTATTATCCAGATTGTCGGTCCAGGTGGCAGCACCCAGATTAAGCTCGGATACACCCTCCACGACCTTGATCTGTACATAGAATGGATCTGATGCATTGTTACCCAATCCAAAGCTGATTCCGCTGGGGTCGCGTAACTTCCAATTGCCACGATATGTACCGGTCGTACCCGGCGCTTTTAATGTGATGGAGATATCAAGGGTGGCATCCGGTGCAACTGAACCGGTCAGGGGAAGCGGGCTTACTCCGTTCATTTGATCGCCATTTACATATACCGCGGTAAATTGGTTAGTCCATGTGCATGTGCCAGCATTTTGTAATCGCCAGGTTTTGATGAACTCCTGACCGGGCAACATTTCTGTATCATCTGGCACACTGACATCCTCCACAAATTTAACCAGGTTCGTACACGCAAAGGAGGTGGGTGTGGGAGAGGTGATCGCTGTAGTTGGCGAGGCAGTAGGCACTGGCGAAGAAGTGGCAGTCGGTACTGTGACCGTTGTAGGTGAGGGAGGGATTTGAGTGATCGAGCTCGTGGGCTGGACGATGGGCTGAGTGTCGGTGGGGACGACCTGAGCAGTTTGCGGAGCTTCCGTTATAACAATCTCAGTCGTGGGTGGGGTGCCCGCAGTATTGGGCATTTTGCATGCGGATGCCAATATAGCAATCAGTAAAAATAAGGATAAGGTGCGAATTGCTGGAAGTTTCATTTTCTTTCCCTCATAAGGATCAATCATATAAGTAGTTAAAATAGATATTTTGAATAATCACGCTTATTATGACGTAAATTATACGATAGTTGTTCCTGAAAGATTGAGGCTTATTGACGACTTGGGGATATAATTTATTTTTGGAGGTACATAGATGACCAAACGTCTCGTTATCGTGGCTGGAAATATTGGTGCGGGTAAGACTTCACTGGCAGAGAGGCTGAGCGAGCGCATGGGATGGCGTTGTGCGTTCGAATCAGTGGCAGATAACCCTTATCTGGCGGATTTTTACACTGATATGCGGAAGTGGTCATTCCATTTGCAGATTTTTTTTCTGGGTCATCGTGCGATGCAATACCTTAAGATGGCAAACGAACCTCAATCCGTGATCTTCGATCGTACAATTTATGAGGATGAGTGTATCTTTGCGCGAGCTTTATATCATATGGGTAATGTGGAGGAACGCGATTATCTTTCCTACCGGCGTGTATTCGACCTGATTACCTCACAATTACCTCCCCCTGATCTTCTAATCTACCTAAAAGCACCAGTCTCGGTGCTTATGAAGCGCATTCACAGTCGCGCCCGAAGCATCGAAACCGGGATTTCCGATGAGTATTTATCCCTGCTGGATTCTTTTTACGAGGATTGGCTTAAAACCTTCGACGTTTGCCCTGTGCTCACGATCCGCTCAGATGACCTGGATTTCGTTCATCAACCGCACCATCTGGATATCGTTGTGCAACGCATACAAGACCGACTGGCGGGCAAGGAAGACCTGGTTTTCCCATCCACATGAGCCAATCATCTCAAGATATAAACCTTCAACACTGAGTCTACGATCAACGCTAGCATAAACCAGATACCGAAGCTGCGGTTATGAATGAAAGCTGCAGCCACGAAATAATTCGGCCAGACATCTGGATAGTTCGCAGGTTTTTCAGCTGGTTTGGATGCCCGAAACATGGGCCAGATTTTTCGCAATGTGGGGATTGCCAACACCACTGCTGCCATCGCCAGGGTATAAAATCCTGTAATCACCAGTGCCAGAGTGAGCACATACTGTAAAATGAGCATGGCGACCAGGGTGTAGCGGGCATTCCGCTCACCAATTACCACCGGCAGGGTGTGGATACGACGTTCCTTATCCATCTCATACTTGTCAATATGCTTACCGAAGATCACTCCCGTCACACCTAACGCGTAGGGTAGGCTGGCGAGCACTACCGTCCAGCTCCAGCTACCTGTGATGACGTAATATCCACCACCGATCATCAGCGGACCCCAGACCAATAATACGGCAATCTCTCCCAGGGCGATATATTTTAGCGGCCAGGTGTAGAACAAGACAAAAAAGACTCCCAGAGCGAGAAGCAGGAGAGTCCATAAGTTAGTCATCGCCACAAGAATAAGCCCCAACACCAATGCAATTACACCGGTGAGCCCTGAATAGGTAAGGTGCTGGCGTTTAGTCATTAGGCCATGCACCAAGGGTTGCGGTCCGTATTGTGCCCGGTAATAATTATCCTGATCAACGCCACGGTTGTAGTCCGTGTAATCATTTAGCAGGTTGTTCGTAGCATGCGAGAAGATCAACCCAAGAGTTAGTAACAGCCATTTTAACCCGTCAAATTTACCATCACGAAAAGCAAAGATGCCTGCAAAGGCACCGGATAGAAAAGTCATGATCAATACAGCAGCTCGTGTGGAGATCAACCATTTGGAAATAACATCCAACTTTTTCCACTCTTCGTTGGATACGTGTGGGATGACCTGTAAGGCTTTGCGCCACATAGCAATATTCATAGATTACTCCTAGATTTTAATGATACCTAAATAAATTCTTTGTGTGACCCTGGAAAATGCCTGATATATTTTTTAATACTCGTGACGTAATCCATTCAATTTCTTTGAAAAATATATCCAATTCCACACTCTTGGGTGTTGAAGAAAGCACAAATTCTAGCTTAATTAATGACTTTTTGGGATGAGAATATATATAGAAAACCGAGCTACCCAAATAAAATTCACGCTTTCAGGCTTTCAGGGTTTTAGGATAATTTCCCTTAGTGCCTGACACACTCGTTCCACCTGTCCCTCATCCATCACCCCTGAGAAAGGAAGTGCTAATCCTCGCCGACCCAGATCTTCTGTCACCGGAAAGGTTCCTTCCTGGTAGCCAAAGCGTTCCACCATATAGGGCTGCAAGTGAATTGGGAGAAAATACGGCCGGGCAGGAATGCCTAAGTCACCTAACTTTGTTGCAATCGCATCCCGGTTTAACCCGGATGCGAATCGCACGACATAAACAAACCAGCTCACCTGGGTAGTGTATTTTGCGATGGTAGGGATTTCGATGCCAGGGATTTCAGAAATGCGCTGGTTATACCACTCTGCGACCTGGTTACGCTTGGAGATGAGTTGCTCTAAACGCTGCATTTGAATTAACCCAAGGGCAGCACTCATCTCGTCCAGACGGTAATTGTAGCCCAGGTGAGTGTGCTGTAACCAGGTATCTCCGGGGGCACGTCCCTGGTTGCGTAAGGCACGCATTAAAGCAGCGGCTTCCGCCTCATCTGTAACGACCATGCCGCCTTCGCCGGTAGTGATCTGTTTATTGGGGTAAAAACCGAACACGCCATAATCACCCAGCGAGCCAGCCGGATGACCTTTATAAGCTGCACCCAGGGCCTCACAGGAATCTTCGATCACTTTAAGCTTATATTTCCAAGCTGTATTCAAAATCGGCTCCAAGTCTGCTGGCTGACCGAAAACATCCACGGGCAATATGGCTTTTAGCTTTGATTCTGAGTTGGCACCTATGGGAGGCAACCAGGCCTGGGCGTTCTTGCCTCCTTGCATGATATCCTGGGATGCGGCAAAAACGAGGTGTGGATCGATATTGCCGGTGCGTGGCTCTACATCCACAAATACCGGAACTGCTCCTTCATATAGCAGCACATTAGCTGATGCTACGAAGGAGAAGGGGGTCGTGATGACCAAATCTCCTGCCTGGATGCCGGCTGCCCGAACACACAGATGCAAACCAGCCGTGCCAGAGCTGACACCGATGGCATATTGACTGCCAATATAGGACCTGATACTTTCTTCAAAAGCAGTGATTTGGCTCCCCATCGATAAGCTGGGTGTGTCCAAAACCCGTGCTACTGCCTTGCGCTCATCGTCGGTCAGGTCGGGGGAAGACATTGTAATTGTTGGGGAGGAATCCTTGAAGTCAAATAGGGTCATTTTGTTATTTTAACTGTCTTTCGTCAGGTTTTTCGAAGGTCAGACTACCAGACCCGGCAATTAGCGTGCCCTTTAACACTGTCAGTGCCTGCCCGGAGATTAAGACCCGTTGGTTGAGTAGCTCCAACTTGACTACACCACCCCGCGTAGAAGCCTGGTATGCCTTCATCACCACCTTTTCCAGCCGATGTCCCCAGAACGGGGCCAGGCAGCAATGCGCAGAGCCAGTCACTGGATCTTCATTTATTCCCACCGCAGGGGCAAAAAAGCGCGACACAAAATCAAACTCCGGTGCGCTTGAGCGGGCGGTGACGATCACTCCCCGCACTGAAAAAGTTTTTAATAAAGTGAAATTAGGTTTGAGATTGCGCACCGTTTCTTCGGAATCTACCTCGACCAAGTAATCGAATTGGGACATGCCGACATATTTTGGTGAGATTCCAAGTGCTAGCTGCAATCCTTCTGGGATCGGGATTGGTTTTTCGGGAGTAGAAGGGAAATCCATTTCGATCCATTTGGGTTCTGGCCAATTCCCATTGCTGCGACAGACTAACAACCCACTTTTTGTATAGAAGCTGACGGGTTGTTCATTTGGCAGCATTCCAGTTTCCCACAATATATGAGCGGAGGCAAGAGTGGCATGCCCGCACATATCGACCTCAGTAATAGGAGTGAACCAACGTAAATTAAAGCTATGGACATCCTTTTCTGGGACAATGAAGGCAGTCTCCGATAGATTCATCTCGCTGGCAACGGCTTGCATCCAGGCAACATTTTCGGGTTGGCGGAGGATGCAAACAGCAGCTGGGTTACCGGCATAGGGCTGGTTAGTGAAAGCATCAACTTGAAATAAAGGGATAGAGGTATCGGACATTACGGAATTATCTCCTTGAAGGGAGGTCTCTTCAATTTTTACCCTGGCCAGATCGTACCAGCATGGACAATGCCACCTTCAGGGACATCCTGTTTAATCGTGGCACCATTGCCAATTCGAGCCTGGCTGCCGATATTAACGCGCAAGTTCACTGTGACACCCATCCCGACCAGGGTAGCAGCTCCCACGCTCACCTCCCCTGCCAGGATTGCACCTGGTGAAAGGTTGGCATAATCCCCCAGCTTGCAATCATGTGAGACAATGGCACCCGTGTTGACAATGGCACCAAACCCGATTTGAGCTTCACTGCCCACATAAGCATGGGGCATCACTTGCACGCCTTCCGAAAGGATGGCACTTAACTCTACAAAAGCAGTCGGATGAATGAGAGTAGGACAGGTGTAACCTGCCTGGGAGAGGCGCTCAAATACATTAATCCGGCTTTTAATATTCCCAATCCCACCCACAGCATTGGCTGCCAGTTGTACTCCTTGCTCGACTAACTGCTCTAATATACTGGATCCTCCCAGTACAGGTACTCCCATTATGCTTGAGCCAACGGGGAGGCCGTCATCAACAATTCCAGCTATGGAGTAAGTCGCGATCAAGCGAATTAAATCAATTAGTGCTTTCCCATGCCCGCCTCCGCCATAAATCATAATGGCAGACGAGTCGTATCGCTGGGCTTGCAGTTTGGGTTCAGGTCGAGAGGACAGTTCAATCATTTCCTGGACCATCTTTTCGGTGACAAATACCTCGCTTGAGATATGAGTCAAGTCAAAATTGTGTTGCTGGGCAAGCAAGAGCGCTGCCTGGCTGATACGTAAGCCTTGTGAGCGAGAGAGGCGTGCCTCTGGGATGGCGATCGGAAGTGGAGGCGGGTTCCAATCGGGTGAATCAGCCAGGTAACCCAGGATATCCCCTGCCTGAACGGTCTGACCTGCCTTGAAGGCTAATCCCACAAAATAGCCATCAGCATCAGCTGTCAGTTCAACCGTCGATTTAGTGGTTTCAAGGGTGCAAAGCTTCTCACCGCTAAGGATATGCTGTCCTGGGACTATATATAGGAAAGCCAAGAGGGCTCCGGGCTCATTGGGATTTATCAATGGAATGGTGATTGCAGTAGGCTCAGCCATACTTTATTTTGTATTTAACAATGAATTTTAACACGAACCTGCAGCAATTAGATATCAGGACACACGGTTGTACCTATTAGCCCACCTCTGTAGCCGCGTTATAGCTTCATTTGGAGAGCCGACTGAATAATATTCTCAACGCCGGGTAATGCTTCTGCTTCGAGGGGACCGGAAGCAGGGGTCGGTACTTCTTTGGCTGCCAGCCGCTGGTACTTAACTTTGTGAGTGCCGAGTGCTCCTGCCACCCTGGCAAGCACTTCAGCCCCCCAACCCAGCGTGTAGGTCCCTTCTTCGACCGTCAGGAGGGCACCTGAATGGCTCACGGAGGAGATCATCGGCTCAACCAAGAAAGGTGAAAGCTGGGTGGGTACCACCAACTCCACAAAGATTTCATGCTCATAAGCTAAACGGGCGACGGCCTGCTTGGCTAGCTCGGCTATATATCCGTATGCGGTAATGGTGAGCGAGGCAGGTGGGGCGCCGCGAATTGTAAGGATGTAGGTAAGTGGGATTGATCCCTTAGTGCTGGGATCTGTCGTGACTATAAAATCCTCCAAATCCAATTGACTTTGAATAGGAAGTAAATATTGGAGCTTATTTTCAATGAAGAGTGTTGGTTCTTCACTCTCAAGGATCGATTGATAAAGCAAATCCCCTGGATTGCCCGATCCATCCTTTCGGCTGAGAGCTGCGGGTGCAACCACGGTCAATCCGGGTATACCCATGAATAGTTTTTCGAGTGTCTGACTGTGGGTAGGTCCGTACCCACGCCGCCCCCCCATGGGAGTGCGGATTACGATGGGAAGGGTCACCTGATCATTGTACATCCAGCGGAATTTAGCGATGTGGTTGATAACCTGGTCGGCAATCAGGCTGGTGAAGTCGCCGAACATGATTTCCACAACGGGTCGTAAACCACGTAAAGCCATACCAGTAGCCACTCCGACGAACCCAGCCTCTGAGATAGGAGTGGTTAAAACGCGATCAGGAAACCTGGTTGATAAGCCACGTGTGACCTTAAATGCACCGCCATATGGGTCAGATACGTCCTCTCCTAACAAATAAACGTTTACACTGTCAGTAAATGCACGGTGTAGAGCTGAGTTTAGAGATTCCAGAACGGTAAGCATAGGGGTGTTTTCGGCTCACCCGCTAAGATGCCTTGGCACCAGGGATGGGAAAGCTTATGGTTTACTAGAGAGTACCTTCTTCTTGTGAGCCGGGGCGTCGATAAACTGGTTTATTGATCTCGATCTTCAAGCCTTCGATGTTTTCCCGAACGCGGACTTTATCTGCTTCGGTCAGATGAGTGGAGGCAAGCACGCTTTCGAGGATTTTTAGGCTTTCACGTGGCCGGTTAATTTGCTTTAAGTAATTCGCTAAATATTCTTGGGCTTCAATCCGGCAATGTGGTTTTTCAAGCTGAATAGCCTTTGCGTACCATTCTAAGCACTGCTGGGTATTTCCCAATTTATCGTAAATCACAGCAATATTAAGGCACATAGATGATTTATCAAGATCAGAGATATCGCTGCTGACCATACCAGTAAAAACCTCGAGTGCCGCTTGCATATTCCCAGAATCGAACATTTGGGTGCCATAATCGACACGGTTTTGGAAATCCTTGTAGTTCATAGATTCCTCCTCAGGCTCCCAAGATTTTGATGTTTATGCACTTGTTCTGATTAAACCTTCAATAACTACTATTGCAATACTTATATATATTTTAACTTAACTACAGAAAAATTGTAACTTTATAGATCAATTTTGGCTTAACTTGTGTAAAATACTTATAAGCTTTTCCTGCCAGCCGTTCGTTTCAGTCACTGGGATCCATAGGGCATTTTTCCCCGTGCGGATATCATCCCCTAAATCTGGCAATGCACGTGTCGTTTCACCCTCAGGCAAGGGTGGAAAACGCAGTATGATCTGACCACCTTCGCCACTGACGGATAACAACCCCACGTTTTCAGATAAAAGCTTGACCTTGAGCTGATAGAACAGGTTTAGCGCTTCTTGGGGCAGGGGGCCGAAACGGTCAACGAATTCCTCGGATAATGCATCAATTTCACCTTGTGAGCGCAGATCTGCCAGACGCCGGTATAAGCGTGTACGGGTTTGCCGCTCCGGGATGTAATCAGCCGGGAGACTGACTGGTAAAGGTAGATCCACGGAAACAGGCATGCCTGGAGCTACCCCTTCAAATTGGATGGCTGCAGCGAGATCTGGTAAAGCTTTACCAGTCCGCAATCGTTGTACAGAATCAGCCAGCAGCCTTGTGTACAGATGGAACCCTACCGAGGCGATATACCCGTGTTGGCGGGTTCCCAGGATATCACCTGCCCCGCGAATCTCAAGATCGCGCATGGCAATTGAGTAACCGGCGCCAAGCTGGGCGTTTTCAGCGATCGTCTCAAGGCGCTGCCGGCCTTCGAGCGTGGGCGCCAGATGTTTATGGCGGAAGAAATATGCATAGGCACGTTGCGCCCCACGTCCAACTCGACCTCGCAGCTGGTATAGCTGTGCAAGACCAAACGTATCTGCGCGATCCACGATTAGAGTATTTGCATTGGGGATATCCAATCCAGACTCGATGATCGAGGTGCTTAATAGAATATCCACATCTCCAGCTGCGAATTGCTCCATGCGTTGTGATAGCTGGTCTTCCTGCATCTGACCATGAGCAACGACTAACCGAGCTTCAGGGATCAATTTTTCCAAATGTGAGCGCATTGCACCGATGGTTTGAACCCGGTTGTGAACAAAAAATACCTGCCCTCCCCGCTCTAACTCGCGCAGAATTGCCTGGCGGACCAACCAGGGGGAATACGGTCCGACATGTGTGATGATCGGCAAGCGCTCTTCTGGTGGTGTGTTGATGGTTGAGATATCACGTACACCGGTAAGGGTCATATAGAGAGTGCGCGGGATGGGTGTGGCAGTCAGGGTCAACACATCCACTTCAGTGCGCATCTTCTTCAGGGTCTCTTTGTGGGTCACACCGAAGCGTTGTTCTTCATCTATAATCAAGAGACCCAGGTCTTTGAACACTACATCTCCCTGGAGCAAACGATGAGTGCCAATAACAATGTCCACTTTGGCGCGCTGGAGGCGATCCAAGATTTCTTTCTGCTGCCCAGGAGTACGGAATCTGGAAAGCATCTCGACTTCAACAGGGAAGGGTGCCAGGCGCTGGCAGAAAGTATGGTAATGCTGCTGAGCCAGTACGGTTGTGGGTACCAGGATCGCTACCTGCTTACCATCCATCACAGCTTTGAACGCTGCACGTAAAGCCACCTCAGTTTTGCCATAGCCCACATCACCACAGATCAGGCGGTCCATCGGTTTTGGGGTTTCCATATCCTGTTTGACTTCTGAGATGACCCTTAACTGATCCTGGGTTTCGATGTAAGGGAAGCTGGCTTCCAGCTCCTTTCGCCAAGGGGCATCTTTTGCGAAGGCATGCCCCTCCACCACGTTCCGACGGGCGTATAGCTCCAAAAGGTCTTGCGCCACCTCTTCGACAGCTTCCTTAACACGCGCTTTGGTTGAGCGCCACTCGGGGCTTCCCAAACGAGTGGGAGCAGGTGGGCGGGCATCTGAACCGATGTAACGAGTTAGTCGATCTGCCTGGTAAACCGGTACGAATAACTGATCACCCTCCGCATATTCCACCGACAGGTATTCTCGCTCGATGCCATCCACCGAGCGTTGAACCAGTCCATTGAAACGCCCAATACCGTGATCGACATGCACGACCCAATCCCCCGGTTCCAGGTCGGCATAGGCCGCCTCGGGCTCTTCTGCTACCGGTCGAGGGCGTTGGCGCAATTCAGGGCGGCGCCAACCGAATATTTCACCATCCGTCAATAGGTGAAGAGGTTTTCCACCAGGAGGTGCAAAGATAAAACCCTCTGACAAGCTGGCATCGTAAAATGATATGGATTGGGTGGCTACCGTGAGAGGGGTATGTTCCTTCCAGAGCTCCTGTAGACGAGCAGATTGGCGTGAAACAATGGTCAAGTCTTCACCTTGTGCTGATATTTTTTCAATATAATCCATCAAAGGCTTGAGCTGACCAGCGAAGCGAGCACCGGGTTGGAAACTATCAGAGGTGTTCATCGAGCCTGTCGGGAGGCTTTCCAATTCCATTGTCTGGCCTAAGTCAATCGCTTGCTTGTCTGCCAGTGTGTCTTCGATCTCACTCCAGGTCAGATATGGGATTGGAAAATCAGATGGGAGCTCATCATCTTTGATGTAATCCTTTCTAAGCCCCACTGCCTGTTCTTCCACTTCCAGAACACATTCTCGCACAGCCTGGAGATCATCCATTAAGATATAAGAATGGGGAGGTAGGTAATCCAACAGGCTAGCTGGAGTGGGATGTAGCAATGGAATATAAAATTCCGACGGGTTTGAAAAATCGATATTTAGCTCCGCAATACGCGTAGAATCAGGTGTGATGAATTCACGAGCGGGAGAAATTGGTAAACGGTCGAGAGTTCCGACGGTGCGCTGAGAAGCAGGATCGAAGCGACGTAAAGTGTCGATCTCGTCGCCGAAGAATTCAATCCGCACGGGCTGGTCAGAGGAGG
>Ga0153916_10000710_pt1 | contig 22972 bp, 17 predicted proteins | sample Opewatmetagenome_FD_109642 | JGI IMG/M metagenome (GOLD analysis project Ga0153916, IMG submission 109642) | Freshwater wetland microbial communities from Ohio, USA - Open water 3 Core 3 Depth 4 metaG | ecosystem: Environmental > Aquatic > Freshwater > Wetlands | place: USA: Ohio, Lake Erie...
CTACGATAGCGTGCATGGGCAAATGACTTCAAAAGAAATCAGGCAATCCTTCCTGGATTATTTCAGGGAAAACAATCATCATATCATTCCTTCCGCTCCAATGGTCATCAAAAATGACCCCACGCTTATGTTTACCAATGCAGGCATGAACCAGTTCAAGGATATTTTCCTTGGCAATCAGGCTGAACAGCACAAGCGCATAGCCAACTCTCAGAAATGCCTTCGCGTGTCAGGAAAGCATAATGATCTTGAGGAAGTCGGACTTGATACCTACCATCATACTATGTTTGAAATGCTTGGTAACTGGTCGTTTGGTGATTACTTCAAGGAAGAAGCTATTGCCTGGGCGTGGGATTATCTCACGGAAAAACTCGGTATTGAATCCGACAGGCTTTATGCGACAGTCTTCGAGGGTGACAGCGGAGATGGCCTCGACGCAGATGAAGAATCATACCGTTTCTGGCTTAAACATGCAAAATCTGATCATATACTTAAAGGCTCCAAAAAAGACAATTTCTGGGAAATGGGAGAAACAGGGCCATGCGGTCCCTGTTCCGAAATTCATATCGATATCCGGCCTGATAAAGAAAGAAAAAAGATTCCGGGCAGTGATCTGGTCAACAAGGCAAATTCTAATGTAATTGAATTATGGAACCTGGTGTTCATACAGTATAACAGAAAAAACGACGGGAAGCTTGAATCACTTCCGAAGAAACATGTCGATACCGGACTCGGGCTTGAAAGGCTTTGCATGGTCCTCCAGGGTAAATCTTCCAATTATGACACGGACCTGTTCCAGCCTGTTATCAGAGAAGCCTCCAAACTTACCGGGATTAAATATGGTCACAGCCACGATACTGATACAGCATTGCGTGTGGTAGCTGATCATCTGCGTGCAATTACTTTTGCAATAACAGACGGACAGTTGCCTTCAAATAATAAGGCGGGATATGTGATAAGAAGGATCCTTCGCCGGGCACTCAGGTATGGATATACATTCCTTGAACAAAAAGATCCATTTATTTACCGTCTAGTGCCTGTCCTGGGTGAAGTACTGGGTGATGCATTCCCGGAAATCAGAAAACAATCGGAACTGGTTCAAAAAGTCATACGGGAAGAAGAAAATGCCTTCCTGAAAACACTCGATAAAGGTATCCGTATGCTTGACCAGATTACCGGCGAATCCATTAATAAGAAGAATAAAACAATTGATGGAAAATCGGCCTTCATACTTTATGACACCTATGGCTTCCCGCTGGACCTTACACAGCTTATCCTGAGAGAAAAAGGGCTAGCAGTAGATCTTACTGAATTTAATGCAGAAATGCAGAAACAAAAATCAAGGTCAAAAGACGATGCAGTAGTGACGACTGATGAGTGGATCGAACTCATACCCACGGAAACTACCGAATTTGTTGGTTATGATACAACTGTTGCCAGCAGCATGATTGTTAAATACCGACGGGTAGCAAAAAAAGGAACAGATTATTATCAACTGGTTTTTGATAAAACCCCATTTTACGCTGAAAGTGGAGGGCAGGTTGGTGACCAGGGATATATCGAATCCGATACCGAAAAAATACACATCATCGATACACAAAAAGAGAATAACCTGATCCTTCATCTGTCGTCAGTACTTCCTGCTGGCATAACTGCCACTTTTCGTGCTGTTGTTACCGAAGGTAAAAGATCAGATACGGCCAGAAATCATACATCGACCCACCTTCTGCACTATGCATTACGGCAGGTACTTGGACCTCATGTAGAACAGAAAGGATCGCTTGTTCATCCAGATTATTTAAGATTCGATTTCTCACATTTCCAAAAAGTTACTGATGAAGAGCTCACACAGATCGAATCACTTGTTAATGAACTTATCCGTCAAAACCTGTCACTTGAGGAAAAAAGATCTGTACCAATGAAGGAGGCAAAAAATATGGGTGCCCTTGCTTTTTTTGATGAGAAATATGGTGATAAGGTCAGGGTTGTTCGTTTTGGCAGTTCTATCGAGTTGTGCGGTGGTACGCATGTAAAAAGGACAGGAGATATAGGATTTTTTATCCTTATGCAGGAAAGCGCTATTGCCGCTGGAATAAGACGCATTGAAGCAAGGTCTGGCAGAGGAGCCGAAGATTGGGTAAGACACAACTTCAAAATATTCGATGAGATAAAACAACTTTTTAAGACACATGACCTTCCCGGTGCCATTAACAAAATGGTAAAAGAAAATACAGATCTCAGATTCCAGTTCGGGGAAATTCAAAATGAAGTAAGAGCTATTGCAAGAGATAATCTTAAAGGGAATATCCGGAAAATTGGAAATGTTAATGTAATTGCGGAAGAAATCTACCTGAAATCTGCTGAAAATATCAAGATCCTTTTTTATGAGTTAAAGGACCAAATCCCCGATCTTTTCATTATATTAGGTGCAAACCTCAATGGGAAAGCACATCTGTTCGTAATGATCTCCGAAAGTCTTATCCGGAAATATAAACTTGATGCCAGGGTGATTATCAGGGAAATTGCTCCTGAAATTGAGGGAGGAGGAGGAGGACAGTCATTCTATGCTACTGCCGGTGGTAAAAAACCGGAAGGAATTTCCAACTCAATTACAAAAGCGCTTCAAATTCTTCAAAAGAGCATTTCTGCGGTATAGATTCATCAGGTTAAAACAATTCCAGATTACACCTTGCAACTTACAGATTGTAACTTTTAACATGATTTATTTTTAATTATTATATTTGATTAAACTTAAATCTTTTATTATGGAAGTAACCAGAACATTTGACATTCTCGACCTCTATCGGGAGAAAAACATTAAAGATGATGCACTGGCTGGTAAAGAGGATGGAGTGTGGGTGAAATATTCCTCTGCTCAGTATGTTGAAATTGCATCGCAGGTGAGCTATGGTCTGCTTGCCTTTGGCCTTAAAAAAGGAGACAGGATTGCTACTATTTCGAATAACCGGCCGGAATGGAATTTTGTTGACATGGGTATGAGCCAGGCAGGCTTTATTCATGTCCCTATCTATCCTACCATCAGCGCAGAAGAATATGCTTACATACTGAACCATGCCGAGCCCTCCCTGGTATTCATTTCTGACAAAATGCTTTTTGAAAAGATCAGTCCTATCTGTGAAAAGATTACGTCAATTAAAGCAATTTTTACATTCAATCAGGTTGAAAGATCCAGGAACTGGAAAGAATTGCTGGAACTGGGCAAAAAAAATGAAGAGAAATACAGAGATGAGCTGGTTAAAATCAAGAACAGCATCAAACCGGGAGATATGGTAACAATCCTTTATACTTCGGGAACTACCGGATTTCCTAAAGGAGTAATGTTGACCCATGATAATCTGATCAGCAATGTTAAAGCCTCTGTCGGCGTCCATCCTCTGGACTTCCGTCACAGGGCATTGTCTTTTCTTCCTATAAGCCACGTGTATGAACGATTGCTGAATTATCATTTTCAGTATAAGGGTATTAGCATTTATTATGCTGAAAGCATGGCGACTATTGCCGCCAATGCCCAGGAAATCAAACCGGACCTGTTCAGCACTGTTCCCAGGTTACTTGAAGGCATTTATGACAAGATCATTGGTAAAGGAAAAGACCTTAGTTTTCCAAAAAAACAGATATTCTTCTGGGCCGTTAACCTTGGATTACGTTTTGAACATAACCGGAAGAACGGCTGGTGGTATCATGTACGGCTTAAACTAGCGGATAAGCTGATTTTTTCTAAATGGCGGGCAGTCCTAGGTGGGAATGTGCAAATTATGGTTTCTGGTGCTGCATCCCTGCAGCCCCGCCTGATCAGGATATTTTGGGCAGCAGGGATAAAGGTACTGGAAGGATACGGCTTAACAGAAACTTCACCTGTAATTGCAGTCAATAACCTCACTACAAACGAGATCATGTTTGGTACTGTCGGACCTGCTGTTGACCGGGTGCAAGTCAGGATAGCTGAAGATGGCGAAATACTGTGCAAGGGCCCCAATGTTATGAGCGGATATTACAAAGAACCCGGACTTACACGGGAAGCTATTGATGCAGATGGCTGGTTTCATACAGGCGACGTGGGCACACTGGTAGATAATAAATACCTGAAAATAACCGACCGCAAGAAAGAAATATTCAAACTATCCAGCGGCAAATACATTGCCCCCCAGGTTATCGAAAATAAACTGAAAGAATCGTTCTTCATCCAACAGGCAATGGTGGTTGGAGAAAATGAGAAATTTGCCAGTGCAATTATATCACCCAACTTCCCCTTCCTCCATGAATGGGCATCCAGGCATGAAATTAAATATCTTGATAACGAGGAACTTATCAACTTGAAAGAGGTTAACGACAGGTTTCAGAGAGAAGTCAATGATGTAAACAAATTTCTGGGAGAACACGAGAAAATCAAAAGAATACGACTGGTAAAAGATGAATGGACCGCAAATACGGGAGAGCTTTCACCCACACTGAAGCTGAAACGCAAACCCCTATATGAAAAATATGAACCAATCCTGAAAGAAATATACTCTGCAGGAAAATCCGAGGATTGAGGGTGATACAGCCCCATTAATATTTTAGGATTTCTTTTTGTTAATCAGAAGCAATCCGATAAAAGTTATTAATCCGTTAAGGACCAGTAGTTCGAATCCAAATTTGTATCCATAAAACAATTGTTCTGAATATCGGCTGAGGATATAACAGATTATGGGTGAAAGTATAGCTACCAGGGGGACCAGTTTATCCCTTACCTTTAATTTGGTGAACAGCCCGAAACTATATAATCCCAGCAAGGGCCCATATGTGTAGCCTGCGACTGTAAAAATCGCACTGATTACCGTCTCGTTATTTACTGCCCTGAAAATCAATATGACTAACAGGACCACGAATGAAATAAATATATGCACTCTTTTCCTTAATGCCATAGCTTGATCCTCAGTCCTGTTCTTTATTCCAATAATATCAATTGTAAAAGATGTTGTAAGTGCAGTAAGCGAACCATCTGCTGTGGAATATGCAGCTGCAATTAATCCAACCATAAAGAGAACTGATACAAGATTGGATAAATATCCCTGTGTTGCAATAAGAGGATAAAGATCATCCGATCTTACCGGGATTGTGATTCCTTCTCTGGCAGCGAACAAATACAATGCAGCTCCGAGGGAAAGAAACAGGAGATTGACCGGAACGAGAGATAAACTAAGCATATAGACATTCTTTTTGGCAGATTTGATATTCTTACATGACAGGTTTTTTTGCATCATATCCTGGTCAAGTCCTGTCATAACTATTGCAATAAATATTCCGCCCAGGAATTGCTTTACAAAATGCCTCTCATCATTGATATTATCGAAAAAAAATATCCTTGAATAATCACTCTCCCTGATCATGCCTATCAGTCCTGACAAATTGGTATCCATTGATTTGCCGATAAGCCAGAAAGTGATAATAACAGCCAGTATCATGAAAGTTGTCTGGATAATGTCTGTCCAGATAACGGTCCGTATCCCTCCCTTGCGTGTATACAGCCAGATTAGCCCTATAGTGACCACGACGGTAACCCAGAAAGGCACGCCCCATTGTCCGAAAACGCTCAGATGAAGCACGCTTGCCATCAGGTACAGCCTGAAAGCTGTGCCGATTATCCTTGATAAAAGGAAAAAAGATGCACCTGTTTTATAGGACCAGTAACCGAGACGGTTATCCAGATAAGTATAGATAGATGTTAGCTGAAGGCGGTAATAAAGAGGAAGCAGGATATTGGCTATAACAAAATAACCAATTAAATACCCTAAAATCATCTGCATATAGGCGAACTGAGTATCACCAACCCATCCGGGAACTGATACAAATGTGACGCCCGAAATTGACGTACCTATCATAGCATAGGCTACCACGTACCAGGGTGATTTCCTGCTGCCAAGGAAAAATGCAGAGTTATCGGCGTTTCTTCCCGTTAAATAAGCAATGACGAATAAAACAGAAAAATAACAGGCTATAATTAATAAAACTGTTAAAGGAGACATGGGCTGATTAATGCAGATACAAGAATAATAAAAACAAATAAAAGAAAAAATTGGTAATCAATCTATTTGATATTATTTTTGCTGCCCATAATGTATAACTATCCGTCCAGGTTACTTGAACAGGCTGTAAGGGAGTTCGCCAGGCTCCCGGGAGTGGGAAATAAAACCGCCCTGCGACTTGTATTGCATCTTCTCAAACAGCCAAAAGAAGAAGTTGAAATTTTCGGTCAGACTCTTATCCAGTTAAGGAATAATATTAAACACTGTAAAGTTTGCCGGAATATTTCAGATACCGAAACCTGCCAGATATGCTCAAGTCCATCGAGGGATCACCAGACTATTTGTGTTGTTGAGAATATCAGTGACGTGATGTCAATTGAAAACACACAACAATATTCAGGTGTTTATCATGTACTGGGAGGTATAATTTCTCCGATGGAGGGTGTTGGTCCGGCTGATCTGTTTATTGATGCACTCGATGAGAGAGTTTCTTCAGACAATATAAAAGAGGTCATTCTTGCCCTTAGCACCACTATGGAAGGTGATACAACAAATTTTTATATCTATAAAAGGTTGAGTAAATATCCGGTGAAGATAACAACCCTGTCAAGAGGTGTTGCAATAGGTGACGAACTGGAGTATGCAGATGAAATAACTCTTGGCCGGTCAATTATTAACCGCACTCTTTTTATAACAACGCTTAAGAATCAAAAACAGGAAAAGAAATAAGATTTAAATAAAATGGAAATTCAGAATAAAAAGTATGTGATTGACGAAGTGCCTGTGCTTAATTTAGTTAAAAAGTACGGGACACCCTTATATGTGTATGATACATCAAAAATGAAATCACAATATAAAAGGCTTCAGAAGGCATTCCGTAACACTAATATCCGGATATATTTTGCTTGCAAAGCCCTGACGAATGTGAATATTCTGCGTTTTTTTCGTGATCTGGGTGCAGGGCTTGATGCGGTATCAATCCAGGAGGTACGCCTGTCTCTGCTGGCTGGTTTCAATCCAAAAGACATCCTTTATACGCCAAACTGCGTTTCCCTTGATGAAATTGATGAAGCTGTAACATTGGGTGTAAGAGTCAATATCGACAATATTTCTGTACTGGAACAGTTCGGACTTAAATACGGATCATCTGTACCAATCTGTATCAGGATCAATCCGCATATAATGGCAGGGGCAAATCATAAAATCTCAACAGGGCATATTGATTCAAAATTTGGTATCTCAATATACCAGATGCCGCATGTTGAGAGGATTATCCAGACAAATGGCATGAAAGTGGAAGGGCTGCACATGCACACCGGTTCAGATATCCTTGATGTGGATGTATTTCTGAAGGGGGTTGAGATTCTCCTTGAAACAGCGAGGAGTTTGCCTGACCTTGACTATATTGATATCGGAAGCGGATTCAAGGTAGCTTATCACCCTGATGATATCTTTACTGACGTGGATGCCTTTGGAAAAAGTTTATCAAAACAGTTTAACCAGTTTTGTAAAGAATATGGAAAAGAACTGACTCTTATTTTCGAACCCGGGAAGTTCCTGGTAAGTGAAGCAGGGTATTTTATTGCGAGGGTAAATGTGGTCAAGCAAACCTTATCCACAGTTTTTGCCGGACTGGATACCGGTATGAATCACCTGATCAGGCCAATGTTCTACGATGCATACCACCAGATAATAAATGTTTCAAAGACTGACGGTAAAACTAGAATATATACAGTAGTTGGCTATATATGTGAGACAGATACCTTTGGCTGGAACAGGAAAATAACTGAAATCAGCGAAGGTGATTACCTGGCTTTCCTTAATGCGGGAGCATATTGTTTCACCATGGCTTCAAATTATAATTCACGTTACAAACCAGCTGAAGTCATGATCCATAAGAAAAAAGATTACCTGATAAGGCAAAGGGAAAATTTTGACGATCTGACACGAAACCAGGTGATACTCGAAGAATTATTCTAGAAAATCTTTGACAGGTACTCCGGGTATGGTAAGCCAACCAATAATTAACCGGCAAATGTCTGTAGACCTTTCAATAATTATTGTTAACTACAATGTTAAATATTTCCTTGAGCAGTGCCTTCATGCTGCAAGGAAAGCTTCACGGAATATGCCCTCTGAAATTTTCGTTGTTGATAACAATTCTGTCGATGGTTCCTGTGCAATGATCAGGGAAAAATTTCCCGAAGTACATCTTATTGAAAATGATCAAAACCTTGGATTCTCTAAAGCAAATAACCAGGCTATAAAGTTGGCTAAAGGCAGTTATATTTTACTTCTTAATCCGGATACTGTAATTGAAGAAGATACTCTTAAAAAATGCCTGGATTGTATGGAAAAGAATCCGGATGCAGGTGCCCTCGGTGTCAAGATGATTGATGGTAAAGGGAATTTCCTTCCTGAATCAAAGAGATCGTTCCCTGTTCCACGCATTGCCTTTTATAAGATGTTTGGTCTTTCGTGGCTTTTCCCAAAATCCAGGATATTTTCGAGGTACCACCTGGGATATCTCGATGAAAATCAAATCCATAATGTTGAAGTGCTTCCGGGAGCTTTTATGATGCTCAGGAAAACAGCCCTTGACAAGGTCGGTCTTCTTGATGAAGACTTTTTTATGTATGGAGAGGATATTGATATCTCTTATCGTTTGATCAAGGCAGGATACAGAAACATATATTATCCGGAGACGACAATTATACATTATAAAGGGGAAAGTACCAGGAAGGGAAGCATGAATTATGTACTCACATTTTATAATGCGATGATAATATTTGCCAGAAAACATTTCTCACGCAGAATGGCAAAAAGTTATACTCTGCTGATCAATATAGCTATTTATTTCAGAGCTTTCCTTGCTATCGCCAGGCGGTTCCTCAAAAACATTGCCATACCGGTCTTTGATGCAGCACTTATTTACCTGGGGTTTTATATTATCAAACCAATATGGGAAAGTTATAAATTTCCGGATGGGGGTGGATATCCTGTTGAATATATGCACTTTGTAGTTCCAGCCTACATAATAGTCTGGATACTATCGTTGTTTTTTTCAGGTGGTTATGATCGTCCGTTCAAGCTTGGTTCGGTCATAAGAGGAATTTTAGCTGGCACCTTTATAATACTTGTCATTTATGCACTGTTGCCTGAAAGCCTCCGATACTCAAGGGCCCTGTTACTTCTGGGCGGTGCATGGTCGTTATTGTCAGGAATATTTCTAAGGCTGCTATCACACATTTCAGGAATTCCGGGTTTTGAACTGAGTACCTCCAGAAAGAAGAGAATTATCATCGTAGGATCTTTACAGGAAGGTGAAAGAGTAGGATCCATGCTTAAGAATACTGAAATCCGTACGGAGGTCATTGGATTCGTCAGTGCCAGACCTGATGCGTACGGCAAATTTCTCGGACATACAAGCCAGCTACCTGAAATAATTAAGATAAACCGGATTGATGAAATTATTTTCTGTGCATCTGATATTTCAGCACAATCTATTATCAGCACAATGATAAGCCTTTCCGACATCCGGGTCAATTATAAAATTGCGCCGCCTGAGAGTCTGTCTATCATTGGAAGTAATTCTATAAACACTGCTGGAGACTTATACCTTATCGATTTCAGCTCCATCACGAAAAGCTCAAGCAGAAGAAATAAAAGAATTTTCGACCTTTTATCTTCTCTTGTATTGCTGATAATCTATCCGGTTATTCTCTTCCTGGTGAAAAAACCATGGAACGGATTTCTAAATATATTCAGGGTACTATCCGGTTCCTACACCTGGATAGGCTATTATCCCTTATTTAAAAATGGAAATCCCAGTCTTCCAAAGGTCAAAAAGAGTATTCTGACTCCGGTGGATGGGATGAAAAACCCTGATGTACCTGAAAATACAATAGATCTGCTAAATGCAGGATATGCGAAAAACTACAATATTTTAACTGACGCCCGCATTTTATTTACCGGATTAAGGGAAATAGGTCGGAAGATTAGAAGTAATCACTAACCATAATCTGAAGTAAGGTAATATCCATTTATCAGTTAATAACTATTCTTAAAGAACAGTTATTAACCATCAGTCAAATTTATATATTTAACCTTGCTGGTATTTTGCCGAAAATTTAATACTTTAATAGAGAATTTTCATAAGAAGTCAAGCGATTAAACTATGGCAAAAAAAATACTATTCCCGCTGCTCTTGTGCATGATCAGTTCTTACAGCCTGTACTCACAGGGAGAACCCGACTACAGGGAAATTTTCCTGGAGGCTGAATCCTATTTCCTTTTTGAAGAATATAATGAAGCATTGCCCCTGTATTTAAGGATAAACGAAAAATTTCCGGAGAATGATAATATAAATTATAAAATTGGAGTATGTTATCTGAATAACTCCTATGAAAAGGAAAAAGCCATCAGTTTTCTTGAACGTGCTATCACAGATATAAATCCTGATTATAAAGAAAATAATTTTAAAGAAACTTCGGCGCCGTTTGAATCATTATTTAATCTTGGAAATGCTTACAGGATTAATAACCAGATCGATAAAGCCATAGAAACTTACCAGAAGTTCCGAGAACAGTCGGATCCTTCAATTTATGATCACAAACTGATAGATGAACAGATTAACGCATGCTATAATGCTATCGATCTGAGAACCAGGCCAATCGATTACGATATTCTTAACCTGGGTGACAGGATAAATACCCGGTTTTCTGATATTGATCCTGTTGTATCAGGTGATGAGACAAAAATGGTTTATATCCAGAAACAACAGTTTTATGATGCGGTCTTCTTTTCTGAGAAGATTGATGGAGTATGGTCTTCTCCAAGAAATATCATTCCAGAACTTGGTGTCGATGAAGATGCTTATCCTACATCTCTATCATATAACGGTAACATACTTTTGATTTATCGCAGTGATAATTTCATAGGAGATCTTTATACATCCAAATTCTCAAATGGTAACTGGTCGACCCTGACTAAACTGAACGATAATATCAATACCAAATACTGGGAGTCACATGCATGCCTGACCCGGACAAATGATACACTGATCTTTACAAGTAACAGGAAGGGTGGATACGGTGGACTTGATATTTATTTTTCTAAAAAAGATGCTTCAGGACAATGGGGAACTCCTGTCAATCTGGGACCTGTTGTTAACAGTATTTATAATGAAGAAACTCCGTTTATTACTGCTGATGGAAGGACACTGTATTTCAGTTCATATGGGCACTATAATATGGGGGGATATGATGTTTTTTACTGCAGCCTTCTGGATGATGGATCCTGGTCTGTACCTATCAATGCGGGTTACCCGATCAATACAACAGAAGATGATGTTTTCTTCGTACCTGTACAGAATGGAATCTTTGCATATTACCCAAGATTTCTGGATAACGGCTTCGGCCGGACTGATATTTACAAGCTGGAAATTTATTCGGGCACCCATCCACGCAAGTTCAGGATTAAAGGACTGGTGAGTTTCCCTTCAGAAGCACTTATTACAAAACCAGTTTCGGTTAAGGTAATCGAGTACTTATCCAGAGATACCGTTGTTCGTACCTTGGCAAACCTTAAAACCGGCGAATTTTCATTTGATGTACCTGCAGGACAGTATGATCTCCTGATCCAGGGCGAGGATATTCAGGCAACTACCTCATCGGTCTTCATTCCAAAAGATTTTATCGGGAAGGAAATGGAGTTGAAAACAGCCATAATGCTTGCCCTTGCGGAAAAACTGAAAGAGATTCCCCAACCGAAAATAGTAGACAAAATAAAGCTCTCAGACTCACTTTTCTTCGTGACAAGTGATGATATGGTAGATATTAATATGACCCTCGAAAGGAATTCTGATCTGTATGTAAGCATTTACCATGACTCGCTTTATATAGACACTGATTCATTAAGGATTGACCGCAGGAGATTTACCTATTCCTATAAACCAGTTGCTGGAAAAAATATTTTAAAACTAAAATTGGTCGATGAAGAAGGCAACCTGAGTTATAAGGACGTGCTGATTGTCTATAATCCGAAAAAAATCGTCGATATAATTCAAAAAACAGAACAACCTAAAACAAAAAAAGTCACCGAACCAGCTCCAACACCTTCAGATAATGATATGCTCCTTAAGCAACTCCAGAATAATTACATGCAGACATATATCGATCAGCTGATAGTTCTAACTGATAATGAAGCACTTAAAAATACATTATCCAACCTGGATCCTGGAAAAGAAAATATATCCAGCCTTCAGGACCTATACGATTATCTGATGAAAAACTCTGAGACTGGAGGATATGGTGCCCAGGTAGTCAATAATCTTTTTACCAGACTTTCACAAAGGACAGAATTGCTTGATCTTATTGAGAACCTTACCAACCTTTCAACAGGAGGACTCAAACATGCACTGGATGATCTTGATCCGGAAAAGGAGAATCTCAGGAATCCTATTGACCTTATGAATTATCTGTTAAAAAATGCCGAAAAATATGGATATTCTGAGTCAGATGCCCTGAATCTTCTTTTCGATTACCTTGAATCAGAAGATCTTAATGAGATTATGAAAATTCTTATTGGTACGGCAAGTGGTCCCCTGCAGGAATTATTAATCAGGCTGAATCTTGAAACCGCAGGAATAGAAAATATTAATGACCTGTTCAATTATCTACTTGCACAGGCAAAATATAACAATTATACAGAGTCTGACGTAATCAAGCTCTTTCTTAACCTTTTAAATGTCCTTGACAAGCAAGAGCTCATCAAAAAGATCGAACCTTCTCAAATTCAAGCCACTCAGGTTACCGTGGAGAAAAAATCCCGCCTGGTATATTATATTGCCGGTGCCGGATTATTAATTATTCTTATAATAATTATTTTCCTGATTAGAAGGAAAAATAATAAGAAAAAACAGGGGCAGGAAGCTTAAAGGGATTATATCACAATTTTTATTCTTAAATTTGCTTTACTACCATTAAACCGGCTAACTGATGAAAAAGATCCTGACCCTCATGACAGTATATTTCCTGGTAATTTTCATATCATACTCCCAGCAGTATCAGGAAGTTCTGAAGAACATATTTCTTGATGCAGAATTCTTTCTGATGGATGAATCATATGCAGATGCCTTAATCGAATATCAGAAATTATTACCAAGAGGATATGAAAATAACGCAAACATCAATTACAGGATAGGTGTATGTTACCTGAATATGCCAGGTGAGAAAGCAAAAGGTATCCCGTATCTTGAGAAAGCTGTGACAAATGTCACAGGTAAATATCAGGAAGGCATTTTTAAAGAAACACGGGCACCATATGATGCATGGCTTTACCTGGGAAATGGATACAGGATAACAAACCAGCTGGATAAGGCAGTACAGGCGTACCAGAAATATAAAGAACTTCTTAAGGATGAAAAATCAGAAATGTCAAAATATGCCGATCAGCAAATAGTTGCCTGCAACAATGCAAAAAAGGCACAGGAAAATCCGGTCTACGTTATTCAGGATAACCTGGGAGATGTTATTAATACAGAATTCTCAGATTTCAATCCTGTGGTTTCGGCAGATGAAAATGTTATGGTCTTTATGACTGCCCTTAAATTTTACGATGCCCTGAAATATGCAAAGAAGGTGGACAGTAAATGGACCGAACCAATCAATATAACACCTGAGATACAATCTGATGGAAACCAATATGCGAATAGTCTGTCAAAAGATGGCACGCAATTATTCCTGAATATCGAAGATAATTTCAACAGTGATATTATGTTTTCTAAATATCAGAATGGCAGATGGGATAAATCTGAACTTCTGAATAAAAATATTAATACAAAGTTTTGGGAATCACATGCTTCGATATCTCCTGACGGAGAATCCCTTTTCTTTACAAGTAATAAAAAAGGTGGATATGGAGAGATGGATATCTATATTGCTCACAAAGGTGAGAACGGTGATTGGGGAGAAGCTCTGAATCTTGGGCCTGCTCTTAACACCAATTTGAATGAAGACCATCCTTTTCTTTCTGAAGACGGCAAGGTCCTGTACTTCGCGTCACAGGGGCATTTTAATATCGGTGGGTATGATATTTTCAAATCAGAACAAATGGGTGATGGCACCTGGTCAAAACCCATTAATCTCGGTTACCCGTTAAATACAACCGACGATGATCTCTTTTTCTATCCTTCCGGAAATGGCAAATACGGTTATCAGGCAAGATTTGCTGATGATAATTTCGGTTTAAGAGATATTTACAGATTCGAGATATTTGAATCTGAAGCTGAATATCTTGCAGCACTCCAGCAAATTTCAGAAGAATTAACCAAACCAATAGTTGAAGAAGTTGCTGAGGTAAAAGAAGAAGGATTGAAAGAAGTTGGGGAAGAATTGAAGGAAGAAGTGAAGGAAGTAGTAGCGGAAGAAAAAGTGGAAGAAGTCAAACCTGAAGCTGAACTTAAGATTGTGTTCCTGAGGGCAATATTCTTTGATTTTGATAAATTCTCGCTCACAAACCAAGCTAAAACTACACTTGATAACCTGATCGATATAATGAAGTTGTTTCCTGAAATGCATATTCTTGCTATAGGACATACGGATGCGATTGGTACTGATACTTATAATATGAACCTTTCGGCAAAAAGGGCTGACAGTGCCATTGGTTATCTGAAAACTAAAGGAGTTGAACCCGGAAGGCTTCAGATTAAGGCTCTTGGAGAGACTGAACACATTGCTATAAATCAAAATCCGGATGGCTCTGATAACCCCGAAGGACGTAAGCTGAACAGAAGGGTTGAATTTAAGGTCATTAAGCCAGACCTTCCCAATGTAAAAATTGAACCTATACCGGTACCTGATAAGCTGAAAATAAAATAAAGGTGAAAAGGATCCTGATCATTATTGCACTGTCATGTTTGTTTTTTCCAAAGTTTTCTGCTCAGGAAATAACTGATCCTGAAGAGCTTTTCTCAGAAGGCGAATTCTTTTTCCTCGCAGAGGAATACCAGGAGGCACTTTATTATTACCTCCAGCTGCTGGACAAATACCCCGACAATGCTAATTTTAATTTTAAAGCGGGGATGACTTATCTTCAAATTCCAGGACAGGAACACAGAGCTATACCTTACCTGGAAAAAGCAATTACCCAGACCAGTATTAAATATAAGAAACGATTATATACTGAATCCAATGCTCCACACTATGCTTACTATTATCTCGGTAATGCATATCGTATTAATAACGAACTTGACAAAGCACTGGATACTTACCAGATCTTTATGGACTCTGAAGACTTTGAGGGAAATTATAATCTGAATATTGTTGAAATTGAAGTCAGGGCCTGCGAAAGGGCCAAGATTATCCAGGATGTGCCAATCAATCTTCAGAAAACCAGGCTTGACCCACCCATTAATTCTGAAACCGACAACTATGCGGCAGTGCTTTCGGCTGATGGTAATATTATGGTTTTCATTACACAGCAGAAATTTTATGATGCTATACATCTATCCAGAAAAGTCAACGGAATCTGGACAGAACCTGAGGTACTAAATCCACAGGTAGGATCTGACGGAGATATGTATCCCACATCTTTAAACAGTGATGGCACTGAGTTATATCTCGTAAAAAGAACTGATACTAATGATGACATTTATTTGAGTGTGCATTCCGGTCTTTTCTGGTCCAAAGCCCAACCCCTGAATGACAATATCAATACCCGGACTAATGAGACACATGCCAGTATTTCCGGCGATGGACAAACACTTTATTTTACCAGCGACCGGCGAGGGGGGTATGGAAAACTTGATATTTACAAATCACAGCGATTGAATAACAACGAGTGGGGTCCGGCAACAAACATGGGCCCTATGATCAACACTGACTTAGATGAAGAGACACCATTCATAACAGGGGATGGTAATCGGTTATATTTCAGCTCAAAGGGACATTTCAATATGGGCGGCTATGATATATTCTTCACTGACATGCTCGAGGATAATACGTGGAATGATGCAATTAACATAGGATTTCCCTTGAATACAACAGGCGACGATCTGTTCTATTTCCCTGTGGGTAATGGAGAAAAAGGATACTATGCAATCAGAGACAAAGAAGAACCCTTCGCCTCGGATATTTATTTCATCGAAATTCTTGAAAGAGGTGCGTTTAATGCCGGTTTACAGGGACCTTCACTTTTCAGGGATGATTTTAATCTGAAGGTTATTGATTTGAATACCCAGGATACCCTTATTATTAATTTTAATCATAATCTCAACCGCTTTTCGGTAACGCAACCTTCCGGAAATTACAAGACCATTATAGAAAAATAATACTTACCCTAAAAAAGCCTCTTCAAATGGTTTTTCTTGAAGGAGAAAAGATCATACTGAGGGCCATGGAACCTTACGATCTTGATAATTTGTACATGTGGGAAAACGATTCTGAAAACTGGTTTATCAGTCAAACCAGAGCGCCATATTCGAAACACATCCTCCGGCAGTTTATAGATGAATCCCAGAAAGATATTTATGAAATCAGGCAAATGCGATTAATGATCACTCTTAAATCAACCGATAATGATGAGAAATTAACAGTTGGAGCAATTGATCTATTTGATTTTGACCCATTTCACAGAAGGGCTGGAATAGGAATACTTGTGGCAAAAAAGGAGTTCCGCCGTCAGGGTATAGCCTCCGAAGCTCTTTCCCTGCTCATCGATTATTCTTTCAGAGTGCTGGGGCTGCATCAACTGTATTGCAATGTGGTCAGAGGAAATGAGGCCAGCTATAATCTTTTTATCAAATCGGGATTTCAGGTGGCCGGAGAAAAAAAAGACTGGCTCCGGGGGACAGAATCATGGACAAATGAATATTTATTGCAGTTGATCAATCCTCATTATTAAGAACCGGATAATCAGGGATCTCTTCAAGAAACTGATATTTTCCCTGGCCTTTAAGATATCTGCAGCAATAATGATTAATTCCGTTAGTAACAATCAGGTAAGGAACATTGAACTTAAGATTGTATAATGCTATCTGATCAAAAACACCCTGATTTACTTTAATGCCAGGAGCTTTACATTCAACCATAAGGACAGGAACACCCGTGCGACTATAGACCAGAATATCTGAACGTTTCGACATCCGGTTGTATTTAAATTGTTTTTCAAGTGCAATCAATGCTGCAGGATAAAATTTTTCATTAATCAAATACCGGATAAAATTCTGCCTTACCCATTCTTCAGGTGTCAGTACTATATATCTATGCCTGATCTCATCAAAAATCAGATTTCTTCCACCCTCAGATTTTAACTTAAAAGAATAAGTTGGTAAATTTAGGCTGTCCATTTAGCGGTTACATCAGTAATACAAATGTAATGATTTAAAGAAAAGTTATGGGATTATAACAGGGTCCTGGCGGACTCTTCCCCCTGTCGGGGCTGTATCAAAAGGGGGGAGAGTCCGGAAACTCTAAAAAAGAACATTATGGCGAAAATTGAATATACAGACATCCTCAGGGATCTTAAGAATAAAAACTACAGCCCCATTTATTTCCTTATGGGGGAAGAGCCATATTATATTGATATTATAACAGACTATATTTCCGGCAATGTACTCACTGAAACCGAAAAAGAATTTAACCAGGTTGTCTTGTATGGAAAAGATACAACTGTCCTGGATATAATCAATGCTGCAAAACGATTTCCAATGATGTCACAATACCAGGTGGTCATCGTAAAAGAAGCCCAGACTCTTAGTAATATTGACGATCTGCATTATTATGCTGAAAAGCCTCTGCTTTCAACTATCCTGGTGATCAACTATAAATATAAGTCGATCGACAAAAGGAAAAAGCTCTTCAAGAATCTTTCAGATAAAGGAATCGTTTTTGAATCTGCTAAACTCTATGATGATAAAATTCCCGCCTGGATCAGCTCATACCTCAAAAGTAAAAACATGTCTATAGATTTGAAAGCCAGCGCTTTAATTACAGATTTCGTCGGAAACGACCTTGGCAGAATTGCTCATGAACTGGATAAACTGATTATTACGATCGGAGGTGAATCCACTACTATTAATTCTGCACATATTGAGCGAAACATAGGAATCAGCAAGGAATATAATAACTTTGAGCTCCAGAAAGCACTTTCACAGAAAAACATTATTAAAGCCAACAGGATTATAAATTATTTTGAGAAAAATCAGAAACTAAATCCAATTTCTTTTACTTTATCATCGTTATATCATTTTTTCAGCAGATTGTTTTTGTACCATTTCATTGAGGATAAATCCACTAAAAATGTTGCTTCGGTATTGAAACTTAATCCATACTTTGTCGCTGATTACAAGCTGGCAGCAAAAAATTATAGCCCGGCAAAAGTAGTATCCATTATTTCATTTTTAAGGGAATATGACCTGAAATCCAAAGGATTCGGAAATGTATCAATGCCCCCGGGAGGACTTTTAAAAGAACTGATATATAAAATATTACACTGAAACCTTCGTATACAATGACACTTATAATTGTTATAATAACCTCAATAATATCTATTCTCTCATTTTACAGTGATAACCTGATGTCACGCCTGACCTTCAATCCATACCAGGTATATCATCGTAAAGAATTTTGGAGGCTCCTGACCCATGGTTTTCTGCATGCTGACTGGGTTCATCTGATTATTAACATGATAGTTTTGTATTCTTTCGGAAAAAACGTCGAAGCATGGTTTAATCAGCTCAGAATCGAGGATTATATTAACTCACCGGTTCTGACATATTTATTGCTGTATCTTGGAGGAGTTATTGTTTCTACTCTCCCGACACTTTTCAAGCAGAGAAATAATTATATGTACAATTCGGTTGGCGCATCCGGTGCAGTTTCAGCTATAGTTTTTACCAGCATTTTCTTCTCTCCCCTTGATAAAATATATTTCTTTGGTGCTATACCCATTCCGGGAATAATATTCGCTATCCTATACCTGGGGTACTCAAGTTATATGAGCCGGCGGGGCAAGGATAACATCAACCACGATGCACATTTTGCAGGTGCAATTTTCGGATTTATTTTCCCGGTGTTTATAGATTTTGACCTAGTATCCCATTTTATTAAGTCATTTTCTTTTTAAAAGGAAATCCCAATGATGAAGGCAGTTTTTCTCGACAGAGATGGTGTAATCAATAATAATGAAGGCCGATACTATATTACAAAACCGGGAGATCTTTTGCTGAATGAAGGCATCATAGATGCTCTTAAAGCTTTCCTTAATGGCCACTTTCAGTTGATAATAATTTCAAATCAAAGCGGAATTTCCAAAAATCTATATTCTAAAGAAGATTGTGACAAAGTTCATGAAAGACTTATAAATATATTATCCGGACATGGTATCCCTATCAAAGAGATTTACTATTGTCCCCATCACCCTGAAATCGAAAATTGCCTTTGCAGAAAACCCGAAAGCCTTCTTTTTGAGAAAGCAATAGCAAGGTTTAATATTGACACTGATCAGTCATGGATGATAGGTGATAGTGAAAGAGATATAATTGCCGCTGAAAAAGCAGGTTTAAAATCTATCTTTGTCAAATCCAATGAAGATATCAGAAGATATATAGAAAGAATTATTAAAAAAGACTAGTTCAGTCCTGGATTTTCAGGGAAATTAACCCATGTCCTGTATTTGTTTCCCAGCTTGTGCAGGGTTTCCTGCCAAAGTTTAAGATCACTTGATTTCATAATGGTTTCGGCATCAAGTTCTGCCACAACCCAGGCATTCTCCGAAAGTTCATTATCAAGCTGTTTTGGCGACCAGCCGGCATACCCAAGAAAAAACCTGATATCATTCCGTCCGATTTTGCCCTGGGTTATTAATCCTTTTATGGTTTCAAAATCCCCGCCCCAGTATAAATTCTTCAATACTTTAACACTTTTGGGTATCAGATCACCCAATGTATGAATATAATGAACGGTATTAGTATTGACAGGCCCACCAATAGATATGCTGGCATCAATTTCTGGAAAATCCTTCAATACATCACTTATTGTAAGTTCAACAGGTTTGTTCAGGACAAATCCCACCGATCCCTCCTCCGAATGCTCGGTCAATAAAACTACCGACCTGCGGAAATAGGTATCGTTAAGGAAAGGTTCGGATATCAGGATCCTTCCCTGACGGGCTACTTTAGTGTTTTCTATTTTAAAAAAATCGATATCCAGTTCTTTCATAATTCTCGTATAAAAGGAATTTCCTCTTCTTTTACTACAAAAATTATACCTTAAATACTGCAGAAATACTTTTTTCTTGTACTAATGACGTTAATTTTATATTAAAAGTTGCAGGTATGCAGTAATAATTTACAAATTATGCCATATACAACGGAAACCTTTCCGGATCAGACTCATTCATAATTGAATAGGCCATTTCAAATACATCCTCAGCCTAATGAATTGTTATTTATGTGTTAAACAGATATTGATGGACCGGTTAGTTTTCCAAAATCTTTTAATATTACACCAGATAAAAGATTAACTTTGGATTCATGCTTAAGATTATTTTATTATCTGCCTTGATTATATTGATTGCCACGGTTGCTATGGCAGTCAGGATAATCATTAAGCCTGAAGGAGAATTTTCGGGTGGTTCCTGCCACACAGTAGGTAAAAAACTTGAGGGGGATGGATTTCAGTGCGCATGCGGGAGGAGAGAGCCATGCGATAAAAGTTAATCAGTTCATTATTTTTTCAATATACCTTCTCATTCCGGGAGTGCAATACACCGTATATTTTCCCGATTTGTCTGTATATATTAGGTAGGCTTCCAGATCCTCCCTGTCTTTAAGTATGCTTTTCGACTTATCAACTCCCATGACCATAAATGCAGTTGCAAAACCATCGGCTATCATACATTCATCTGCCACAACGGTTGCACTCAGCAGATTATGTTGTACGGGAAAACCGGTTGAAGGATCAATGGTATGGGAGTATTTTACTCCATCCTTAATATAGTACCTGCGATAATTGCCGGAAGTCGCCAGTGATCTGTTTTTCAGGCTTACTACTGCCTCCATCTGCAAACCAGGTAATTGTATTCCATCGATAGGTTTATCAATACCAACCCTCCAGTAATCTCCATGAGCATTTTTACCTTTGGCCCTGACTTCTCCTCCTATCTCAACCAGGTAGTTACCTATTGCTTTTGACTCAAAATATTCTGAAACAACATCCACTGCATAACCCTGTGCAATTGCATTAACATCAAGCATAATACCGGGAAAATCCATAACTATCCTTTCACCTGATATCCGGATATGATCCATTCCTACGTATTGAAGAAGACTGTCAATCATTGCACTGTCCGGGTTTGTTTTTTCCGTAAAGCCAAAACCCCAGGCATTTACAACCGGGGCAACAGTGATATCAAAAGCTCCGCCTGACGCGTCGAAAATCTCCTTTGATGCATTAAAGCAACGAATAAAATATTCACTCAGTGCAACATCCGGTTCGCCACGATTGATAAGTGATATAATGGAAGACGGTTCATAAGTTGAAAGTGAGAGATCGAAATGACGCAATAACGAATCTATCTCTCCCTGATAGTCAATGCTATCTTTGCTTTGATAGGTAATATGATAAGAAGTTCCCTCTGTCGGGCCGGTCAGAGTAATATAGTAACCTGATTGGTTATTCAGATTACAGGAACACAGTATTGTAAAAGTAATTGTAAGAAAAATCCACGTGATTTTGTTCCTGTTCATTGGTTAGCCTGTGATCATATGCCAAAATCATCAAAGTCAATCATATCCTGAGGTACACCAAGGTCGTAAAGCATCTTCTGTACAGCTTCATTCATCAGGGGAGGTCCGCACATGTAAAACTCAATTTCCTCCGGTTCTTCAACCTTGCTGAGATACTGATCATATACAACCTGATGTATAAAACCTGTCAGGCCGGTCCAGTTATCTTCTGGAAGCGGCTCAGAGAGAGCTATATGGAAAGTGAAATTGGGGAATTTTTTCTCAATTTCCCTGAATTCATCTGCATAGAATATTTCCCGTAAAGACCTTGCGCCATACCAGTATGAAACTTTTCTGGTTGTTTTAAGAGTGTGGAACAGGTGAAATATATGAGACCTGAGAGGTGCCATTCCTGCCCCACCACCTATATATATCATTTCACGGTTGGTGTCCTTAATAAAAAACTCACCGTAAGGTCCCGAAACATTTACTTTATCTCCCGGTTTCCTGGAAAATATAAATGAAGAGCATATCCCCGGGGGCACTTTCATGTAATCACCCTTAGCCTTATCCCATGGTGGTGTGGCAATACGAACATTCAGTATTATTGTGTTGCCTTCAGCAGGATGGTTAGCCATTGAATATGCCCTGAATGTTTCTTCACTATTCTTCAGCTTCAGATTCCACATTTTGTATTTATCCCATTCATCCCTGTACTCTTCTTCCACAATGATATCACGTGCAAAATCCACCTCCACATTCGGCACATCAATCTGAACATAGCCACCCGATTTAAATTCAAGATGTTCACCTTCAGGTAATTTGATCTTGAACTCCTTGATAAAGGTTGCCACATTTGTATTGGAAATAACCTCACATTCCCATTTCTTGACCCCCATTATTTCCTCCGGGACATGTATTTTTATATCGGTCCTGATTTTAGCCTGACAACCAAGTCTCCAGTTGGTAAGTTGTTCCTTCCTGGTGAAATATCCTGTTTCCGTTGGAAGAATGGATCCGCCGCCTTCGATTATCTGGCATCTGCAAAGTCCGCAGGTACCCCCTCCGCCGCAGGCTGATGGAAGGTATATTCCGTTGTTTGAAAGTGTAGAAAGCACTGAGTAACCAGGCTGGACTTTTATTTCCTTATCATTTATCTTAAGTGTGATCTCTCCCTGCTGAGTCAGTTTTGCCCTTGCATACAATAACATGACCACAA
>Ga0153916_10000711_pt1 | contig 22971 bp, 19 predicted proteins | sample Opewatmetagenome_FD_109642 | JGI IMG/M metagenome (GOLD analysis project Ga0153916, IMG submission 109642) | Freshwater wetland microbial communities from Ohio, USA - Open water 3 Core 3 Depth 4 metaG | ecosystem: Environmental > Aquatic > Freshwater > Wetlands | place: USA: Ohio, Lake Erie...
CAGCGGTGGAGTTCAGCGTGGGCAGGATGTAGCTGCCGGCCGCGTTCTTCACCTTCGCGTAAGCCAGATTGTTTTGCAGGGAGTACGCGAGCTCGACGTAGCCGATGGCGCCATGCTGTCCCTGGACCACCGCGGCGACGCCCGGGTTCCCCTGGGCGCCAATCTCTCCCGAGGGCCACGAGACCGACTTGGCTGTGCCGATCTGGGAGGCCCACTGGGAGTTGACCACGCTCAGGTAGTTGGTGAAGCAGTACGTCGTGCCGCTCGCATCGGACCGGTGCACCGGGAGGATGGCCAGGTTCGGGAAGGTGACCCCCGGATTGACAGCGCTGATGTTCGCGTCATTCCAGTTCGTGATCAAGCGGAGGTAGATGTCCGCGATGATTGTCCCCGTCATGTTGATGTGGGCCGGCACTCCCGGCACGTTGTAGGCCATGGTCACGGCTCCGAGGCTCTCGGGAATCGTGAGGAGGCTTGGGTTCTGCGCATGCTGGGTCGAGTTCAAGGGAGCGTCCGTTGCGCCGAAGTCCAGGCTCTTGGCGATAATCGCGCTGATGCCGGCTCCGCTCCCGGTCCCCTGGTAGTTGATCTGAACGCCCGTGAGGGTGTCGTAGTGGGTCGACCACGCGCTGATGACCGGGAGCGCGAACGTCGATCCGGCGCCGTTCAGGGTAATCGTCTGCGGGTTCGGCGTCGTGGAGCCCCCCAAGCCGAACCAGCCCGTCGTGAGTCCCCCGGCGAGGATCACGACCACAACCACCGCGGCCGCGACCCCGATCCACAATCCGCGACGACTCGACCGCGGGTGGAGGCTTTCCATCTCGTCCGGTTTCGTAGGCTCGTTTGCCATAGCTTCGTACCACCTGTTGCCAATCGGAGATCTATGGAGGTCGGTGGAGGAACTGCATCCCTCCCGCAGACCCTCGGAGGACTCTGTGGAGTCCGTCGTTTCTCGGCCCCGGCTGGGTGACTTCCATACGATTTCCAATTTAGACGACCCGAAGCGAGCCCTATGTCGCTTCCCGACGGAATCTCGACTGCCAACGGGTGTCGGACGGGGTGCTATATAGATTATGGGCCGAAGACTTTAAGCTCTATAGTACATGAAGAATCCCGAGGAGAACGGGCATGGAAGGGAGGAAGCTACAGCTCACTGGAGGGTCGACCTACGTGGTCTCCCTGCCGAAGCGGTGGGTCGTGCAGGCGGGCCTCAAGGCAGGCGACACGGTCTTCCTGGAGACGGCCGCGGACGGATCCGTGAACGTGCGGCCGCAGCCGGCCGAGAAGGCGGCCGCTCGCCGCAAGGTCTTCGAGGAGAAGGGCGGGGAGGTGCGCGACCACCTGCTGCGGAAGCTCATCGGCGCCTACATTTCCGGATTCGGGCTCATCGAGGTCCGCTTCCGACCTGAGAACGGGCCGTTCGTGCGCCGCGTCGCCCGCGACTTCTGCCACCTGGTCATCGGCCCCGAGATCATCGAGGAAACGCGGACGATGATCAGCATCCAGGACCTCTCGGATACGTCCGAGCTGAGCTCGGAGAAGTGCCTCCGACGCATGCACCTCAGCGTGCGGGCCATGCTCGAGGACGCGATTCAAGCTCTCAAGACGCGGGATCCGGCGCTCGCCCGCGATGTGTCCCAACGGGACCAGGACGTGGACCGCCTCTATTGGATGGTTGCCAAGCAGTATCACCAGGCCCATACGGCGCCACCTGGGACAACGGAACGTCCATCGGAGACGGGGATCCATGCGCACCGGCTCGTGGCGAAGCTACTCGAGCGGGTCGGGGACCACGCGGAACGGATTGCCAGCACCTACGAGGTCCTGGTGGGGGAGAAAGAGCTCGATCCGAAGCTCACCCGGGAGTTCGAGGCCGCCAACGCCTCGGCGACCGCAATCCTGGACAAGGCGTTCAGCGCACTCATGTCCGGGGACGTCGACTCGGCGAACGAGGCGATCGACGCGCGAGTCCACCATCAGAAGCTCATCGATGCCCTGTCCCATCACGTGTCCTCGAAGAGGGGTGAGGAGCTCCTCGCCCTGGGGGCCATCGTGGACAGCCTCAGCCGAACGGCCAGCTACGCCACGGACATAGCCGAGCAGGCGATCAACCTCGCCGTGCTCGTGGGCTCGGAGCCCTCGTAGGCCTACGTAGTCTATGGGGGCAACGCGTATCCCGCGGCGCGCCGCATGACACGGACCCATGTTAGAAGCCGTGGTCCCCGGTCGGGATGGGCCCGACGAGTTGCTCGTGAAGGGTTACCTCACCGCCTTGAGCGCGGGCCGGTTCCTCGACGCGCTGAACGCGTTCAGCATGGACGCCTCGTTCCGGGACGAATCGGGCCGCGAGCGACATGGCATCCGCGAAATCGCGGCCGCGTTCGCCCGCCGCGAGCGGCCACTCCGGGTGGAGATCGAGGATCTGCGACAAGAGGGCGACATCGTGTTGGTGCGGGTGCGGATGAGTTTTCCAGAGAACCGCACACCCAAGATCTACCGCAGCGTCTTCCACGTCCGCCGGGATCGAATCGACTCGCTGGAAATCGAACCTCTGCCGACGTCACGTACGAAGAAAGACCGCTTGGCCCGAACCGCCTGAACGGACGAGATGCCGCGCGCGTCCCGTGCCGACCCTAGACTCGGGTCCACGACGGTCTCCCTGGTGTACTCCATAGAATAGCAGGCCGGACTTCTAGTAGCTCGGAGACGCTGGGTGAGACCGGGAGCAGGCTCCCGGAAGCCGGAAAGATTGACCCCGGCGACCGGGGGCACGCCCATCCCTCGTCACCATGCTGCAGACCGCGGACCACGCGTGATCCTTCCACGCCAACGAACCATACGGACGCCGCGGAAGAAGAACGATCTAGAATTCACGGGGCAGGGGTGGCGAACCTTGTGGGGGGAGGAGAACCTGCCCCGGAGGAGCCAGGGTGGCGGTGAACGAATAGCTTGTCCCAATAGTTCCCAGATTCCTCCATAGAACGTGCGGCCGCGAGAGGTCCCGAGCCGAGAAACCGGCCATACACCGTGTCGATACTTACCGAGTCTAGAAGTAACTTAGTCCCGTTCGGCAAGCCATCCTCCGAGGGATTCGTGGCGTCTCCGCGGCCCCACCGGACCGCGAAGGCGGCGGTCCGCATCGAAGGTGCGGGGTTGGGGGCAGGCGGGATGAGACGACGGACAGTGGTCTGGACTCTGGGGATTGTGTTCTTGCTGGTGGCCGTGGTGCCGCAGGCGCGCGGGGCGCCACAGTTGGGCTCCGGAAGCACGTCGGGCCTGACCGCGCAGGAGAGCCGCATCCTGGACGGACTGGACTACGCGAACGCGTGGAACCAGCTCACGACGATCACCGGGTTTGGAGAACGAGTCGCCGGCACGGACCAGGAATGGGCCGCGCAGGAGTACGTGTACAACGAACTGAAGGCCATGGACCTCGACCGGGTGGTCATGGAGACGTTCCCCGTGGCCAGCTGGGTCCACTACGGCACGACGATCCAGGTCGTCTCGCCTGCGCTGGAGCCAATCGAGGGCACGACCTACGGCGACTGCTATTCCGTCTGGGGGAAGGACGCGGGCGTCCCCTACTCGTTCGGGAACGAGAACCACGGCAAGACGCTCGTGGCCCCGTTGCAGGACCTGGGCTACGGGACCACCGCGGACTTCGATGCGGCGGGAGACCTCACGGGCATCCTGGCCCTGGTGCACCGCGACGATGACCTCCAGGGATGGCCCAACGTCCCCGTGATCGAGGCATCCCTTCACCACGCGGCGGGCGTGGTCTTCTATGGCTACTACGGGACCTACCCTGTGCCCGACGGCATCAAGCAGGACTCCGTGAAGGGGCCCCTGCCGGCGTTCTCCATCTCGCCGCGCTCCGCGTGGCACCTACAGGACCTCCTGAAGGAAGGCCCAGTCACGTTGCGGATCGAGGGACGGGCGGACATGGTCCCCGACGAGGTCGCCCGGTCCGTGAACGTCGCCGCCTACATGTACGGGACGACGCACCCGGACGAATACGTCGTGATCTCCGGGCACATCGACACGTGGTGGAACGGGGCCAGCGACGACACCTCCTCCATCGCCGCGATGCTCGAGCTCGCGCGCCTCTTCTCCGAGGCGCGGGCCGCAGGGACGTACGTGAACGAGCGCACCCTGGTCTTCGCGTCCGTGGGGGCCGAGGAGACGGGTGGGCCGGACAACACCTGGTATAACTGGCTCGTCGGCTCCTACGAGTTCGTGAAGGCTCATCCCGAGATCCTCGCCGGCCTTGCGGTCGAGCTGAACATGGACGGGGTCAGCTTCGTGAAGGCCTCGGGCCGCTACTGGGTCGAGAACACCTGGGAGGTGAACGGCCTCGTTGCGAAGGGAATCAGCGACCTGGGCCTCGGCGGCGCGGTGGGCTACTACAACCCTGTCTGGTCTTGGACGGACGCGTGGTCCTATGCCGCCAAGGGAGGCGGATCCGCCATCCAGCTCATGTGGATGGCTGGCTTCGACGCGTACTACCACACCCAGCTCGACGACATGCCCATGCAGGGCGCCGACACGATCGACACGACCCTGCGGCTCCACGCCCTGTGGGCGATCCGCTCGGTCCACGACCTCGTCATGCCCATCGAACTCCAGTACACGGTGGACTGGGCCGTCGCAGAACTCAAGAGCGAGAAGGCGGTCGTGCCCGCGCAGGCGGCTCACTTTGACGCTGCGATTGCGGCGGCGGGCGTACTGCGCGAGAAGGCCGTCGCGGCGAATGCGGTCGCGGACCGGCTCCGCGCGGACTACGCGCGGGCCACGTCGACCACTGCACGCGCAGCGATCCAAGCCCAGGCCGATGCCCTGAACCGTATCCTGATCGACGCGCGGCGTGTGGTTACCTCCTGGACGCTCGGCGAAGGCGGCCTCATGGGGTCCTGGGACGTCTTCCTCCGTTCCGCCCAGTACGTCCATGACCTGGGGTACGTGAACAAGGCGATCGCCGCCCTCGCGAAGGGCCAGACGGGCAACGCCGTGGCGGCCCTGGAAAACGTCTACACCATGGAGTGGGGTCGCTACTACAGCCGCGCGACGTTCGCGGAGCTGCTCCGGGAGATGATGGACGTGTACTTGTATTGGGGCGGAGACTTCCAGCAGCAGCAGTCCTACGTGGACGTCCAGGGAATCTACCTAGGCCTCAAGGACGGGAGCCTTTCCCGGACCGCAGCCCTCGCGGACCTGCGCGGGATTGCGGACACGCAGCTCACGCCGTGGCTCGTCGGGGACCTCCAGATCCTCCGGGGAGCTTGGCTGGAGGCCGCCAGGATTCTGAGTTGAACGTCCCGCGCGGGCCATCGATCGCGTGACGGGTCAGCGACGCGGCTTGGAGGGCCCGGGCCTTGGCCTCCGAAGTCGGCGAGAAGTCCCCGGAGAGGACATGGCCTTCCTTGGGTGTCCCTCTACGGATTCTATGCGCTATTATAATACATTATCGATTATTATTATACTACACATATGGAGATGCGGCGCACCTCGGGGGATGCGATCGCCTCGGACCCAAACCGGAATCACGGGCTCTCGGGCGGCTGTTCCACGAGCGCGGCATCCTCCGTGGCGGGCAATTGCGGCGAGGCCACGAGGGCCCGCGAAGACACATCGGTCGAGAAGAACCACACCTCCGCGAGGTAGTCCCGGAGGACCTCCGCGGTCTTCATGTCCCCGTTCCAGTCCTTGAGCAGTCCCGAGAACCGCTCCTCGAGGGTGTGTACTTGGTGGATCACGTGACGCCCGAGCTGGTTCGATTCCCGACCCCGGTAGAGGACGTAGAGCAGGATCCACTTCCCGCGGCCGAAGGCGACCTGGTGGCGGTCGCCGAGCTCGATGCTCCGGACGGCCCCGATGCCCATCTCGTGGAAGGACTCGTCCATGAAGTTCTCGATCGCGGTGAACATGGAGGCGATCACGTCGGGGTCCCGCCCCGGGACGAAGTTGCGGGACAGGTGGACCATGGGCGTGCCGCCGTCGTAGGTCAGGTACACGTGCTCGACCACGCGGCGGAGCGGGTGCGCCCCGGTGAAGAGGGAGGCGATCCGGGCGCCCACACCGGGCCGGTGGTCCGCGATCGGGGCGTCAGGGTCCATGTCCACCGCCGGGGTCGTCCTGCGGGCATTAATCCCTTCCCCGACGGTTATCGGGCGTGATAGGGGCACGCGACGACCGCGCCCCGCACCGCAGCCTCTGCTGCGATTCTCCCGAGAACGTATTGTACGCACGGAGGGGATTTCCCTCTCCAGACACCTGTCCGAAGCCGATGGCCCGATACGTGAAGGTCCGGGACGCCATGTCCACGGAGGTCTTCGAGATCTCCGAGGACGCCACGCTCCAGGCCGCCGCCAAGCGCATGGCCGACGCGAAGGTGAACAGCCTCGTGGTCCGCCCCGAGGGTCGGGAGGAACCGTTCGGCATCATCACGTCGAGCGACGTGGTGGACGCCCTCGCGGACGGACGCGACCCGAGCACGACCCTCGTCGGGGAGGTCGCCACCGCGCCCCTCGTGACCGTGACGCCCGGCGTGCCGGTGGCCTATGCGGCCCGCCTCATGCGACGAGCGAACCTGAGGCACCTGGCGGTCTTCAACGGCCGCGAGGTGGTCGGCATCCTCAGCAGCTACGACATCGTCAAGGCGATCGGGCGGTGGGGGAGCCTCGCCGCAGGCGTGGACCTGGCCGAGGAAATCGAAATCACCTCGGCGGTCACGGACTAGGAAGCCGGCGATGCGGCCGGGGGAACCGTCGACGGCGGCGAGCCGTCGGGCTTGCCCCCGTTTCCGAAGAACTCCCTGTGAACCGCGCGCACGGCCACCTCGAGGTCCTTCGTGTCCACGGTGAACTGGTACGCGACCATGGACGCCCCCGCCGTGATGAACTGCACGTTGATGTTGAGCTCCGCGACCGCACGGAAGACGCGGGCCGCGATGCCGTGGGCGTGGCCGATGCCCTCGCCGACGAAGCAGATCAGAGAGGCGTGCGGGGAGACCTCGATCCGCTCGAGCGGGAGATTGGAGATCCGTGACAGGGCCTTCTTCGCGCGGCTCACGCCGTCCGACTCGATGAGGAAGGCGACGCAGGTCTGGGAGGTCGCGGCGCTGTAGATGTTGACGCCCGCGTTCGCCAGGGCGGTCGAGCTCTGGGACAGGAGGACCTCATCGGAGCCGAGGCCCGTTGCGTACACCTTGAGGGTCGCGAGGTCGCGGACGTAGGAGACGCTCTTCACATCGCCGCTCCTGTCCACCGTGTCGGGTCCGATCCGGGTACCCGTCTCCTCGGGACGGAAGATGTTCTTCAGGTACAGGGAGGCGCCGCAGGCCCGGGCGGGCTGGACGGCCCGAGGATGCAGGACCTTGGCCCCGAAGTAGGACAGTTCCGCGGCCTCGTCGTACGAGAGGACCGAGAGCGGGAACGCCTCCGCGACGATCTTCGGATCGGCGCTCATGAAGCCGCCCACGTCCTTCCAGATTTCCACGGTCCGCAGGTCGAGGGCGTTGGCCACAACGGCCGCGCTGTAGTCGGATCCGCCGCGGCCGAACGTGGCGGTCTTGCCCTCGGGCGAGAGGCCGAAGAAGCCCGTGATGACGCTGACGTGGCCCGCGTCCGCCTGGCGCCGCAGGAGGGGTGCCATGTGGGCCCTCGTCTCCTGGAGGAGGGCGGTCGCGTTCCCGTAGTTCTCGTCCGTCATGAGGCCGATTTGGTCCGCTTCGAACGCCTCCGCGTCGAGCCCGCGGTTCCGGAGGTTCGCCGCGACCACCTGGGTCGACAACCGCTCGCCGAAGGAGAGGACGAAATCCCGGATCCGGGGGGTGATCTCCTCCGTGTACGCAATCCCGTACAGCAGGCGGCCCAGCTTGGTCCCGAGGGCCTCGATGGCCTCGACGGTCCGGTCATGGTCCGCGCGGACCCTGGGCAGCAGCGCGAGATGCTTCTTCTTGAGATCCGCGAGGAAGAGGTCGAGCTCCTTCTCCTCCCGCGGCTTGGCCAGGGTCTGGACCAGGGAGTCCGTCACGCCCGCGATTGCGGAGAGGACGACGAACCGGCGGCTTCGGTCCGCCTGGAGGATGCCCGCCACCCGGTCGTACATCTCCGGCTTGCTGACGCAGGCCCCGCCGAACTTGGCCACCTTGTCCGTCTCAGGCAAGGTATCCCCTCCGTTGGGCCAGTTCCGCGTTGAGGACGCTCCCTCCCGCACCGCCGCGGAGCGTGTTGTGCGACAGGACGAACAGACGGAGGTTGCGGTCCGTGACCCGGATGCGGCCGACTGTGGCGGCCATGCCGCGCGCTCGCTCCGGCTCCCCCGCGTTCGCGTCGAGCAGGGGCTGCGGGCGGTTCCGCTCCGTGCGGACGAGGATGGGCTGCTTGGGAGCCGTCGGGAGCTTCCGGCGCTGGGGCTCTCCGCGGAAGGACGTGAGCACGCGGGCGACCTCCTCCTCGGTCACCTCTTCGCGCAGGGGGATGGACAGCGCCTCGAGATGGCCTTCGCGCACCGCGACGCGAACGCAGTTCGCCCACACGTCGAGGGGGCTCGGGACCACCGCAGACCGCAGCGTCCCCAGGAGCTTCTTCGCCTCGCGCCGCATCTTCTCCTCCTCGCTCTCGATGAACGGCAGTACGTTCCCGACGATGTCCAGGGACGCCACGCCGGGATATCCGGCGCCCGAGAGGGCTTGGTACGTGGACACGTGGACCTCGGAGAAGTCGAAGGCGTCCGCCAGGGGCTTGAGCGCGAGGACGAGGCCCGTGATGGAGCAGTTCGGGTTCGTGGTCAGGAAGCCGCCGCCCTTGTACGTGCGCTGGCGTTCGACCAGGGCGATGTGGTCCGGGTTCACCTCGGGGACGAGCAGCGGGACGTCGGCCTCCATGCGGTGGGACGAGGCGTTGGAGAAGACGCCCACCCCCGCGCGGGCGGCCTCCGCTTCCAGGTCCCTCGCCACCTCCGTGGGCAGGGCGCTGAACGCGGCCCTCACGCCGGAACGGACGAGGACCCTGGGCTCCAGCGCCTGGAGCTCCATCTCGCCCGCGTCGGGATCGAGCGTCGCGTCGTCGAGACGCCAGTAATCCGCGAGGCGGCCGCCGACCTTGCGGTCGCTCGAGCACAGGGCCGCGAGCTCGAACGTAGGGTGGTCCTGGAGCAGGCTGACGAATCGCTGGCCGATGTTCCCGGTCGCGCCCAGCACGGCCACGGGGATCTTGCTCATCGTGATGCGCCTCCCAGGTCTCGGGACTCGTCAAGGAGCGTGACGAAAGCCTTCCCATCGGAATCGGCCGCGGCGCGGGTCCACTCCTCGATGGCCTGGAGGAGACGCCGCCGGACGTCCGGTGTGTGGGGGTTGAGCGCCTGGATCTCCCGAAGGAGAGCGGGCGAATCGTCCAGCAGGCCGCGGGCGACGGAGGCCACCCGAGCGAATGTCGTGCCCTCGGTAGGCACGACACCTACGTCGATGGGCGCGCGGGCGGCGGCGCGGGCGAAGGACAGCAGGGTCAGGTGGCTCAGGCCGAGGAGGGTGCCCATGATCTCGTCGTGGTCCTCCAGGGGCACATCAACGAGGTGGGCGCCGCTCCCCCGGAACAACCGCCGCGCCCTCTCCATGCCTGCGGGGCTCCCGCAGTCGCTCAGGAGGATCGTAGCCTGCGAGAGGGGCCCGAAATGGGGGCCGAAGAGGGGATGGACGCTCGCCACGGCGCGCCCCTCCCGGGTCAGCGAACGCAGGACTCGGGCCACGGGGGTCTTGAGGCTCGCCACGTCGAAGACGAGGCCCGCCGGCTTCGCAGCCCCGATGCTCTCGAGCACGGATGCGGCGGCGTCCATGGGGACCGCCACCGCGACCACGTCGGCCGTGGCCGCAGCGCGGGGCAGGTCCACCTGTGGGCCCGAGGAGTCGTGCACGGTCACGCGGTACCCCTGGGTCTGCAGGTAGCGGCACAGCCAGCGGCCCATCCGGCCCGCGCCACCCACCACCAGGGCCGTACCGCGCTCCTTTTCCGGAGGGACGAGGGTCTCCTGGCGCCGGACGCTCTCCTCGATCAGGAGATGGCTCAGGGACCGGGCGAACTCGGATCCGACGCCGCGCGTCGTGCCTTCCGCCTCGATCCGGGCGGCGACCTGCGCCTCGACTTCCGTCGCGCGGACGGGCTGGCCCGAGAGCCGCTTCTCCAGGCCGATTTGCTCCGCAAGGTACAGCCTCCGGGCGATGAGGCCCACGATCTCCCGGTCCACCGATGCGATCTCCTCCCGCAGCCGCGCGATCTCCGTCTCGCTCACAGGAATCCCCCTTGGAACATGAGATCGAGGACCGCCATCGCGGCCGCGTTCTCGACCACGGGCACCGCCCGAGGAACGATGCAGGGGTCGTGGCGGCCCGTGACCGTAATCTCCGTCTCCTCCATGGCCTCCAGGTCCACGGAACGCTGCGGTTTCGCGATGGACGCGGTCGGCTTCACGACCACGCGGAAGGTCAGAGGCATGCCCGTCGAGATGCCTCCGAGGATGCCGCCCGCGTGGTTGGTCGCGGTGGCCACCCGGCCGTCGCGGATGACGAACGCGTCGTTGTGCTCGCTTCCCCGCATGGAGGCCGCGCGGAAGCCCGCGCCGAAGTCGACGCCCTTGACCGCAGGGATCGAGAAGAACAGGTGGGCCAGGCTGGCCTCCACGGATTCGAAGAACGGCTCGCCCACGCCGACCGGGAGGCCCGTCACGACCCCGTCGACGATTCCGCCGACGCTGTCCCGGTCCAGCCGGACAGCCTCGATGGCGGCGACCATGCGGTCCGCGGCCTCGAGGTCGGCGCAACGGACCGGAGTCCGTTCCACGTTCGCTTCCATCTCCTCCGGCGTCACGGGCTTCGCGACCACGTCGGCAATCTGGGCCGCGTGGGCGTGGAACCGCACGCCGAGCGGAGCGAGCACCTGGCGGGCCACGGCCCCCGAGACCACGAGGGGCGCGGTCATGCGACCGCTCAGCTGGCCTCCGCCGCGGAGGTCGGACTTGCCCCCGTACTTCACGCGTGCGGTGAAATCCCCGTGTCCCGGACGCGGCACGCGGGCGACGTCGGCGTAGGACTTGGACAGGACGTCCTGGTTGCGGATGATCGCGACGAGGGGCTCTCCGCTGGTCACGCCCTCCCGGAGGCCCTCGGCGAACTCCACGCGGTCCTCCTCCTTCCGCTGGCTCGTCACGAGGCTCTGCCCGGGCCGGCGGCGGTCCAGCTGGGCCTGCACCTGCTCGATGTCCACGGGGGTGCCGGCCTTCAGGCCCTCGATCGTGCAGCCCACGAACGGGCCGTGGCTCGTGCCGAAGACCAGGGTGCGGTAGCGGGTGCCGAAGCTGTTCAAGGGACCACCTCCATCTCCGCGCCCAGGGCGCGGAGGTCGTCGAGGAAGGACGGATAGGACACGCGGAAGCACCAGGGGTCCGAGATCTCCACGGGGCCTCGCGCGACGAGCCCGGCGACCGCGGCCGCCATGAGGATGCGATGGTCCCCGTGGGACTCCACGGCCGCGGCGGCGAGTTGGGCCGGGCCGCGGACCACGCACCCGTCGGAAGTGCCTGTGGCGTCCGCGCCCATAGCCCTCAGGAAGGCCACCGTGGTCTCGATCCGATCGCTCTCCTTGAGCCGAAGCTGGGCGCCGTTGACGAATCGCGATTCGCCCCGCGCCTGGCTCGCGAGGACCGCGAGGATCGGGAACAGGTCCGGAGTCGCCGACACATCGACGGTCTCCGCGCGAAGCGACGCGCCGCGGACACGGACGGAGTCGGGACGCTGGGTGACCGAGGCACCGAAGGAACCGAGGATGTCGGCAATGCGCCGGTCCCCCTGAGGCGCGGATGCGTCGAGCCCGTCGACGGTCACGTCGCCCCCCGAGATGGCGGCCGCGACGAGAGGGAACGCGGCGGAGGAGAAGTCTCCCGGAACCACGAAGTCCGCGGGCGCGTAGCGCTGCCCGCCGGGGATCCGGACATCGTTGCCGCGGACCTCGACCTCCGCGCGGAAGGCCCGGAGCATGTGGCGGGTCACGTCGACGTAGGGCTCCGACAGGATCGGAGGGCGTACGTGGAGCGTCGTGGCCTCGGAGGCCAGGGGGCAGGCCAACAGGAGGCTGGAGAGGAACTGGGAGCTGACGGATCCGGGGATGGACACCTCACCGCCCCGGAGGGGGCCGGTGATCTGGACGGGCGGGCGACCGTCCTCGGAGAGGGAGCGACCGTCCGCCCCGAGTCCCCGGAGCGCGTCCAGCAGAGGTCCCATGGGGCGCTTCCGCAGGCTGGCATCGCCGGTCAGGGTCGTGGTGCCCTTCAAGAGGGCGGCGGTGCCGGTCAGGAGACGCAGGGTCGTCCCTGAGTTCCGGGCGTCGATCGCTCGGGAGGGAAGCGAGAGGCCGGGCGACGTGATGCGGAGATCGGCCCCCTTCCGGTGGACCTGGGCTCCGAAGGCTTCGATCCCCGCCAGGGTGGCCTCCGTATCCTCGGAGAGGAGAGGCCTCGACACGAGGCATGGACCTCCGGACAGGGCGGCAAGGAGGAACGCACGGTGCGTGTAGCTCTTGGACGGCGGCGCGTGCGCGGTACCGCTCACCGTGGCGGGGCGGGATCGGAACTTCACGGGACCACCTCCCGCGACTCCACCGTGTTCAGGCTTGCGACGCGAATCTCGGAGTCTCCGTCCCGCAGGGCCTCGGCGACGGCGTCCACGTGGGTCGGCTTCACGAGGGCGAGGATGGCCGGACCCGCCCCGGTGATTCCCGCGGCCATGGCGCCGGCGGCGCGGGCGCGGCGCGCCGGAGCCTCGTCAATCTCCAGGAGGGGCGCGTACGCCGCGCTGTTCAGCTCGAGGGCATGGAAGTACTCGCCCGCAAGGGCAAGGCGGTAGGCCTCGTCGACCCGGTCGCGGATGGGCGCGAAGTCCTTCATGGCCAGGCTGGGCTTCGTGATCACCCGCTTGGGGATCTGGATCACGGCCATGAGGCCCGGCGGGAAGCGGTCCACCTTGACGATCTTCCGCGCCCGGTTGTCCGTGACGACCACGCCGCCGAAGAAGGACGCGCAGGCGTCGTCGAAGGCGCCCGTGATGGTCACCTTGGCCTCGAGGGCCGCCTCGATGCCGAGGCCGATGATCTGGAGCGGTTCCAGCTCGAGCCCCAGGGCCCGGGCCGAGGCGAGGACTACCGCGTTGGCCACGGCGGAGCTGCTCTTCAGGCCGCGGGACACGGGGATCTCGGAATCCACGCGGACCGCCAGGCTCGCCCGGCGCCGGCTGCGCCGCAGGACGCGTTTCGCGCAGCCGACGGCCAGGGTGGGGTCGACGTTGCCCGCGACCTGGACCTGGAGCCCCTCGGCCTTGGGCACCGACTCGGCGACCGCGGTGGCCCGGAGGGCGAGCCCGAAGGCGGCACCCTTGCGCGTGGCGATCGCGTTGACGATGGTCCCCGCGCCGAAGCAGGTGGCCTGAGCCTTCATCGGAGGGCCTCCTGAGCCGCGGACTTCATCGCAGGGAACGGCGCGGCCTTGCCCGTCCACAGCTCGAACGAGGCCGCGGCCTGCTGCAGGAGCATCTCGAGTCCGTTCGTGTGGCGGAGCCCCCGGCGCTTCGCGGCCTCGAGGAGCGGGGTCTCCGTCGGATTGTACACGAGATCGTAGACGAACCGCGTCCGGTCCAGCGAGGATTCTGGGACGGGCAGCGCGGCCTCCATGCCGCGGGTCCCCACGGGGGTCGCGTTCACCAGGAGATCCCAGGGCCCCTTGCGTGCGACCTCCTCGAGGGACAGGACGGACACCTCGTCGTCGAACGTGTCCGCGAGGGCCTCGGCGCGCTCCGGGGTGCGGTTCGCCACCTGGACCTCGGCTCCTTCCCGGAGGAGGACGTGGACCACGGCCTTCGCCGCCCCGCCGGCGCCGACGACCAGCGCCGTGCGGTCCCCGACCCGCAGGCCGAGCGAGCGCAGGGACATCCGGAAGCCGGAGACGTCCGTGTTGTGGCCCTTGGTCCAGCCTTCCTTGACGACGACCGTGTTCACGGCCTCCAAGGCCTCCGCGTCGCCGTCGAGTTCGTCCATGAGGTCCGCGACGGCCTCCTTGTGGGGGATCGTGACGTTGAAGCCCCGCGCGCGAAGCCGCTCCGCCGCGTCCAGGAAGGGTTCCAGGTAGTCCTCCGGCAGATCGAAGGGCAGGTAGGCTCCGGGGAGGCGGAGGGCCTGGAGCGCGGCCTCGTGGATCTGCGGGGAGACGGAATGACCGATGGGATGGCCCAGGAGTCCGAGGACGAAGGCGTCCTTCGCGCGGAGGCGCAGGGCGGTCGCGAGAGCGAGCTGGCCCGGGGCGGTCGAGCGATTGCCCACGGCGTACTGGAACTCCTGGCCCGCGTCCGCGGCGAGCGCCCGCGTCAGCATGCCCGGCTCCCCCAGCCCCAGGAGGACGAAGCGGCGGGACTTCCGCTCGCGAGCGAGATCGACCAGATCCACCGCGGACTCCACGGAGACCGTGGGGACGGCCACCTTGCCCACGGTCCCCGCGCTCAGACAGGCGTCGAGGATCTCGGCGACCTCGTCCGCCTCCGCAGGACGGTCGAAGTGGTGGGAGACCACGAGGTCCTTCGCGCGGCTCTTCGCGGTCTTCGCGTACTCTTCGAGATGGCCGGCGTCCGTCGTGAGCTCGACGTCCACGTAGCGGAAGGGGAGATGGCAGGCCTCGCGGAGGAGCGCGTGGCGCGCGCCCCCCGCGACGGGATGGAATCCGCCCTGGGAGGGCGAGCGCAGGGTCGCGATGGCGCGCGGCCCGAGGGCGGACGCCAACTTCTTCAGATCCTGGGCCTGCGGGTGGCGCAGCGCGTCGAAGCGGACTTCGACGAGGTCCGCTCCCCGGCGGAGGGCCACGCGGGCCTGCTGCTCCGCCTCCGCCGCCGTCCCCGCCACAATCACCGCGGCCACCTGCATCCGCTCATCGCTCCGTGATCGACTCGTGGATCCGCATGCCGAAGTGGCGTCCGCCTTCCTCCACATGAAGCAAGACCTCGTCGCCCGGGCGAAGTGCGCTTACCGAGACCGCCTCGCCCTTCGGCGTGACGAAGCGGATGGTCTCCGCGTTCTGGACGAGGGTCGTGTGCCGCGCCCCGGAGGCCTCCGCCTCGACCAGGATGAGCGGGCGGCGCTCGATCTTCACGCGCCCCACGATGGCGGACCGCGTGCGCCCCTGGGCATCCGCCACGAGGACCTCGTCGCCCGCGCGGAGCTCGCTGAGGTACATCGTCTTCCCGTCGGGCAGGAGGATGTACGCATGCACGGGGCCCGCGTTCACGCGGAAGGGGCGTGCCGCCACGTAGCCCGACTCGATGGTCTCCGCGTGGACCAGGAACATCCCGGACGACGCGTTCCCCACGAGCATCCCCTCGCCGTCCCGCAGGAGGGAGCATGTGTCCACGCAGACGCGGTCCCCGAGGCCGACGGACCGCAGGGCCGTGATCCGCGCGGGGACCAGGGGGACCCGAGCACCTTGGGATTCCACGAGGGCCCGCACTGCGGCGACATCCCGCGGCGAGGAGGGGCGCAGGAGGATCCCGTCCACGCCGACCTCCATGGTCTCGAAGAAGAGCCGGGCCTCGTCCGCGCCGTGGACCTCCGCGAGGAGGCGCGTGCCGCTCCCCTGGAACGCGGCGATCAGGTTCTCGAAGGGGATGATCTTCCAGTCCGTGGCCCGCACGACGACGTGCTTCGCGATGCCTCGCAACGCGCGGGCCGCGCGCTCGTCCTCGGGTCGTTGGACCGTCAGGAGGCGGCCGACCTCCTGCCCGTCGAATTCGAAGCGGTCGTCGCGGAGGAAGATGGGCGAGAACCGCCCGAGGCGCTGGAGGGCGTCCGCGGGACGGTCGAGGACGATCTGGTCGAAGCCCGCTTCCAGGGCTGCCGTCACGATGGACCGAACGTCCGCTCTATCCTCGGAGGGGAAGGCCCCCACCCACACCAGGCGGTCCATGGGGGCCTCACCCGCGATATGCGTCCTCCACCGAGGCCCCGTCGAAGAGGATGCGGGCGATGGCCCGCGTCATGCTGATGGGATCCTTCGCCTGGAACACATTGCGGCCCATGGAGACGCCCGCCGCGCCCCCGGCCAGGGAGCCCGCGACCATCTCGAGGGCCGCCGTTTCGGAGTCGAGCTTGGGGCCGCCCGCCACGACGACGGGCACGGGGCACCCACGCACGACCTCTTTGAATGTGTCCGGGGACCCGGTGTACAGCGTCTTGACGACGTCGGCACCGAGTTCCGCGCCGACCCGGGCGACGTGCTTCACCGCCTCCACGTCGTAGGGGTTCTTCACATTCTCCCCGCGCGGGTACATCATGGCCAGGAGGGGCATGCCGAACCGGTCGCACGCGGTCGCGACCGCGCCGAGGTCCTCGAGCATGTGGTGGTCCTCCTCGCCGCCCACGTTCACGTGGACCGAGATCGCGTCGGCACCGTAGGAAATCGCCTCGTCCACCTGGGTCACCAAGACCTTGCGGTTCGTGTGCGTGCTCAGGCTCGTGGACGCGCTGAGATGGAGGATCAGCGAGAGGCGCTCGTCGAAGTACTCCTGCGCGAACCGGACCACGCCCTTGTGGAGCACCACGCCCGTGGCGCCTCCCTTGGCCACCGCGGCGACCGCCTTTCGGATGTCCTCGAGCCCGGCGACGGGTCCGTTGGAGACCCCGTGGTCCATCGCGATGATCAGGGCCTTGCCGCCGGCGAAGAGCCGACGCAACCGGATTTCCTTGCCGATCGAGGACATAGGACACACACCGTGCGAGGATGTAGCACGCCCGTAGAAGCCGGACGTATTTGAACCCTTGGACGGGCGACGGACAAAAAGCGCCGATTTGGCCTCATGGGGAAGCGGCCGGCACCTCGAGCCCGGCGAGGACCTGCACGGTGACCCGATCCTCGGGTGCGGGATCCGGGAGCACGGCCCAGGCGACGTCCGCGCGCGGCGAACGCAGCCGGACTTCCCGCAGGATCTCGTCCTCGAACGCGGCCCCCGGTGGCTGGGCGATCAGGACGACCGCCTGGCGGACATCCTCGGGGCGGCCCGTGAACCATGGGCTCCCATAGGCCTCCTCCACGGCGAGGAAGCAGCGGTGCTTCTCCGCGCCCGAGCCCATCCCGAACCGCCACTCCTTCGCGCGCGCCAGGAAGCGCTTCAGGGGGACGAGGTCCGTCCGCGACAGGACCGTGGGCAGGGCGGCCGCGGGCTTCGCCATGATCGCACCCATGGCACCGAAGGCCCGTGCCAGAGGGAGCGTCGGATAGGCGCGGAGGAGCGCGTCGTTCCCGAAGGCGACGACCCCGTCCGCGCGACGCCGGAGCGTGGCCAGCTGGGACTCCGAGAGATGCCGGCGAAGCATGCCCTCCGCGGTGAAGGGGACCGTGGCGAAGGCAAGGGACGCGTCGCCGAGGATCCGGGCCACGCGACCCACGACGCTGAGCGCCCAGCCGCCGAACTCACCGCCGAGACCACCCAGGGCGAGAACGAGGTCGCGGTCCGCGAGGGCGTTCGACAGGTCCTTCTCCTCGTGCGTCGCGAGGGTCGGGATCGCCTTCTCCTCCATGGATGCGATGGCCTTCAGCGGCCCCGAGGCGATGAGAACGCGCCGCGGGACGCCGATCATGGAGGGATGCGGCGCGTCGTTCACGGCGATGCGCTCGACGCCCGCGGCCGGGGCCACGTGCCGGAGCGTGTTGCATCCCGCGCCGCCGCACCCGACGATGGCGGCGCGGACCCGATCCTCGCCGGTCCCCAGTCGCCAGGTGTCGGGCACGACCCACGAATCAGGAGGCGACGAGATAAAGCGTTGCGAGGACGGGTCATCCCGGCGGTCGCGCACGGTGGGAGGACCTTTGGCGGTACGTCACGAGGATCTCGCTCGTGACCGTCCAAGCGCGAAGCGGTGCCTCGTGGATGGCGACCATCCGGTCGCAGAGCTTGGAGACCGGACTTCGGAAGTCGCCGTGAGGAAAGCCGCCGACCACGGCCGTGAGATCGCCTTCCAAGGCGGCGAGCTCCGTCCACAGCTGGACCCGCTCCCCCGTCTCCGAGAACGCCCATCGGGGAGACGGGCACCCGGACAGCAGCTTCTCCAGGGACACGCCCCGCTGGAGCGTGAGGAGGGGCTGTCCCTCGGGAACCGCTCCCTTCTGGAACAGATCCTCCATGAGGCCGACGAATCGCGGGTAGTTCTTCGGGATGCGGGTCTCCGCCGCGAAGCGAATCACGTCGTCGTTGCGCGTGTGGACGATGGTCTGGAGCTGCCTTTGAGCGTTCAGGACGGAGTCGAGGCAGAGGAGCGTGAACAAATGGGCGATGTCGGGCCGGCCGCGGCGCTCCCCCTCGGGGAAGTTCCGGAGGGCGGGATGGTGCAGGCTGCTGTCGAGGAGAAGCGTGCCCGGCGAGCGGCCGCGTCTCTTCGCGGAGGTGCGGACGGACGGATGACCGGCGACGGCCTGAGGGACGAGCTCCAGCTCCGCGTCCGCCAGGATGAGGGTGAGCATCGGAGGGCGTATCCCCTACCGAAGCATGAAGGACACCGCGGGCACGCGGGGGCGAAAGCGACTTGGCGCGGTGTCGCATTCCCCCGCCCGAGGGACACTTGTGCAACCCAACACTCCTTCGGCCGGAGCCGGATTCGTCTTCGCCGCCCCCCGCATCCCTCCTCGCGCGATGCCACGGTGGGTCGTCATCGGCCTTGTGCTGGCCGGCACCGGATACCTCATGGGACGGCTGCCCTCGCTACTCATCCTGTACCTACTGAGGATTGGCCCCATTCTCCTGTACGTTCAGGTGCAGCTAGCCCTGACCTCGGTGGGCGTCCTCCTCCTAGGAGTCGGACTCTATCTCGTCTTCCGCGATCTTCGGGAGAGACTCCCTGCGGGCCGTCCGTGGATCTCGATGGGGGCCCTGGCTGTCTTGGCGGGAGCGGTCTGCACCGCGGCAATCGGACTCGTGGATCTCGCCCTGGCGCCGAGCATGTACGGTGGCGCGGTCCTCTCTTCCCTCCCCGTGTACGTCTTCGAGGCGATCAGCGAAGCCGTGTGGGTCGCGGAGACCGCAATCGGGGCAGGCGTGCTCCTCGCGCTCTTCGGCACGGTACGGGGTCTCACCTCCCCCGCCCCATCTCCGGTCCCACCGACGTTCCCCTGAACAGTCCCCGGGGCGGATTGCCACTTTCACGGGTCCCTCGAAAAGGGGTATAAGTAGGCTCCCTGCGTTGCGTTGACCAGGATGCATGAGATCGTCTGCGTAGGGGACGTCCACGAGGGACTCACCTTCGACTTCCGGATCGATCCCGACACGGGCATCTCGGAGCGCGCGCTCGATCTCCACGGCAATTTCGCCAAGGCGGCGAAATGGGCCATCGACCATCAGGCCTCCCTGTTCTGCATCCTCGGAGACCTCTTCGACCGAACCCACGTCGCCCCGGTCTTCCGCGAACTCGTCCGCCGCGACGTGATCGAACCCCTCGGGAAGGCGGGGATCGAGGTTTGGATCCTGGCGGGGAACCACGACCAGCCGCGGCGGGCCGCCCGCTCCACCTCCCTGGACGACTTCCGCGGATACGCCCACGTGCGGATCTTTCGCGAACCGAAGGCGGAGACGCGCACGATCGATGGGCGGAAGCTCGGATTCATCCTGCTCCCCTACCTCCACCCCGAGGAAATCGTCGACCAGATCCGGGAGAGGCTCGGCAAGGAAATTCCACGCGAGGAGGCCTACGAGGCCGCACGGCGCGTGTGGAAGAGCTGGATCCAGAACCGGGCCGACGAGCTCAAGGGCGCAGACCTGCGGATCCTCTTCGGGCACTTCGAGATGCAGGGCGCGCGCTATGCGAGCACCACACCGCCTGAGGTCGTGCCCCACGACTTCACGTTCACGCGGGATATGCTGCCGAGTTCCGTGGACCTCGCGGTCTTCGGCCACATCCACCTGCACCAGACCCTCTTCGACAAGGTCGTGTACACGGGCGCGCCCGAGCGCGTCGACTGGGGGGAACGCCTGGACCCGAAGGGGTTCGTCGCGGTGCAAGCGGACGGGTCGTGGTCCTTCGTGGAACTGCCTGCGCGCCCCATGGAGAAGATTGAGGTCACCGTGGGCATGGGCGAGGATGCCACCCGGCGTGTCCTAGAGGCGCTCCCCAAGGATTCGGCGGGGAAGCTGGTCCGCATCGAGGTCCGCCTGCCCGACGAACTGCGGACGTCCTTGGACGAGCGCAAACTGGGCGAACGGCTCCGCGACGCCTTTCACTACGAACTCCGACTCACGTCCACGGAGCGACCGCGCATCACGACGGACGAGTTCACCATGGATCCCACGCGGTTGCTCGCGGAGTACGTGGACCGCAACTTCGAGGGCCATCCGCGGAAAGACGCGATCAAGGCGGAGGCCCAGCGCCTGCTCCGGGAGGCGCTCACGTGAAGGGCTCCGACGAGGTCGACGCGGAGGCCGCGCCCTCCTTCGAGACGACCACGGGGGCCGAGGGCTTCGTCCTCGACGAGATCGAGATGCGGGGCTTCATGCGGTACGTGGAGAAGACGGATCCGCCCCTCCGGTTCCCGGAGAAGTTCACGGTGATCACCGGCCGGACGGGAGCGGGCAAGTCGTCCATCCTGGACGCGATCACGTTCGCCCTGTACGGCTCCACGACCCGGACGGACATCCAATCCGTGAAGCAGTCGGACATCTGCCGGCCCGGGGGATACGTCCGAGTGGCCTTCCGCCAGGGGGACAACCGCTGGGAGGTCCGGCGCGGCTTCACGTCGAAGAAGGATTCCTACCTCGAACTCAGTCGGGATGGCGAGGCAGTCTCGGGCACCATCCGGGAGAAGGAGCAGACGCTCCAAGACGTCGTGGGCCTCGATTACGTGGGATTCCGCAACTCCACGTTTGTGCGGCAGGAGGAGATGAAAGAGCTCGGCTCCGCCCGCGGCGCGGACCGGCTCGCCGTGTTCCAGAAGCTCTTCCGCCTCGAGGTGTTCGAGAAGGCCCTCCAGAAGGCGAAGGAGAAGCTGGCGTCCCTCCAGTCCGACCTCCGAGCCCAGGAGGCGGACATCGCCGCGCGGACGGAGGCCCTCCAGAGGCTCCCGCTCGTGCTCTCGCAACTCGAGGCCGCGCGGAAGGACCTCGCCGCAGGCGGCCTGGAACTCGCGGCCCTCGAGTCCAAGTTGCACGACGCGGAGGAGGGGCTGCGGACGCGGGAGGCGGAGCATGAGGCGTGGGTCCGCGCCGGCGCGGCTCTGGAGGACCGCGAGCACCAGATCGACGCGTTGCATCGACGGATGGAAGAAACCCGGGAACGAGGGAAGACCGCCTCGGAGCTCGAGCGCCAGCTCAAAGCCCTCGAGAAGGAGGTGGCCGATCTCGAACCGCTCCGGGAGGAACTCGAGGCCCTGAGGAATCGTCAGCAGACGCACGAGCGGGCGCGACTGGGCGCGGAGTCCGCCGAGCGGCTGTTCGTGCAGGCCAAGACGGACCACGAGCGGCGGCGCGACCAGATCAAGGACAAGATCGACGCGGTCCATCGGAAGATCGCCGGGCTCGACACGCACCTGGACCGGGACGGAGCGTTCAACCTCCTCCGCGACGAAGGCCGCCTCGAGGAGCGCGTCGCCCGGATCGAGCGCGAACTGGAGTGGCTAGCGGAACGTCCCGATCTCGTGAAGAACCTCCGGGAGGAACGTACCCGGACCGAGAAGGTGCTCGCCCACGTCCGAGAGAAGGTCGGGTCGATCAACCAAGACTCCTTCGTCCTCACGGAGCTCCAGAAACAGATGGAGGAACTGCGGACCGACCTCAAGCGGGAGGCGGACGAGAGCCACGAGACGCTACGGCCCCTGGACGACGCGAAGATCGTCGCCCTGCGGGAGCTCGACGCGAACCCGCTCACGGAGCGGGACCGGCGGCATCTGGAGGAGGTGACCCGCGGCGTCCAGGGAAAGACGATCCAGCGCAGGAGGGCCGACGAGCTCGCCGCGCGCGTCAGGGAGTCCGGGGACACCGTGACCCTCCTGGCCGACCTGGACCGGCAAGGAGCTGCCCTGGAGTCGGAGCTCGCCTCGTTGCAGAAGGAGGCGGGTCGTCTGCAGGTGCAGGAGACCGCGTACCAGGAGGCGAAGCAGGCTCTCGAGCGATTCCGGGAGACGCTGGACGCGGAGCGACGCTCCTTCCACACGCTGGAGGGCCAGGCGAAACAGCTCCAGGCCCAGGTCTCCGCGCTCGAGGGCGACGCGGCTAAGCTGAAGGAAGCGGAACGCGTCCGGGAGGAGCTCCGGATCCGTGCGGAGATCGCCGACGTCATGGTGAGCCGGGTCTTCCACAACCGAGGCGTCGTCATGTACGCGATCGACCAGCTCCTCCCCGAGCTGGAGATCGAGGCCTCCAAGAACCTCGCGGAGCTCACGGACGGCCGTTTCAGCCGAATCAGGCTGGCGACGTACGAGGAAGGACGCGGCCACGGAATCAAGATCCAGGTGCAGGGGGTCGACGGCCTCTGGCACGACGTGGGTGAGTTCAGCGGCGGCGAGAAGACCCAGATCAACGCGGCCCTGCGGTTCGCCATCGCTCGGGAGCTCGCTTCCCTGCCCCAGATGGGCCGGACCTTCGGCCGCATGAAGACCCTCTTCATCGACGAGGGCGACCTGGGTTCGCTGGACACGGAGGTCTCGCGCGGGCTGTTCGTGCAAAAGCTCTTCCGCATGGGGGAGTTCTTCGAGAAGGTCATCCTCATCACGCACCTGGCGGAGGTCGCGGACCGCTTCCCGTGTCGCCTCCTGGTGACGATGACGCCGAACCAGGAGTCCCGGGTGGAAGTCATCGCATGAGCTACGTGGACGACATGCGCAAGGAGCTCGAGCTCCTGGTCCGCAACCAGCGGAACCTCCCCATCCCACCGGAGGCCGTGCCGCAGTTCCACATCTTCCGCGCCGCGGACCCGC
>Ga0153916_10000712_pt1 | contig 22968 bp, 21 predicted proteins | sample Opewatmetagenome_FD_109642 | JGI IMG/M metagenome (GOLD analysis project Ga0153916, IMG submission 109642) | Freshwater wetland microbial communities from Ohio, USA - Open water 3 Core 3 Depth 4 metaG | ecosystem: Environmental > Aquatic > Freshwater > Wetlands | place: USA: Ohio, Lake Erie...
AGGTAGTAGTACTCGTCGGTCAGGTTGGTGACTTCAAGCGAAGCCTCCAGGTCCTTGTTCTCATTCTTCCAGGTCAGACGAGCGTTGGCGATCGTATAGCTGGGAATGATGTTGCGAGCAGTGGCGACAGCGCCCGTTTGCACCTGGTCCTGGTAGGAGACGTCGACCCGCGGCGTGACGGTGCCGGCGCCACCGAGATCGAAGACATACTGGGCGCCGAGGCTCCACTTCCACTCCGGCAGCATCGGCTGTTTGTCGGACAGAGACAGCCCGGTCGCCGGGAGGAGCTTCTTGTACTTGAAGTTGATGTAGCTGGCCGAGCCGTCGATGGTGAAGTTGTCCGTCACATGGGCGGTGCCTTCGAGTTCCACACCCTTCACCTCGGCGTCGCCGGCGTTCATCGGCAGGGCGCAGGGGCCCGGTCCGCCGAACTGCGGGCAGGAGAGCACCCCGATCTGCATGTCGGTGTAGTCGTTGAAGAAGCCCGAGAGGTTGAGCCGCAGCCGTCCGTCCAGCAGATCGCTCTTGGCGCCGACTTCATAGGCGGTCAGCTTTTCCATGCCGAAGGGCTGGACCTGGGCGGCGTTGAACGGCCGCGGGTTGATGCCGCCGCCCTTGAAGCCGGTGGAGACCGTCGCATAGGTCATCAGGTTCGGGCTCCAGCGATAATCGACGCTGATGCGATAGTCGGTGTGCTTGCCGCTGTATTCACCGACCTTTCCGGTGAGCGCGCCCAGGAACGGGTTCGGCGTTCCGTCCGGGTTGAGGCGGGTGAAGGTGTAGTCCTTCGTCTCCTTGGTGTAGCGAACGCCGGCCGTGACGTTCAGGGCGTCGGTGACGTTCCAGATCCCCGTGGCGAACACCGCCTTGCTGTCGGCGTTGACGGGGTCATTGCCGACGAACTGCAGCGGAATGGGCGCGTAGCGGATGTCCTGGTAGGTCCAATAGGTCGTCGACTGGTCGGAATAGTAGGCGCCGACAGTATACTGGATGTTGTCGCTCACCTTGCCGTTCAGGCGGACTTCCTGGCTGACGAAGTGATGCTTCAACGCGTTCTGACCATAGCCGATATTGGCCGGCGACAGGTCGTCGTCCGAATTGAACGAGGTCGTGTACCTGCGGTAAGCGCTGATGGATTCAAGCTTGAGGCTGTCGGTGAGGTCGATCCCCAAGTTGAGCGCCGCGCCCTGGCCCTCGAAAACGTACCGGTCCGAGCCGTTCGTGGCCTTCAGCGGGTAGCCGGTCGCGACCACTCCGGCCCAGGGGGCGGCAGGCTGTCCGTTAGCGGAGAAGTTGCAGTACTCCCCACAGATGAACCGGCTGTCGTAGGGAACGCCGGGGGCGGGATTGATGCTGGGGAGGTTGAGGTTGGCGTAGGCCAGCACCTCGCCCGGAGCGCTCCGCTCGTCCTTGACGTAGTCGGCGCTGAGGTTCACGTCGACCCGGTCATTGGGTTGGTAGCGGAGCTGGACGCGCAGGGCGTTGTAGCCGATCGAGCCGTCTTCACCCACCTTGCACATGCCGGGCGTGCGGGTTGTCGGCACGCCGCTCGCGGGGAAAAGGCAGCCATAGTCGAGGCGGTCGATATAGCCGTCCTGCCGCTTCATCGCGCCGGAAACGCGCATGGCCAGCTGGTCGTTGATCGCGAAATCGGCGCCGCCGCGGAAGCCGAGCCGGTTCCTGTCGCCGTAGGTCGCCTCGACGAATCCGGTGTTGGACCCCGTCGGCTTCTTGGAGATCAGCTTGATCGCCCCGCCGATGGAGTTCCGGCCGGTCAGGGTGCCCTGCGGACCGCGGAGGATTTCCACCCGCTCCAGGTCGAGCAGGTCCATGTTCGCGCCGGTCAGGCTCGGATAGTAGACGTCGTCCACATAGAGGCCGACGCCGGGCTCATAGGCCGGGTTGAAGTCGAACTGACCGACGCCGCGGATCGAGGCGCCGATGGACACGCCGAAGGAGGCGCCCTGCGGCTTCAGAGTGACGTTCGGCGCCTGGTTGGCGATGTCCGTGACGCTGGTCTGACTGCGGGCAGCCATCAGTTCCGCATTCACGGCGGTGATCGCGATGGGCGTGTCCTGCAGCTTTTGTTCGCGGAACTGCGCCGTAACGACGATCTCTTCGACCGTGGTCGACTGTTCCTGGGCGAACGCGACCGAACTCATCGCGATATACGAGCAGCCAAGCACTAGCGCAGAGCGCAATACCCTGGACATCTGAACCTCCTCCCATTGCGCCGCCATTTGGCGGGCATTCTTGTCGTTCGAGGCGCTGGCCGACCACTGTCGCCGTGTGCCAACGCGTCAAGTTCGTTGGTGGCACATACCAATTCGAGAAATCAAGTCGAACTGCGTTCTGCGGCGCTCTGTCCATCCAGATTGCGCGACAGTGTGCCATCCAAGTCGCAGAGAGTTAATGTAATATGATTGGCGCTTCCGCCGAGCTGCGGCGCCTTTGGGCGAGACGTTGCTTATGGAGTTGCAGCGACCCGACCCAGTTCGTCTTTAGAATCATCGACGCACCGCGTCCGAGTCGTGTCGGGACACCCGGATCCCCGAGCTCAGGCCCCGTCGCCTCGCCAATCGGTTCCTGGCGCGGCCGTCTCGGACTCATGAAGGGCATATTGGCTTTGACCTCGCCACGGCCGGCCCCGACAATCGCGGCTGTTGAGCAGAGGTGAGTGGACCTTGACCGATCGAAAGGATGAGCCGCCCCGGGAGGCCACGGGGCAGAACGTCAAGCTGCTGATTGAACTTCTGAAACTGGCCAGCATCATTAGCCGACCCATGAAGGAAGCGGTGGCCGACCCGCATGGATTGTCGACCAGCGAGCTGCGGGTCCTGATGTGCCTTGCAGGGGAAGGTCCGCTCGCAGGCCAGGACATCTCGAAAATCATGTCCATCCCGCCGATGAACGTCAGTCGGGCGCTGGCGGTTCTGGACCTGCGCGGCTGGACCGAACAGGCGCCCGATCAGGGCAATCGCCGTCGCCGCCCCGTGCAGCTCAGCAAAGCCGGTTGGAAGGCCTATCGCGCCATGATTCCCGACGTCCAGTTGGTCGCGCGGCGTTTGTTCGCGAGCCTGGAGCGGGAGGAGCGGCAACACCTCGCCCACATCTTCAATCGCCTGATCGCCCAGGTCGAAGCCTGGGACTTCGTCGCCGGGCCCGCTGCGACCCGCAACAAGTCGCCGGATTGACGGGCGGGCCGAACCCGAACGATTGTTAGCGATTGGTCGCCCGCATCCCGCGGACGGGGAGAGCCCAAGTGGACTTCAGCGGCAAGACGGCCTTCATCACCGGCGGCGTGTCGGGCATCGGCTTCGGGATCGCCCGGGCGTTGTCCAACGCCGGCATGCGGCTCGCGCTGAGCTATCGAAACGAGCAGTTCAGAGCCGAGGCGGAACGTTGGTTCGCCGAGAACGGGCGAGAACAGCCGCTGTTCGTCCGGCTGGACGTGATGGATCGCGACGGCTTCGCCGCGGCCGCCGAGACGGTGGAGCAGGCCTTCGGAAAGGTGCACGTGCTGGTCAACAACGCCGGCGTCAGCGTGTTCGGCCCGACGGACGAGGCGACCTACGCCGACTACGACTGGATCATGGGGGTCAATTTCGGCGGGGTGGTGAACGGCCTGGTGTCGTTCCTGCCGGCGCTGAAGCGGCACGGCGAGGGGGGGCATGTCGTCAATGTCGCCTCGATGGCGGCCTATCTGTCCGGGCCGCAGGCGGGGATTTACACGGCGTCGAAATTCGCGGTCCGCGGCCTTACGGAGTCCCTGCGCTACAATCTGGCGCCGTACGGGATCGGCGTGTCGCTGCTCTGTCCTGGCCTGACCAAGTCCAACGCCTGGGACTCGGCGCTGCGCCGCCCCGAGGCCTTCGCCGAGAGCGGCCTGGGAGAGGTCAACCGCGAGGAGCTCGAGCAGTTCAGCACCGCCTTCGAGGCGGGAATGGACACGCTGGAGGTCGGCGAGAAGACGCTGGCCGGCATGCGGGAGAACCGCGGGCTGATCTTCTCGCATCCCGAGTTCGCCGAGGACTTCCGGGAGATCTACGAGACGAGCCTGGCCGCCCTGCCGAAGGAGCCGGTGCCCGAGGGCCGCGTCGCCATCGAAAAGCTGCGCCGCGCTGCGAACCGCGCCGCCCTGGAGGGCGCGCGGATCGGGCTTTCGGACCTGACCTGATCAGGTGCTCTTCAGGTCGGCGGCGCCCACCCACCAGCCGTGCACCTGCGGGCGCAGCCGCGCCGGAATCTGGACCTTGGCGACCGGGTCCGCGGCGGGATTTCCGGCGTCGAAGATCCAGGCGGCGTGTTCGTACTGGTTGTCGCCGATCATCTTGTCGACGATGGCGACCAGCCAGCCTTCGTGACCCTCGGCCCGGGCGGGGATGTGCACCGTCTCGTTGATCGCGTGGGCCGGCGGCAGGGGCAGGGCGTCGATCCGCCCCGTACCCGGCTCGATCCGCAGCAGCATGTTGAAGCAGGCGCCGACCGGCCCGCCCAACAGTGGCGGCCCGCCCTGCGGATTGACGCTGAGATACCAGCCGCGCTGGTAGGGCCGGCCCTGGTCGACATCGGCGATCCTGGGCATGTCCCCCGGCGGGCCGAGCGTGGCCTGGGCGATCTCGCCGACGCCGCTCGCGTCCATCGTCCAACGGACAAGGCCGCCGCCGATCTCCCATGGCTGGCGCTCGATGCCTGACGCCGCCCGGATGAAGGGGAAGACGTTGGTGTCCGACAGGTGCATGTCCAGGTGGATTTTCCCGCCGGCCTCGAAGGCGTTCATGATGTGGTAGGCGGACACGCCCTTGGGGCCCTCGAACCACATCATCTCCGGGACCTTGCCGTAGCGCGGCATGATCCCGACCCAGCTCTCAAGGTTCTGCTCGTGGATCCAGTGCGCGCCGCCGGCCTTGACGCGATCCAGGTTCGAGGTGGTCGGGAACATCGGGAAGACGGCGAAATTCTCGGTGATGGCGAAGTCGTGCATCATCGAGCAGTAGGGCGTCTTGAACCACTGCTCCGAGACCAGCGCGCCGTCCTTGTCGGCGATGCAGTAGGCCACGTCGGTCGAGCAGAGGCCTGAGGCTTCGTAGCCGAAGAAGAACATCTCCTGGGTCTGCGGATCGATCCGCACGTGCGCCGTCATGGTCTCGGACTTGAGCGCGCCGTGGAAATCCCAGGAGCCCTTGGTCTCGAGGGTGACGGGATCGACCTCGTAGGCGTGGCCGTCTTCCTTGGTCATGTAGAGGCGTCCGGCGTGGAAGACCGGGGTGGTGTTGGCGACCGTGCGGTCGATGCCCTTGGCCTCAGGAAGGTCGGTGTAGGGATTGCGATAGCGGCCGAACAGGGCGCGGCCCGCCTTGACCTCGGCCTGATGGCGGGCCGTCTGGACGAAGCGCATGTCGAAGTCGACCTGGCCGTCATGGAACCAGAGCCGGCTGATCATGCCGTCCCCCGACAGCGCGGTCTCGTCCTCGAACAGGGGCGGAAAGGCCGGGTCGGGCACGGCGCGGAAGAAGGCGCCCTGGATCTCCGCCGGAATTTCGCCCTCGACCTTCAGGCGCTTCAGCTGGACATCCTTGCCGACAGGCTGGTTCAGGCCGGTGAAATCCGGAGTGTTCGGAAATTCGCCCATTCGTCCTGAGTCCCTATGTGATTTTTCGCTGCTCGACGACCTGTGAGGCGCCGATCATAACAATTGTTACGAAAATGGGGAATGGGGCGTCGTGAGAATCGCGCGCTCCGATGACGTCGAGCGCCTGGCCAGCCGCAACCCGCGCGGCCTGACGCAGGAGCGGCTCCGGAGCTAGCCGGCCGCCTCGACCATCAGGCGAACCAGTACGCGATGGCCCGCATCTCCATGCTGGCGCGCGGCGGCGCGTCGGCCGGGCAGAGGGGGTTGTCGAAGGCCGAATGGGGCACGCAGTGCGGCGCGGCAGGATCGCTGTCGTTGGTCTTGAAGACCAGCGCCTCGTCGGGGCTCATGTCGGAATACCAGAGCCAGCGGTGACGGGGATTGCCCCGGACCACCAGCCCGGTGAAGGACCATTCGGGCTTGCCCGCCTCGTCGAAGATGGCGTCGGCTTCCATCAGGTCGGCCGGGTCGAAGCTCTGCGCGTCGCAGACCGCGAGCGGAACATCCTGGGGCGGCGGCGTCAGGACCCGCCAGACGTTGAAATGGGCGAAGCGGCGGACCGTCCCGCGATCGGCCGGCCTGGCGCGCTCGGCGAAGGCCGCGGCGGTTTCGTCATCGATGTCCACGTGGACGAACCGGGCGGGCCGCGAGTTGTTCAGCCGCCCGCTATCGCCGGACTTTTCTCCGAAGCGAAGCACGCCCGGGCTCGTGACCTTGACCACGTCGGCGCCGCAGAGATCGCGCACCAGCGCCTCGACCTCCGGCGCATAGATCGCACGCACGGCGTCGGCGTCGCGGAAGTCCGCGACCCGGCTCTTGTGCCTGACCAGGGTGAAGCCCTCGCGGCCGAGGCTGGGCGTCTCGGCCCGGGCGTCGCCGATTTCGACCTCGCGCGGGTCCAGGTCGATCACGTCACGGGAAATGTCGTTGGCGTGGTAGCGCGGGCGCGAGGCCATGGGCGCCACATAGTTCACCGATGCGCGGAGCAACCGGCTCATGCGCTCTTCCGGTCCACATGGCCTGGCATCTCGACGTCTCCCTGGGCGCATTTTCTTGTTCGGGCCGCGAATGCCGATAGCTTGTCTTGCATACTAAATGGCGTCAATCGATCCGCTACTACGGGCTGACCTGAACGGGGACGCCCAGGCCCGCTGTCCGGCCTTCGTCAGGTCTCGAACCTGAACGCCGCGCCGTCGCGCCTGACATGCCCCGCCGTCGGCGCGGCGTAGTGCGTGCCGATGACCAGGATCGGCTTGTCGGCCCATTCGGCGAACATGCGGGCGCGGGTCTTGGCGGACGCCTTCGGGTCGCTGTCGAAGGGCGGCGACCACTCCGGGTGCGCCATCTGACACGGATGGTGGGTCATATCGCCGGTGATCACCGCCGACTCGCCGTCAGACTCGATCATCACGCTCACGTGGCCGGGCGTGTGTCCGGTGGTGGGCGTGAGCCGCAGTTCCGGCGAGATGCGGTGATCCATCTGGACGAACTCGGCGAGTCCGGCGTCCAGGATGGGCATCACGGAGTCCGACAGGATCGCCTGCTGCTCCTCGTCGCCCTCGGCGCACCAGTGAGCGTATTCCACCTGGCCCAGCAGGTAGCGGGCGTTGGGGAAGGTCGGAACCCACTTGCCGTCTTGAAGCATGGTGTTCCAGCCCACGTGATCCACATGCAGGTGGGTGCAGACCACGGCGTCGACGCTCTCGCGCGTCCAGCCGGCCTCGGCGAGGGACTGCAGGAAGGTCGTGGCGAGCGCCCGGCCGCCGAGCAGAAACCGAGGTCGGTCGTTGCCGATGCAGGTGTCGACCACCAATCGCAGGCCCGGCGCCTCGACCAGCAGCGCGTGGATCGACAGGCGCATCTGGTCCTGCTCGTTGACGAAGTTCGGATAGAGCCAGGGGATGGTCCGCAGCGCCTCCGGCGTCGCATCCGCCAGGAACGGGCTGTCCGGATTGTAGGCGACCGGGAGTTCGATCTCCACGACGCGGGTGATTTTCACCGCTCCAACCTGCCACGTCAGCATCTCGCCCTCGCCCCGTTTCTGTCCCTGGACCGCAGGCGATCATGAGGATTTTGTCGGAGCTTCATAGTCCCCCGCGGCGTGACCGCGTGTCAGACCATCCCTAGGCAGTCGATCGCTGGGCGGTCTCGAGCGCTCTTTCGATGCCTTCGAACAGGCTCGCCGTGGTGATCGGCTTGGCGAGGTGACCGTCGGCGCCGGCCGCACGACCGGCCTGGACATGTTCGGCCATCGCGTTGGCCGTAAGCATGAGGACGGGGGTGCGAGCCAGACCGCGCCGTGCTTCCAGCGCCCGGATCTCGGCGGTGGCGGTCAGGCCGTCCATGACAGGCATCTGCATGTCCATCAGCACCAGATCGAAGCCGCCGCGGCCAAAGGCGTCCACGGCGTCGCGGCCGTTTTCGACGCTGACCAGTTCGGCCGCGGCGCCCGCCAGCAGGGCCTCGATGATCTTCCGGTTGGCCGGATGGTCATCCGCCAGCAGGATCCTCAGCGGGGCGTCGCCGTGGTCCGTAGGGTCGGCCCTCGTCGGCTCGTCGGCCGCCTCAGCCGGAGGAAGCGGAATCTCGAACCAGAAGGTCGACCCTTCGCCCGGCGTGCTGTCGCAATCCAGGTGTCCGCCCAAGAGCTCGGTCAGATCGCGCGAGATGGCCAGGCCCAGGCCCGTGCCGCCGAAGCGCCGGGTGATCGAGCCGTCAGCCTGATGAAAACGCCCGAAGATGCGCGTCTTCTGCTCGGCGTCGAAGCCGACCCCCGTGTCGGCGACCGTGAACCGGACCCGGCCCTCAGCCGCCGGCTCGATGCTCAGTCTGACCGCGCCGGCCGCGGTGAACTTCAAAGCATTGCTGATCAGGTTGGTCAGCACCTGGCGGATCCGTACGACATCGCCGCAGACGAAGCGGTCCAGCGCCGGGTCGACACGGGCCTCGAGCGTCACGCCCGTGTCCTGCGCCTTGGACCGCCACAGGCCCTCGATCTCGCGCACCACGTCGCCCAGGTGGAATGGCGCCGGGTCCAGCGTGACTTGGCCGGACTCGATCTTGGCGCTGTCCAGAATGTCCGACAGCAGGCGCTCCAGCGTGTCGCCGGACGAGCGGATGATGTCGACCATCTCGCGCTCGCGCGGCGCGAGCTCAGCCCGCGCCAGCGCGTCGGCCATGGCCACCACGCCGTTCAGCGGCGTGCGGATCTCGTGGCTCATATTGGCCAGGAACTCGCTCTTGGAGCGGTTCGCCGCCTCGGCCCGGCGGCGCGCGACGCGCAGGCTGCGGGCCATCCGCAACTGCCATGCGAGCACGCCGGCGGCCGACAGCGCGAAAACCGCCGCGATCCCGACGATCCAGCGCTGGAAGCCGATGACGTCCTGCTGCAGCGCGGTGTTGGCCGCGGCGGTCTCCAGCTGGCGCCGCCGCTCGGCCAGCTGTTCCTGCATGTCCCCGGTCACCTGGCGGATGCCGCCGCTGAAGCGACGGGCCGATTGGACCGCATCCGCGTGGGCGAAGCTGCGAAGCGCCTCGAAGGCCTCCTTCGTCCGCCCTTCGGCGAACAGCAGCTCCGCCTCGACCCTCGGCAGTTCGGAAGCGCCCTCCTCGCGGAAGGCGCCCGTCGCCTCGCGCCGACGGATCTCGGCCACGTCCCGGCGCGCGGCCTCGACCTGGCCGGTGCGGGCGTAGGCGATGGCGCGCATGGGCAGAAGATGTCCCGCCAGGAAGGCGGCCGCGCCTAGGTCGTCGCCGTAGGGCGCAAGACAGGCCAGCACGTCGCGCGGCGCCTGCCGGGCGTCGGCCACGACGGCGCAGAGATTGGCGTCGTAGATGGTCAGGCTCTCCAGCCCCGCGCGCTGCGCCAGACGGTGGTGGGCCGCATACAGCCGCTCGGCCAGCGGCAGATCCCCCACCTGCACCGACAGCCGCGCGAGGTTGTACAGGCTGTCGAAGTCGGGCCGGGGATAGGCGGGATTGCTGTAATCGATCTCGAACCGTCCGAAGGCCGTGGTTGCACCGTCGATGTCGTTGAGCCTCATCAGGCCCATGCCGGTCACCTCCCACAAGCCGGCGCGGGCCGTTGCGGCGTAGGGGGCGTTGTCGGGAACGACGGCGTCGGCCTCGGTCAACAGCTTCAACCCCTCGCCGATCCGGTCCTGGTCCATCAGCGCCAGGGCCGTCAGCCGCGCGGCGTGAGCCTTGACGAACCAGTCGGCCGCGGCGTCGGCGATCCGGCTCATCTCGGCCGCCGCCGCCGCGTCGCCCGTATCGTAGCGGATGGTCAGGTCGTTCAGGTGGGCGATCGACTGGTAGCGCTTATCGCCTTGCTTGCGCGAGGTCTCGGTCAGCCGCGCATTCCAGGCCTTGGCCTGGTCGAATTCCCCCTGGTTCAGGAAGATCCAGGTGACGTGATAGAGCCTGTTGAGGCCCTCCCGGCCGCGCATCGCGATGGCGGCTCGTCCGAAGGCCTCGAGTTGCGAAAAGTCGGTTGCGCTAGCGCGCCGTTCGACCGCCTGGGCCAGTTCCACCGGATTTCTGCGCGCGGTCGCCTCCGCGCGGACGTTCGAGGCGCCGAGCATCATCAGGGCGATTGCCGCCGCGAGGACGTGTCTGACTCTGTGCATGGGCCTTCCGGTGTGGTCGTCCATCATCACACGACAGGTGTTGCCCAAGCTTTAGCTTCATTGAAATCCAAGCGTTCGACGTGGCCGTCATTTGTCGCCGGCCGCGCCGCCCTCGTAGGGACGCGGCCAAGGGTCCGGCCCCGGGCTCAGGCCTTTTTCCTGCTGATCAGGCCCAGCAGGAAGAGCAGCAGCACCGCCCCTGCGGTCGAGACCAACAGGCTGCCGATGAAGCCGCCGAAATTGATCCCCAGTCCCCGGGCGACGAAGGCGCCCAGGAACGAGCCGACCAGCCCCACGATGAGGTTGGTCAGGAGCCCCTGGCTGCGCTTCATGATCTTCTCGGCGATCCAGCCGGCGAGAACGCCGATGATGATCGCCCCAATGAGGCCTACGCCGTTCATGCTGTCGTCTCCGTAGTCAAGGTGAAGTTGGCCTGCGACCGTTGGATGGGCCTAGTTGAATGCTAGTGCGTGATCATGGCCGACGCCATGGGTGAGACGTCCAATTCGGCCTGGAGATGAGCTGGACGCAGAAGTCTTCCCGGATCGATTTCCTTGTCGGCGATTTCATCACGAGTTCCGGGCTCATTCCCAATGCTTTCGAGCTGTTGAACGTCTTCTTGGCCTGGGCGATTGGGAATAGGATGACGCCTTCACGCAACGCGGGAGCGCAGACATGGGTGCGGTCGAACTGGTCGGTGTGGCCGCGAGTCTGAGCCTGCTGGCCGGGTGGCGGCTCTATGCCTGCGTGGCGGCGGCGGGGCTGGCCATGCGGCTGGGCGTCATCGACCTGCCGCAAAACATCCAGGCGCTCGACGCCTTGGCCAATCCCTGGGTGATCGGCATCGCGAGCCTCGGCGCCGCAGCCGAACTGCTGGCCGACAAGGTCATGTGGATCGACAGCCTCTGGGACGGGATTCACACCCTGATCCGTCCGGTCGGCGGTGCGCTGCTCGCCTTGGCTATTGTCGACGCCTCCGATCCGGCCTGGCAAGTGGTCGTCTTCCTTCTGGGAGGCGGCGCGGCCCTGCTCAGCCACGGCGCCAAGACCGGCGCGCGGATGATGGTCAACACCAGCCCTGAGCCGGTGAGCAACATCGCCGTCAGCAGCGCCGAGGACGTGGCCGCCTTCGGTGGGCTGTGGCTGGCGCTCACTCATCCGGGGGCCGCGATCGCCGCGGCGATCGTCCTTCTGGCGCTGTGCGTTGCGCTAATCGCGCTGAGTTGGCGGCTGCTGGCCAAGTTGCGGCGTTGGAGCTCGTCGGCCTGACTCAGCGGCTGAACAGTTTGCCGGCCATGCCGAGAATATCGTTCAGCGGGCTGCCGTCGCCGTCGCGGTCGAGCATGCCGATCAGGCTATCGAGCCCGCCCGCTTGGCCCGATGTCGCCGAGGCGCCGGCCTTCGAGGCCATGGCCCCAGCGGCCAGGGTGGCCATCAGCGGCAACAGCGCCTTGAGCTGATCGGCGTCGATGCCGGTCTGTGACGAGGCCTTGGCGGCGACCGAGCGGCTGACCTCCTTGGAGCCGAAGATCTGGCCGAGGATGGCGTTGCCCTGGGACACCGCACCCTCGCTCGCGACATCGGCCGTGACTCCGGCGAGCGCGCCAGAAAGCCCGCCCTCGCGCGCCTTGCGGCCCAAGCCGCTGGCCACGGATGGCGCGAGGGCGGCCATGGCGCTCCTCGTCTGTTCGGGCGTCAATCCGATCTTCGCCGCGACCTGATTAATGGCGGCCGATCCGCCCGCCTGGGTGATGAGATCCATCAGCGACATCGAATGTCTTCCTTGTCTGGGCGCCGGGTCTGGGCGCCGGGCCAACCCCGGCGTCGCCGCTGGGCCGTCGTCAGCCCTCAACGGCGAAGGTGATCTTCGCGTTGACCCGAAACTTGTCGACCTTGCCGTTCTTCACGGTGGCCTCGAAGTTCTCGATGTAGATCGAGCGGATTTCGCGGACAGTCTTGCCGGCGTCCTCGACCGCCTGGCGGGCGGCGTCTTCCCAGTCCTTGTCGGACTCGCTCAAGACTTCGATGACTTTCAGGATGGCCATGATCACGGTTTCCTCAACGAGCCGCTCTCGCGGCGGTGGCCCCGGTCGCCATTGGGCCGGGCGGATCAGCGCTGGCGTGGAGCCCGAGAAACTCGCCTCACCCAGCCAGTGCCCTGACGCGAGTTTCTGAGCGCAGCGGCTAGTCTCTCAGGGAGGCCGGCACCTTGCCGCCGTTTTCGGCGAGCTGGCGCATGACCGCCTTCTGCAGGGCGATGTTCTGCTCGGCGCTGCCATCGGCCCCGGCGTGAACCCCGAGCTCCTGGCCTAGTTCCTTGCGCGCGGCGAGGCTGGAATCGAGATCAAGGAGCTTGAGCAGGTCGACGATCGATGTTCGCCAGTTGCCGCCGCCGCCCTTTTGGGCCGCGAGTCCGGCGAGCACCGCCTCGACATCGACCGGCGCGGCAGGGGCAGGAGCGGCCGCCGTGGCGCCCGCAGGCGCCGCGCCCACGGCCACCGCGGGTTTGGCGGCGGGCGCTTCCTTGCGGTGAAAGATCTTGGACATGATGGACGAGAAGATGCTCATGGCGCCGCTCCGGGGGATTGCTGAAGTCACAACGTGCGCCCACCGGTGAGGTTCCTGGTGACCGGCGTGAACCGCCCTGGTGGCGATCCAGTGCGCGTCGCGGCCGCCTTCGACGCCTCCGCCCCTTATTTGGTTGAACTCAGGTGAGGAGATTGGCCGACGCCCCGCGTCGCCGCCGATCCCAACGGCTCCGCCTCTCAGAGACGCCTCCAGTCCTCCCCGAGCACCTCGCCGCCACGCTCCGAGACCCGCGCGCCCGTGGGGTCGACCCCCTGCGCGAGGCGTGATTAGAATTGGATGCATTCCAAAGCTGTGCCGTAGGAACATCACATGAGCGATCCCGTGACGCCTGCGGATCCGAAGGCTCTAGAGCCCGTCTCAGCAAAAATCCGGGCGCGGCTCCAGAAGGCCAACAAACGCTTCAACGCGAACGACAATATCGCGGCCTTCATGGAGCCCGGCGAGCTGGACGCTCTGCTGGCGGAGGTCGAAAGTAAATTTCGCGGCGTTCTGGAAAGTCTCGTGATCGATACCGAGACCGACCACAATACTCAGGATACGGCGCGTCGCGTCGCCAAGATGTACCTGACGGAGGTCTTTCGCGGGCGCTATGCCGAGCCGCCGCCCGTCACGGAATTCCCCAACGCCGAGTCCTTGAACGAACTGATGATCGTCGGTCCGATCACGGTGCGCAGCGCCTGCAGCCACCACTTCTGCCCGATCATGGGGCGGCTGTGGATCGGGCTGATGCCGAACGAGCACTCCAACCTGATCGGCCTGTCGAAGTACTCGCGGCTTGCCGAATGGGTCATGTCCCGGCCGCAGATCCAGGAAGAAGCCATCACCCAGATGGCGGAGCTGCTGATGGACAAGGTGCGGCCAGACGGCCTGGCGATCGTCATGGAAGCCGATCACTTCTGCATGCACTGGCGCGGCGTGAAGGATAGCGCGACCATGATGGTCAACAGCGTGATGCGCGGCTCGTTCCTCAAGGACAAGACGTTGAGAAGCGAATTCCTGTCGCTCCTGAACCAAAGGACGTGAGCCAAGACATGCTTGTACGCTGCCTCTACGCCAGCCGCCCCCGGGATCCCCTCACCGGCGCACTGCTCGAAAGCATTCTGGAGCAGTCCCGCAGGAACACCCCCAGCCTGGGCGTCACCGGCCTGCTTTGCGTCTCGGACAATGTCTTCATCCAGGTCCTCGAAGGCGGACGGGACGAGGTCTGCGAATTGTTCAATGCGATCGTCCGGGATGATCGCCACCAGCAGGTGCGGATCCTGAGCTACGAGGAGATCGCCGAGCGCCAGTTCGGCGCCTGGACCATGGGGCATGTGAGCATCTCCAAGCTCAACCCCTCCATGTTGTTGAAGTACTTCAAGCGGGTCGAACTGGATCCGTTCGACTGCTCCGGTCGCTCGACCCTGGCCCTGCTGGGCGAGCTGGTGGACACGGCGTCCATCCTGAGCCGCGGCGACTGACCGATGGCGTGAGGCGGCGTTCCACGACGCGGAAACGATACGTCCGCCGGGTCAGATTCGCCTCAACGGTGACGCCAGGGTGTTGATCAAGTAGACTCCAAGGCCGTCCTGAGGAGCGATGATATGATGGAAACGAAAACGCTCACGCCCCTCGTCGCCGGCATGGCAGGAGCTTTGCTGGCGGCTGGCGCGGCGAGCGCGGACATCGCCCAGTCCAAGGCTCTGATCGTTGCGGCCAAGAGCCAGGGCGTGGTGGGCGAACAGGCCGACGGCTATCTGGGCTTTGTCTCCGACGGCGGCGACGCCGCGCTGAAGGCGGCGGTGGCCGAGATCAACGCCGGTCGGGCCGAGCTCTACCGCCAGGCGGCTGCGCGCAACGATGTGGCGCCGGAAGTCGCCGGGGTCTCCGCCTTCAAGGCCGTGATCGAGGGAAAGATTGCGCCCGGCGAATACTATCGCACCCCGGACGGCGACTGGGTGAAGAAGCCGGAGTCGCCGAGCCAGCGCTGACGCGTCTCCGCCGAGTCGCCGGCGCCGAAGGATTTCGGTGTGCGGGACGTCCTCGACGCAGGCGGCCAGCCGCCTGCCTTGATGGCGCGCGGCCTTGCCGGTGTTGTCCGCGTAGAGCATCAGGCGCCAGGCGGCGGAGAAGCTGTGGTAGGCGACTTTATTCGAAAACCTCGGTCTGCAGCGTCCAGTGGGCCTCGTCGCCGCCAAGCACCTTCGGCGCCTTCAGTTCCATCAATCCGGCTTCCCGCATCGCCGCCACGGCGTCCGCCGTCGGCCGTCGCGCCGCTTCGGCGTCCAGGTTCGAAGCCTCGAGCCGTGGGGCGATGGCGTCGATCGCCGCCAGCAGGCGCGCCCGGTCGTCGAGGGCCGCAGGCGCGGCCGAAGCCGTGGATGGCGGGTCGATCGAATGGGCCATGACGTCTCTCTCAATATGCGCAGCGGCCCGGATCTCGGGCGGCTGGGTCTTGAGTAAAGAATGAACGATAGTGTCATTATGACAGGCGCGTTTCTTGTCCCGCCGCCGCACGCTGCCGCTCGTGCTCCGCCGACGAGACCTCAGACGCTGTTCCAGTCCTGGCGTTTGGCCCACTCCGCCATGGGCGTAGGGGTGATGGGGAGCTTGGCGAGAGCCGCGTCCATGTCGACGACGAGCGGAGAGACCGGCTGGGCGTTGTACCAACGATAGAACTGCGCCATGCGATCATACATTCCGTGGGGTTCGACCTTGGCCGAGCCGGTCACCAGCAGGCTCATCTGGGAGGCGTAGGCGTCCGGGCTGAGGCTTTGGAAGCGGATGGTGCGGCCCGCCGCGTCCGACAATCGCTCGGCGACCTCTGCGCCGACCATGGCCTCGCGGCCGCCCACCAGCACCTTGTCGGCCTTCAGGTCGTCGCGCGCCAGGGCGCAGGTCATATAGGCGGCCACGTCCTCCAGGCAGATCCATGAGATCTTGAGGGAGTCGTCGGCCGGATAGGCGAAGACGCTGTTCCTGACGATGGACGGCTTCGACCAGATGCGAATGATGTTGTCCATGAACACCACCGGACGAACCACGACATAGGGCACGCCGCTTTCGGCGATGTATCGCTCGATATCGCGGCGTCCGTCGTGGGCCGACAGGTCGAGGTCGTGGTCGGCGACATAGCAGCTGGTGTTGAAGACGATCTTGCCCAGGCCCGCTCGGCGGGCCGCGGTGGCGATGCGCTGACCGAAGCCTGCGGCCCGTTCCCGGTTGAACTCGAAGGGCAGGTGCATGGCTAGGGCGTCCTGGCCCCGAAAGGCCTGCACCAGCGACTCTTCGTCATCGATATCGGCCGGCGCGGTGGGGATCGAGGCGAAGCGGGTATCCTTCAGGGCGTCGGGCCGACGCACCCCGGCCGTGGGATGGAAACCCTCGGCGAGGAGGCGGTCGAGCAGGGGCAGCCCCTGGTCGCCGGTGGCGCCCAGGACGAGGATCTTTCGTATCGCGGTCATCGGCGAGCCCCTTCAGGCTGTTTGGCGGGTGCGGTCGGATTGAACTCGAGCCGCCTTGGGCCCGGGCGGTTGCGACGCGCGAACGGCGGTCACGCGTCGATAAGCTTCTGCAGCGTCCGATGGAGCTGGCGCAGACGGATCTCGGTGTACTTGCCGAATTGAACCGGAATGTCGGCGCCCATCATCTTCAGCCCCTCCTGCACGTATGGGAGGTTCGCCATGTCCTGGTCGAACACGCCGCCCAGCGCGCCGAGTTCCGCCGCGGCCGAGAACGGTTCGGAGTCGCTGAGCCAATGCACCGGCGCCGGCCGCGGGCGCGGACCGCTTCGGGGCACGCGCTTGAGCAGGTAGATGTCCATGATGCTGCTGTCGACGCCGTCCGGCCGCCAGCGATAGACGATGTTGGGGCTGTAGCCGGCCCAGAACGACATGTTGGGGAACACGTTGTAGAGCAACGGATCGAGCATCTCGGCGTCCGAGGCCTTTGAGTAGTCATATCCGTCTTCGGCTGAGAGCGCCTTGCGTTGTTCCTCGGCGGCGAAGGCGCGCGCCGTCCGGCCTGCCGGCACCGAGGCGACTTCGCCGCGCGTAAGCCGGCCGGAGCCCTCCAGCATCGCGGTGTAGATGTCCGTCTGAGTGAGGCCCGATCCGTCGATGAACGGGCTGGGGACGGCCATCGCCGTGAGCTGGCGCGACGTATAGTCGGAGAACACGTCGTAGCCCGAGTTGGCGTCGCCCAGGTACGGCATGAACTGCGGATGGGTGGCGATGCTGTGATGGCTTTCCATGAAGGCCTCCGCTGTGGCCTTCCAGTTCGCCGGATACCGCTTGGCGACGTGCACGGCGATGTAGCGGTCTTCCAAAGCGTAGTCCTTGAAGTGATCCGGGAGCGGACACAGCACCTCCTGCAGCGGCGGCGCATCCTTGGCGAACGTCACGAAGACGAACCCGCCCCAGCGGCCGATGTCGATTTCCGGCAATGACAGCGTCTTGGGGTCCAGATCGGGGAAATCCCACGCCATGGGATTGTGGCGGAACGAACCGTCCAGGTTCCATTCCCAACCGTGAAACAGGCAGCGGAACTTCTTCTTGCAGCCGTCGTGCGTTTCCAGCTTTCGTCCGCGATGCAGGCACACGTTCAGGAACGCCTTGATCTCATTGGGTTCGGTCCGCACGATCAGCACGCTCCGGCCGACGACCTCGTAGAGGAGGTAGTCGCCGACGTTGGGGATCTCCTCCTCGCGGCAGGCCATCTGCCAGCATTTGAGCCAGACCTTTTCGACCTCCTTGTTGAAGAACTCCGGCGATGTGTAGTTGGTGGCTGGAACCGGAGCGCCGCCCAGGTCGGGGACGGTGTCGGCGATCAGGAACTCTGGCGCCGGAACTGCGTCGTTCCTGATGATTTCCTTGTAGGTTTGACGGGCGTGCGGTTGGTCGCCCAATTTCCGAAACTCGACCTTCAATTCGGCCTCCCCCTCTGGATCGTCCGGAAACCCGGGCAGGGCCGGTCTCCAGTTTGGAAATCAAAAAAACAGGCAGTCCTGTTTATTTCGCCTCACCCGGCGAGATTTCACTTGATCCAGATCAAAGGTCGGCCCGCGCGACGGTGCGGTCAGTCCGGCCTCAGCGTGTTTCCGGCGGAGCGTTCGGGGAACGATGCGACCAGAACTCCTCGCGCGAGTTGGCGCGCGGGAATGGCGCCTGGGGGACCGGAACCTCCAGAAACCGGCAAAGAGGCTCCCAGCCCTGAGCGGCCTCGAAAACGAGCAGCCGCTCCGGGGGAATCGTCGCCCGCACTTCGGCGTTGTGGCGCTCGTAGGCGGCGATGACATTGGCCTCACTGAAGTCGAAGCCGAACGTCTTCTCGGCCACGATGATCTCGGCGAAGCGGCTATCGTCGGCGCGCGCGGGATTCTGGTCCGCAAGGCCTTGGGCCAGGAGCTTGAGAATCGTCCCCGAAATGCTCTCGAACCAGCGCTTCGGATCGCGCACGGACAGGATCACCTTTGCGGCCGGGTAGCGCTGGGCGAGTTCCTTGTAGAAATAGCAGCTCGGCCAGTCGACGCTGGCGCGGTAGTTCGCGAAAACCTCCTCCCAGTCGACGGCCTCACCAGCTCCCGCGCGGCGCCAGAACGCCATCTGCTCCGGATGAGCGAAGATCTCCACCATGTGGTGGCAGGGCGAAAATCCCAGTTGCTCCAGCGCGATCTTGAGGGTGAGCGTCCCCGTCCGGCCAAGGCCGGCCCCTATGACCTGCAGCGTCATCGCGATCTCCGGCGCCGGGTCCAGCAAGCCCGATGCGCCACGAGCCTATCTGCGCCCCTACGCAGAGCAAGGGTGCCGGCGCAGAAGGTCCTGCAAGAGCGCCCGTTGGCGCTTGCCAAAGCTGTCAGGCGACCGCCGCGAGACGACTGGCTTGGTCGATGGCCCGCTTGGCGTCCAGCTCCATGGCTTCGAACGCGCCGCCGACCAGCGACGCCTTGACGCCCGCGGCCGTCAGCTCGTCGTAGAGGCTGCGCAGGGGCAGCTGACCGGCGCAGACGATCACCGTGTCCACGTCGAAGACCTTGTCCTCGCCGCCGATGCGGGTGTGCAGGCCGGCGTCGTCGATCTTGACGTACTCCACCCCGCCCAACATCCGCACGCCGCGCCGCTGCAGGGTCAGGCGATGCGTCCAGCCGGTGGTGCGGCCGAGCGACCTGCCGACCGCATCGCTCTTCCGCTGCATCAGGATGACGTCGCGGCCCGACGTGGCGACCTGCGGCTTCACGCCCGTCACGCCGCCGCGGGGATGGTTCTTGAAGTCGATCCCCCATTCGCGGGCGAAGACGTCGATGTCCGTCGCACCGGATGGCCCCTCATGGGTGATCAACTCCGCCACGTCGAAGCCGATGCCCCCGGCGCCCATGATGGCCACGGTCTTGCCGATCGGCCGGCGGCCGAGGATGGCGTCGATGTAGCCGACGACCCTCGGGTGATCGATGCCCTCCAGGTCGGGCTTGCGCGGCTCGATGCCCGTGGCGACGACGACCTCGTCGAAGCCCATCCCCTTGAGCAGATCCGGCGTGACCTGCGTGTTGAGGCGCAGATCGACGCCGAGCTTGTCGATCATCCGCCGGTAGTAGCGGAGCGTCTCGTTGAATTCCTCCTTGCCGGGGATGCGCCGGGCGAGGTTGAACTGCCCCCCGATCTCTCCGCCCGCGTCGAACAGCGTGACCTTGTGGCCGCGCTGGGCGGCCACCGTGGCGTAGGCCAGGCCGGCCGGCCCGGCCCCGACGACCGCGATCCGCCTGGACTGGGTCGCCGGGGCGTAGGTCAGTTCGGTCTCGCGGCAGGCCCGCGGATTGACCAGGCAGCTGACGAGCTGGCCGGTGAAGGTGTGGTCGAGACAGGCCTGGTTGCAGGCGATGCAGGTGTTGATCTCGTCCTCGCGCCCCTCGAGAGCCTTCACCACGAGATCGGGGTCGGCGAGCATCGGCCGGGCCATGGAGACCAGGTCGGCGTCGCCGCGCTCCAGCACGGCCTCGGCCACGTCGGGCATGTTGATGCGGTTGCTGGTGATCAGCGGCACCTTCAGCGCCTTGCGCAGCCGGCTCGTCACCTGGGTGAAGGCCGCGCGCGGCACCATGGTGGCGATGGTGGGGACCTGGGCCTCGTGCCAGCAGAAGTGCGTGCTGATGATGGTGGCGCCGACGGCCTCGACCGCCTTGGCCAGGGTCACGACCTCGTCCCAGGCCATGCCGCCCTCCAGCATGTCCATGGCGGCGATACGGAAAATGACGATGAAGTCGGGGCCGACGGCCTCGCGGACCCGCCGCATGACCTCCACCGGGAAGCGCATGCGGTTCTCGAAGCTGCCGCCCCACTGGTCGGTGCGCTGGTTGGTCTTCTCCACGAGGAACGTCGACAGGAGGTAGCCCGCCGAGCCGATCACCTCGACTCCGTCATAGCCGGCGAGCTTGGCCATGGCCGCGCAGTTGGCGAAGTCGTTCAGCTGCTTCTCGATGCCGGCCTCATCGAGTTCGTTCGGCGTGAACCTGCCGATACGCGAGCGGACGGCCGAGGGGGCGACGCACTCGGGCGTACCGGCCAGAGGCCCCGTATGCAGGATCTGCATGCAGATCTTCACCTCGGGGTCGGCGGCGTGCACCGCCTCGGTGACGATCCTGTGCTGGGCGGCCTCTTCCGGGGTCGAGAGCTTGGCGCCGCCGCCGGCCTCCCGGTTGGGCGCGATGCCGCCGGTGATGATCATGCCGACGCCGCCGCGCGCCCGCTCGGCGAAGAACGCCGCCTGGCGCTCGAAGCCGCCGGGCACGTCCTCGAGCCCAGTGTGCATGGACCCCATGAGCGCGCGGTTCTTCAGGCGCGTGAAGCCCAGATCCAAGGGAGAGAAGAGCAGGGGGTACCGGCTACCGGAGGGCATGGTGGTTGCGTCCTAGGAAATGTGGCGTCGGTTTTCCCGGCCCAAAGGGTCAGGGTCGAGGTTGCTTCATTCGAACTAGGACACGGATCGAGCCGTTGGCAAGGCGCAGCCAAGCTTGCACCTGATCCGGTCCGACAGGCTGCGGCTCTGCTCCGCGGGCAGCGCCGTCTGTGGCTCAGACGCCAAACGGGTAAGTGTCGGGCGCGCCTTCGGGCGGGATTCCGGCCAGCGGCGTGACGGCCGTTGTTTCCTCGAACCATGCAAAGGCGTCGAACTGGCGCGACAGGCGCGCGCGGAAGTAATGGCTCTGGAGCTCCGTCTCTGGTCGATAGATCACGCCGATGGCGCGTTCCAGCCTTGCCCGCGACAGCGCCTCGGTCAGGTCGAGATCCTGCCGCCAGCTGGTCAGCGACCGCGGGGGCGCCGAGCGCAGGAAGACATGCTCCCAGCTGTCCGCGCGGCTCGGTTGAACGGTCTTGACGCGGGGCTCTGCGCCCCAGTCGTCCGCCGCCATGACGGCGCCACGGTCCGTCCCGAAGCCGATGGAGACACATCTCCGGCCGAAGGCCTCACGGCAGAGCTGGCCGATGTTGAACTCGCCTTGCTCGCCCATCGCCGTCGCGGAGGCGTCGCCGATGTGCGAATTGTGCGCCCAGACCACGGCCTTGCTTTCGGACCCGCGGGATTCCAGCAGCCGAAGCAGGGTCGCGAACATGTGCCCGTCGCGCCGGTTCCAGCTTTCCACCGAGCTGCGATACATGGCGCGGTAATAGGTCTCGGCGGCGGTCACCACGCGGGCGTTCTGCTCGGCGTCCAGGTAGTCGTTGCCATCCTGCGCCGCGTAGGTGAAGCGTTCGCGGACCATGGATGTCAGCTGGGCGACGACCGCGTCCTCGCAGTCGGCGACGCCCAGCCGGGCGGCGGCGCCGTACCGGGCCGGATCCTCGAAGTAGGGCGACAGGCAGCCGTAGCGGCGGCGCGCTTCGGCGGCCCCTTCCGGATCGACGCGATCCAGATAATTCACCACCTCGGTCGCCGATTGCGAGAGGCTGTAGACGTCGAGCCCACGCAACTCGGCCCGGTCCTGCGGTTCATGCGAGAGGTTCCAGGCGCGCAGCTCGTGCACGAACCCCAGGAATTCGGCGTTGCGCCACATCCAGCGAGGAAACCTCGTGAAGCTGTCGTGCTGGCCCCATACCCCGCGATTGCGCACGAACCGATCGAGATCGGCGACGTCGGGCCAATCGGCTTCCAGCGCCACGATGCGGAAGCCGTGCCGGTCGATCAGGCGCTTCGTGATCGCCGCCCGCGCCCGGTAGAACTCCGAAGTGCCGTGGGTCCCCTCGCCGAGCAGGACCACTCGAGTGTCGCCGAAATCATCGAAGGCCTCGCCGAACGCCGCATCGTCGATCGCCGGCAACGGCCGAGCCGCGGCCCGCACCCTTGCGGACAGCTCGTCATGGACAAGCGCTTCGGTCGTCGGCACGGCGGCCTCCTCGGGACTTTCGGCCTCCCTACAAGAGCGCCCTTCGCTCGTGCGATCCTTGACCGGGCTCAAGGCGGGCGGCGACGGGGTCCTTTCCGGAGACCTTCAATCGCGAGGCGGTTGATCGTGTGACAACCAGCGGCCTGATCACGAACGGTGGAGGGGGCTGCGGCTGGGCCGACCTGTAAGTTCCGTCCGCCCTCGGCAGAGCTGATGCTGCAGCCGGGCCGGCTGATCGCGGTCCCGGCCAAGATCCCGCCGACGGCGTCGAATGACGCGCCGGCCGGCGTCGGCCTCGACCTGGTCGCCGCGACGGTTCTCCAAAACTACGAGATCGGGAATGCGGCGATCGAAACCCTGATTGAGCTGCAGGCCTGGATCCGCGACCAGGCGGCGGCCTTCAATGGCGGGGCCAAGCCTTAGCCTAGCGGCCCGTTGAGCGAACGAACGAACACGCCCTGCGGCTGCGGCCGCGGGGCGCTTTGTCGTGGGCGCGGGGTGCAGTCGTCGGGCCGCCTTACTGCCCCTTGGTGTCTTTCTTTCCGAACCGCTTGATAACTGCGCCAAGCAACATGAAATACAAGGCGCTCGCGAAACACGTCAGCGAGGCATATGTAGGTATTTCAAAGCGCGCGAACGCGTTGGTCAAGGCTGCTCGATAGGCTTTTGGGACCTCGCTCAAGGCATTCAATCCGATCACAAAGATCACCATGTTCCACATTTGGGACCCAAAGCCGAGCAGGAAGGCGATCATTACCGCGCGATGC
>Ga0153916_10000713_pt1 | contig 22960 bp, 18 predicted proteins | sample Opewatmetagenome_FD_109642 | JGI IMG/M metagenome (GOLD analysis project Ga0153916, IMG submission 109642) | Freshwater wetland microbial communities from Ohio, USA - Open water 3 Core 3 Depth 4 metaG | ecosystem: Environmental > Aquatic > Freshwater > Wetlands | place: USA: Ohio, Lake Erie...
GGTCAGATAGAAGGACGCCCGGTTTCCCTCCCCGGTGGCAACCGTCATCGTCAAAATCCAGGCAAGCGCTAATCCAATCAGCGAAAGTGTGAACGCGGCGAGCGTTTTAGCAACACCGTTGGGATGAGAGATCCTCAATGCGCGCATCATCACAAGACCTGGGGCAAAATAAATTCCGAAGTAGCCCGTAATGTACGCCAGCACACCTACCATGAAGCGGAACCACTCGACTCCTTCGGACGGCAGCAGAACGACATCCGCGAACGAAGATTTGTCGAGGTAAGCCGCCAGTAGAGTTAGACCCGCACAGACAAGAAGAGTTACGTATGCAAGCAGGGCCTGGATAAAGCATCGAGACATTTCGGCCAACTTTCTTCCGCCCGCAGTTTCCTCCCCTGCTGCGCCGAAAAAAGAACGCCAGGAAATTCCAAACGCTTTGGCTTGATGGTATATTGCCATCTGTTTTGCCGTGAGTGCGGGTTAGTGAATCGAGTCTGTGTTAGAATCCATTAATCAGGTATGGTAGGGCGATTCGGTATTGGACGAGAAAACCGGGCAAGCATGATCGACAAACCATGACTGGCTACATCACCTGGGGGTTGATCGTTAACGTTGTCTTCCTTGGTTTCCATCCCGCGTGGGCGTCCTTTTATCCGGCTGTCGTCCAATCACTGGGGATCAATCTCGTAATCTTTATCGTGCCCGCTGTTCCCTTCCTGGGAACATTGAAAAACCGAGACGACTTACCGTATTTGGAGTTACCCGGGGCAATGCTAATTTCATTTGCCCTATTAATCGGTGTCCTCGGTCTGTTTCGTCTAACCGGCCGGCCGCTGACGCCCAACGCGGCTTGGAATGGAACCTGCGTCGCCACTAACCTAATGTTATTGATCTCCTCCTATTTCGGAGTGCGCGGAAAATGGCGACTCTCCCTGACCGGCGAATCCTGGCGCCTTTTCTTTTTCTTGTTTTTCGCAAGTTACGGTCTATATTTTTACGGTGCTATATACGTTGTGCCCGAGCAAGAAGACCATGACCTCGAAGTACAGGCAACCGGTTACGGTTTACTAACCCGCTTCGAACCGCTGCTATTGACGGACCGCAATACGATTTACTATTTCGCCCATCCGCCGCTTCTACACTATTACGCGGCCGCCTCGTTTCTATACTACGGCCAGTTAGAGGATCTTGAATACTACGATGCCGCGAGCCAACGCGCGCTCGCAGTCGAACAGGGAAGATCTTTTAAGCCGCCGATGGCCGGCTTTCGGCGCGGAGAAAACTCCGACTCCAAATATATTCGGCAAGAAATCGTCGGCGTTAAAGAAGACGATTACGTGATAGTTCCTCCTCTGCCGGATGGGAGCGACCGAATTCCGGTTCGGCAGCTCGATCTGGATTCGATTTATGAGCACTACACCCAAACCCCTCACAAGATCGAGACTCGTACCCCGAATATTTTTCTCGCGTCTTTGACGGTCGCGTTACTCGGTTGTTGGGCCGCCAAGCTAACCGGCCCATGGGGGGTGGGCCTTTTCGTAGCTGCCGCCTACGCGACCAGTCCCGAGGTCTTTGTTCGTTCCAGCTACGGGGGTTACTTTGCGATCGGTAATTTTGCTTTATTGTTGATGCTTATGGCGACGGCTCGTCAAAATTCATCCAACGAAGTTAAACAGGGGCTCGGCGGCTTCGCAGCGGGCTGGTTTGCTGCATGGTCCGATCACAAGCTGGTTTTGTTCCCGCTTGCCTTGTTTCTTTGGCAAGCCCTGAAAACAGGGTCCCAGTGGAACCGAAACGTGGTTAAAGCAGCCTTTCAACCCGTCGTGACCGGCTTCGCTGTTGGAACAGTGTTGTTTTGGGTTTATGGATCATTGATTAATCCAAGCGTGTTTTGGTTGGATCATGTCAGAACACACTTGTTCGACCGGATGTTGCATTACAACCCGCTCGGCTATTCAGGTTACCCGAATGTGTTCGCACTTTGGATTGAATTTTGGCAACACACCGGTTATCTCCTCCTGCCACTGGGGCTTCTAAGTCTCTATCTCGCGCTCATTTCCTCGAAGGACCGCAGCACCAGCGGTCGTTTACCAGGTATGGCTGGCCTTTGGTCTGTTTATATTCTGATCAGCGCGCTCGTTTTTAGTTGGGCCGATTGGAGAATGACCAAGCACTTAATGCTGTTGATGCCTGTTTTGTATTTGGCTCCATTACTGTGGACTGCTGAATATCCGAGACGCCTAGTATTTGTGTCAGCGATCTTTCTGCTGTTGCTGACATGGAACATTTATACGGTGCTTGAGATCGCGAACAATTTCGCCGCCTTTCATGTCTCGCCCGACTGGTAAACTCGGCCACCCTTCTCACAGGCTGCCGCTGGCGACTTCGAGATTCGAAAATTTTCAGAGATCGATACGGCAGTGTCTATTGAACATCCTCAGTTCGAGTCCGCTGAAACCCATGAGGTAACGAAACTTTGTGGAGATGGCGTAGTTGGAGATATTACCTGCTGTAACGCACTGGCAAGGCTGCGGTTGGTCCTCGGTCGCGGGCTACTGCCGGGCCCGAATGTCCACGATGCGTATCACGGGATTGCTGAAACCGAAACTTCTGTACTCCGGCCGGATTTCTACATAAGGATGTTTGAAGAGATGGATATACTTCTGATGAACGCGGTAGATCTCGAAATCCTGGTTTGGGAGCTGGCTGCCAAAAAAGTACCGCTCGTACATGAAACTACTAGCCACCACAAAATCGACTCCCTGCTGGCGCGCGTCAGCAAGATCGATCATGGTTGCCGTTCTGACGTCCTCACTCACTCCGGCATACTGCTCTAACAACGCTTTGCCGCCACTTTGCTGCAGCCACGTGGTTGTTCTGGCGCGGGTATCATGCGCCATTGACGAAGCCAGGCGCACCGTATCGTAAAAAGGGATCACGCCCAACGCGATCGCCGCCAGGGCTACGGTCGATCGGGCGATGACTCCAGCCCGGTCGCCGATCGTTTCCGCCGCCCAATCCACGGCGCGCCACGCAAGGTAGATCAACACGGGCACGATCGGAAGTATGTAGCGCGCGAAGTCGGGCGCCGGCTTGAGCGGGGAGATCTCCGGGACCAAATAGAAGAGCAGTACGTAGGCAGCGAGGAGGCGATCCTGAAAGACCGCCTGTTTCCATCGCGCTAGAATCCAAAGAAGCCCCCCCAAACCAACCACGAGCGCAGGCCATCCCATGCCCGGCGCCAGACTGTGCAGCAAATGGAACCCAAGCCAGTAGTCGCTCCACCCGATCCGAACGTCATGTCCATCGAGGGCGTGGTTAAGCTCGAACCGCACGCCATCAATGAACTTCTGGGGTTCGTGGACGAGGGGCCAGTTCACCAAGAGGAAAACTGACGCAGCCACGATTCCTGACAACACGAGATATCGATAGAAAACACTCGGCGTTATCCTCTGGTCTCGTTGAGAGTTGGGCGAAGGCGTTGTTCGGGTTCGTAGCGCACCGAGAAGCGGCGCTGCCAGATACAATGGGACCAGCAGTAAAGCCTTATAGTGCGATGAGAAGGCGAGGCCGGTGATGACACCCAGCCATAGGCTAGACCTAACACTGACTCGATCGACAAACATCAAAAAACAGATCAAGGAGCCGAGCAGGCAGGTTACCAGCAGCGTGTCCTCTTTAAGATAGTGGGCATGGATCACCAATATCGGCGAGACGGCCACACCCAGTGACACCGCTAAAGCGCCCAGGTGGCCAATTGTGCGTCGAGCGAGCGCATGCGACAATAATACCGAAACGACGGCTCCAAGAGCGAGAATCGACCTTCCCAACACGGCAATCTCTTGATCCGCCGAAAGTCCCAAGGCGAGGTTGGCAGAGCGAACCAATTGGAGCAGCAGAAGAGGGTGGAAAAAGTTGTCTGTACCACTCTTTATCACACCGATCTTCACGGGCTCGTCCGCGTGGTAGCCGAGAGGGAAGCCCACGTTCCAAAGATTGAGCGCTCCCGCGAGGAGAAGCACTCCCAACAATGATAGAATCTCGAATCGACCCCTGGTAGAGGAACTTACTCTATCGCTCATACGCGGCAAACCCAACCAACCCGTGAAACTGTCTTTCAAATTCGACCGGAAGCAACGATCTAGCCGGCGGCCATTCTCCTGCACATTTATTTTGTTCAACAGAAGCGGGTCCACGCAGTTTCTTTAGTTCCGGGAATCCAGCAGGTTGCCCGATTTATTCCTTCACTAAAGCCCGTAACCAATCAAACCAATCGTCTGTGCTATCGCGTATAAGATCGCGCAACCGGTTACGCAATAGACAGGCCGACGCCATGGTCCGGCTGCCTTTTCTAAATAGCTTCCCGCCAAAATGACCGCCGGAAACAATGTTGCGTCTACCCAGTACCAAGTGACATCATCGAGGTCTTTAGGCGGTTCGCCAGGACGGATCATCACAAAGAAGCCGAGGACAACCCAGAAGAGAATCAGCAGAAATCCTCGATTACCGTTTTCGTTAACTGGTCTGAGCGTAGCCGCCAGCACCGCGCCGAGTAACAAGGACCCGAAAATCCAGTTCATTGACGGGTTCTCCGCCACGGTATCTACAAGCCGGTCTCCGGTCACGGTTGTGTGGAACCATTGAAATGCGTCACGAGCGAAAAAAAGAAAATAATGTGCCGTGAATCCGACGCCGCCGATTCGCGACAGATGGTCACGGTAGGTAGCTTGGACATCGCTATGGGTGGTTCGCAGATTCCACAAGATATCCGGTCCAATGACAACAAGGAAGACCGCGCAAGCAAGATAGACGTGGCTACTACGAAACCAATGTCGGTACCTGGCCTGCAGAAGCGTCAGAAAGAACACTGGAATCAAAAGAACCGAATGCTCTTTGCAATAAAACGCGAGGCCGGTGGTTGCGCCTGCGACGTACAAATAGGCGAGTTGTTGCATCCTTAGAAATCGACTGAAAGCGTAAATCGTAAGCGTGACGAATAATAGATGAGGACCTTTGGCGGTAGCGAAGGCCGAAACTCCGATATGGTATTCGTTGAAAGCCAAAAGTGCCGCGGCCCATGTGGCGGTGGTCGCGCCAAACCAGTCGTTTGCAACGCGATAGATCATGAATATTGTGAATAGGCCCGCGACGACATGCAGGAAGCGATAGCCGAGAGGAGTTTTACCGGCAAGCATGCTGCTTGCTTTTACGAAATATGACGGCAGGGCAGGATGATGAATGCCCCGAATGGGCAGGTTTAGTTGCCCTAGTTCAAATGAAATCGTTTCCGCGAGCGGAATGGCGTTCTCGTATTCGTCTGCTAGATACGCAGATGTCGTCGCCACATAGAGGCGTAAGGCAAACGCCGCTACAAGAATTAGCAGGAAAATCACTTCCTGGGAAATCCACCCGGCTTTTGCACTTTTCATTACTTACCCGATCTGTCGGATGCCATCCGCGTCTTCATTCTCACGGGACGGTTAGGCTGGACGGTCAACGCCTGAAGAGTTTAATCACGAAGTCCTTCGTTAGGATATAAAACCGTAAAGATTCTGTTAATTCGAGCAGATAATTGAACTGGGAAGCCGAAAAACATCCCAAGGAATTTCTCCGTTAAACATGCAAATCAATGGAACACCGGTTCCATTCAATACTTCGGATGCCAACACCCCAATTCCGGTTGAGAAGGTTATTGCTGCTTTGGCATTCTACATTACGTTCGCGTTCTCTAAAAAAGAACCATTTACGCAGGAAAACGAAAAACCAAAGGAACTAAATCGCAACGTTGTCCCATACCGACCTGCCGTGTTGCATTGAGAGCAGGTCGGGCTCGACATACATATCCTCCGAGGGTTGCGGAGAGTAAACGAGGACAATTCAGCCGGAATGTTGCCGTGGCCCACGTCAAAGTCGATGCGCGCGTTATCCTCATCCCGTGGCTACCAACCTCTCCCCAAAACTTTGCCACTCCAACGACAACTGAAACTGCGTCGCATCTTTGGCAGCCCGCTTGCCTATCGAGATGCGTAAGCCAGGTTCATCAACCAGTTTTTTCATTCAGGCCACGGCCTCTTTGATATCAGTATCTGCCCCAAAGTGCCTCATAGCTAAAGCTATCAGTCATGACCTTTACCCTGTCTGCTGACTTTTGGGCGGGAAGAACCTGATAGCCCAAGGAGCCTGTCGAAAACATCCCGCGCCGGGGCCGTCCATCGCCAGCTCCTGGAAACGCGAATGGCAGCTAACTCCTCTCCAATCTTCGACGCGCAATGTCTGCTTTCCTCTAGCTCACTCTGCAAACTAGACGCATGTTGCCTGCTCTCCTCTAGCTCACTCTGCAAATTAGACGCGTGCTGCCTCAGCGTATTTCCCTCCAGCTCCAGGTTGCTTGCCTGATCTTTCAATGAATCCCGTTCTTGCTCTAAAACTCTGGCATGGCCTTTCAACGCATCCAGCTCATTCTCCAGGTTGCTTGCGTGATCTTTCAATGAATCTCGTTCTTGCTCCAAAGCTCTGGCATGGCCTTTCAACGCATCCAGCTCATTCTCCAGATTCCGCAGCCACCGCTCTGTAAGTTTTTCTCTTTCAAACGGCTCTGGCAAGAATATTCGATGTTGCCAGATTTGCTGCAATTCATCGATAAATGTCCCCTGTTTCGCTTTTTCTTGATAGCGTGCCATATCCGTGGCGGCCCTCTTGCCTATCGAAATGCGCAGGCCAGGGTCATCGACCAGTTTTTTCATCCAGGCTGCTGCCTCTTCGGTACAAGCATCTGCCCAAAAGGCATCTCCCCCAAAAAGCTCTTTTTTATACGCTGAGTGATCGCCATCGACTGGGATTAGCTTGTAGCTCACTAAACAGGAGTTTGTATGGTTCATGTAGCTCATATTGCCCGACCAAGCCGTAGCTATCACAGGTTTTCCGAGGGCCATGGCCTCCATAAGTCCGAGCCCCAAACCCTCAGCTCTATGGAGAGAAACATATGCATCGCAACTAGCATACAGACTCAAAACCTCAGAATAGCTCAGAGTTTCCTCGAATAGATGTATCCTGGGATTGGCACCGGCACGGTCCCTGAGTTCGCTAACGATCGGATGAGCCTGACCGTCTACTCGTGCATTATTTAATTTGATAATCAGATGCGCCCGCTCATCATGATCAAATGCGTGTCGAAAGGCGTCGATAACTGCGAACGGGTTCTTACGTCGAGGATCGCTATGCGGCTCGAAACTATTAATAAAGAGAACCGCGTCCTCTGGCAGACCAAAACGAGACCTGGAAGGTTGGATGCCATCCGGAATAAAAATAGGATGCGGCGCGGAAATTGTGGCAACACCTGATAAATGCCTTTCGAAAGTGTATCGAATGAAATCGGATTCCGCCACGACAACATCTAACAATTGCAGCCATCCACTCCACGCTTTGGGCAGAACTGCTAGTTCCCAAGGACTAAAACCGACATTTAAACGACAGCGTCCCAGAATTAACGACGGTTTGTTTAGAAACTCACTTAGAAAGTCTGGAGGAAGTACTATTAGGTTAATCGCATAGGGAAGTTCATCAAGGGCCTTTACTTCATATTGCGCAAAACTCAGGTCGTATTTGCCCCGATTTGATCCCGGGTCAATATCAAAAGTAGCAACTGAGCAATCCCTTTCACGGAGAAGATGAACTATATTCCGCGCGGTCACACCGATGCCTAGGTTTCCACTGATACATCCAATGACATTAAAACCGGGCTGCCCTTGAAATTGGTTTTGAAATGTTTTCTCTAGTCCGAAAACCTTAGCATCCATATCTGATTTTTTCTTCTTTTGACTTCAAGTTATGGAACTCAGTAAAAGAAAAGTCACACAACGCAACCTACAATCGAATCGCTCGTTTCGACTCTCTGTCCGTAAGTCTACGTATAGCTAGCATCCTTCACTTCGAGAAATCGCCGGCGGATATCGAACTAGCAGCCCGAGGCAGAAGATCTCACGAGCAGGAATTGGATGCAACCTATGTTGCTACAGGTGTATAGGTCTAGATTCGAGGTCGCCAGTCGATACAGGCTTGGAAGCCGCGCCCAGAACGTGTCTAAGCGCCGTATAAGCGAGCAGACGGCTACAAAAAAGCCGCAACGCGGCCCTGCAAACCCCGCTGTGTGCCCACGCCCAACAGCGTGCGCATCCACAACCAGAGATTCAACGCCCCCACATACAGCAGCAGTATGCGTTTGAGAATGTTGTGGTGTCTGCGCAGAGAGGGGTGCACGGTGTGCGGTTTCAACACCACGCTGGCGTGCTCTTTGCTTTTCCACCAGACTCAAGACACTATCCAGTGCTATCTACGTAACGGGACGCTTGCGGAGTCGTGGCCGAAATCCGCAGAGCCCGGCGCGTCGCCTCGAGGTACGCACGGCCCCATCGCTGACACGGCTCGAGGTGCGCCCCCTCTGCCCATTCGTTCCAGGCGTTCACAAAGACGAGCGGATCGGGGTCGGAAGAAGCTTTCACATTGGCCAGCACTTTCCGAAGCCAGGCCTCGTAAAGCTCGGGACGCGAACCGTCGAGCACAGTCGCGCGCCGTCGCCGCCTAGCCGTGTTGTCCCAGGAGGTCGTCACGCAAGGAAAGCGACGATAACCTGGCGCCCCCTTTTTGAGCATCCGGGCAACGATGTCGCTATACGAATAGATCTTCGTCCCCTCCGAGGTGATCGTGAGCGGCTGACCGAGCGCCAACCAGTCGGGCTGAAACTCAACGGATGCGTCAAATCCGCTTATGGCGGGATCGGCGCGATCGTGCTTCAAGCTCTCGACCGACGCCAAGAAAATCTCGCCGATTCCAAGCCGCCGCGCCTCCTCGCGCCACACGGTCGCCGTGCGCCGCGGGTTAGCCAGCTTCGAGACCCGGTAGACGAGAACGATTGGTTTCCCATCCACTCGAATGTACCGCGGGTCTCGAAGCATATTGGTCAGCCAAGTGATGTGTTCGCGATCATCCTCGGCACTCGAGATGGCACGCATTAGAACTTTCTTCTCTTGCCCATCCCAGGACCTCGTCCAGTTTTCGTTGGCCCAGCATACGCAAAAGGGGAAGTCCGGCTTACCTGTCGCCAGTACTTCGTCGAGCGGTTGGGAAAGGAGACGTTTTCCCCCAAACCAGTAGTGGTAGTAGCAGAACCCGTGTATCCCGTACGCGCGTGCCAGGTCCGCCTGTGCCTCTCGGATTTCGGCCAGTCGCAGGTCGTAGAAGCCCAGGTCCGCGGGCAGATGGGGCTGCTGATGCCCTGGGAACAACGGGCGGGCCCGCACCACGTTCAACCAGTCGGTGAACCCTTCGCCCCACCACTTATTGTTCTCGGGTATCGGGTGATACTGCGGCAGATAAAATGCGATGAGCCGTGTTGCTGCGTCGCCGGCGGTCATTAAGGACTCCAGGCGCTCAGAGGACACACAGGGCCGTCTCGGCCGAACGAACAATCAGGATACCGATGGTGTACGGACCCTTCAGACTGACCTCGCCGTGTACCGAAAAACCCGAGTCATCATAGTCCGTCTCATCGCCGAAGTGCCGGGTGACATCCGGGCGTGTCACCTTGACGGTTCTGAGCAATTGGGTGTCTGCGGCATTCCGGACAAGGATGAATATCTCTGAACCGGTCGCATCGCGTCCATCATTAATATGCGCCCATCCCTTCATGTCGAGCGTTCGATTCCTGACCGTCGAATGCTCAACGTTAAAACGTATGTTGTTGGTCGGCGCCAGATCGAGGAGCCTCCGCTTGTTTGTGAGCAAGGCCTTCGCATGTTTGGCGGACCTCAACGTAGAGAGCATCGATTCGAGATTGTCAGTGCAGCTGTCCATGCTCCACTTAGTGCACACGTGCTCTCTAGCCTCGGCACCCATCCGGGCGACCAGTTGTGGGTTGTCTACGAATCGTTCGATCAATTCGCCCAGGCGCTGCGGATCGTCGTCGGGCGCCAGGAACCCATTGAGCCCGTCAATGATCGTTTCTTTCACCCCTCCTTCGGCGATACCGACGACGGGAGTGCCACAGGCGTTGGCCTCCAAAGGAGCGAAGCCGAATGGTTCCAGGCGGGAGGTGAACACCATGGCCGTTGCCCGGCTGAGGAGACTGATTACCTCCGAGTCAGGGATGTGTATCTTGGCGATGAAATCGACCTTTAGTTTTTTCGCGAGCCTTCTGTATCCCTCGAGCTCAAAGTCCCAGGCGCCATTGCCAATCCAGACGAGGGCCGGTCGTTTCGACGCGGCGATCGTGCCCACAGCGCGGATCGCTCTGTCTACGCCCTTGCCGTGGTAGATGGTGCCGAGACCAACGACGAAGCTTTCCTTGGGCTCGCCGGTAGGCTTGTAGTATTGAGAATCGACGCCCAGAGAGCAGACTCGTGATTCGACGTTGTAAGTTCGCAAGATGGTTTCACGACTGAAAATCGAATTAGCAAGCACGACATTGAATTGTTTGAGGTATTCTAGCTCAGCCCGCGCCTGGACTCGAATGCTGTTCAACTCGGATCGCTTCACGGCGCGTTCCCGCAGTGAGCGAAACGAAAATGTCTTCTCGACCATCGCCGCGGGTGCTATCCAAGGCAGTTCGGGCATGGCTTCGTAGAACCAGCGAAACGGTTCCCCGAGATAGATGACCGACGGCAGATTCACAAGCCCGCCGATCGGAGTCGTGCGAAAGTACATGCAGGCGTTGGCGAAAAGAATGTCGAAGTCCCTGGAGTTGATCTCATCCGCGCACACTCTGCACTGCTCTTCCATGCAGCCGAGAAGTTGTCTGGTGATCGGAAGGAGTCTGACAGAATTCTGAAAGAGATTTTTTGGCTTGCTTAGAGGAACGATATGCTCCTTTATGAGGTTTCCCAGGGGAAGGTATTTCTGGTCTGCAGTATCGGGACACCACGACTCCAGGTAATGTCCACGCTGAAGTAAGCCCTGGACATGAGTGTACAGTTGCCTCTTGCCACCGCCGCTGGGGAGGTTGTGCCAAATCGCGATTCTAAGTGGTGTCATTCGATCATCCAGTAGGGCCACAAATCGGTGCTAGTCCGGGGCAGAAGAGAAAGCCGACTGCAGCCTCTGACCAAGCGGCGCGTAGATTTGGTCTGCGGAGAAGTTCTCCCGTGCGAACTGCAAGGCGAGGAGCTCGAGCCTCATGCGTTGATCCTCAGACCGAAGGAGCATGAGCACTCGGTCGGCGAACGTATGCCAATCATCGCAGACCATGTATGGAACTTCACCGTCTGAATCAATTCCATCGACGCTGTTCGGAGTGCCGACCAGTGCCTTCCCCCGACACAGCGCTTCCACGCTCTTGATTTTCAGTCCTGTGCCGGCCTGAGTCGAATTGATCACGATCGCCGCTTTCCGATACTCTTCATCGAGATCCGCCACCCAGCCGACACGCTGCACCCGTTTATCATCGGTCTGCAAATGGTTGGCCACCTTGCCAACCACTCTCAGGACCGCGTCAGGATGACCGGCGCGGATGATGGGCCACGCGCGATCATAAAAGGCCTTCAGCCCATGTTGGTTCAAGGGGTTGTCCGAGCCGACTACGAGGATCGTTCCAGGGACGAGGCGGCTGTTGTCGATCTCATCCGACACATCGAAGTCTATGCCGACGGTGATCACGTCCTGCACCTTGACGAGTGCGCGGAACATTCGAGCCTCATTGGATTGGATGGCTATCACCAGGTCGCTTTTCAACAAGTAATCCCGCTCTTCCCGAGGGGTGCAGACCAGGGGGTCTTCGACGCCATAGGCAATCACCTCCGCTTTCTTCCGCGAAAACATGTCGTGGGTATCGATAATCTTCAGCACTCCGCGAGGGACGACGTCGAGACAGGGGGCGGCAAAAATGTATTCAGCGATAACCGCGAACGGACGATAGTTTTCGCAGAGGTGACTCGTCACCCGGATCAGTCGGTCGGACGCGAAATACGCCTTGACGTTGTCGGAGTCGAGTTTCTTCTGCTTCCCGGTACAGAACAGCCATCTGCAAAGAAACGAGTCGGGGGGTATGCGCGCCAATACCTCCTTCAACGGCAGATACGGGTGACGTTTCTTGGCCACCCGGGGAAATTCGGCACCGTAGTCGTCGCCAACGAAATGGACCGTACCGACGACGTTCTCCAGATCGAGCCTCTGTTCCGTCGATAGCGGCTCGTGGTTTAGAAGCATCACGATGCGGAATCCGCGGCTTTTCAACCATTTCACCATCTTGAGAATGCGAATCTCGTTCCCCGCTGCCGGAGGATACGGGATCACGTGGCTGATCAGCAGGATGACCGGTGCTTTCACTGGCGCAATTGTCATACGGTTTCTGTTCTGAGCTCGAACCGCATGGGTAGTGGAACGAAGCCGCGCGGGACGCCGACAAGCGATGGGGCCATGGGCCGGCAATGCGACAGCTCAGGTGTGGGTGAAGACCTCCGCCCGGCACGATTCCAGATATCCTCTCCCGAATTTCAGGTCGGGCTCGAGATAATTCCCTTCAGCCCATTCGTTCCATGAGCGTACGAAGATCAGCCTCTTCTCAGGCGGCCTGTGGGCGACCTGCTCGATCGCGTCCCGAAGGTGCTGCCTGAACAACTCCGGGGTCGATTCGAGAAAGACCCATCCCTCCTTTCCGCAGCGCGCGGTGTTGTCCCAGTTCGGGAGGACGCACGGAAACTCGTCAAAGTCCTTTCGAAGCGGGGGAAGCCCAACTTTGATGTAGTCCTCATACAGCATGACTCCCGGACCCGGGAAATGCTTCAAATAGGGACTCTTGAACGTCCTTCCCGGGAATCGGTGATCCCAGATGTGTTTGTCAAAACCCTCGTTGGGAACGAAGACGTGATAGACGGAAAGACCGGGATTATGGGGCGTGAGAGCATCGAAGCCGTCGCGCTCGGGCACCCATTCCATCGTCCGGGCGTTACCGACGAAGTAAATCCCTGGCAGACCTTCTTTGACTGCCAACTCTCGCCAGTGATCGAGGAACCGGTTCGGATCCGGAAGCTTGTACGGCTTGTAGATCAAGAACAGCGGTTTGCCGTCGACCGTGAGATAGCGCTTGTCGGAGAAGGCCTGGAGTAGTGAATAGAAGTGTGCTTCTTCATCCCTGGGACCCGGGTACGTCTGTTCCATAAGGATCTTGTCCGCGCAGCCGTGCCAGATGCCCGTCCATGAGTCATTGGCCCAGCCGAGGCAGAACGGGAAATCTGGCTGTCCCGATTCCAGAACTTCATTGAAGGGGCGCTCGAGTAGCCGCCGCCCAGCGAACCAGTAGTGCCAGTAGCAAAACGCTTCAATCCCGTATGCCTTCGCCAGTTCGGCCTGCGCAACGCGAACATCGGGCAACCGGAGATCATAGAAACCAAGATCGGCGGGCAAGATGGGCTGGTAGTGTCCCTCGAACAACGGCTTCGCCTTGGTAACATTGGTCCATTCGGTGAAGCCCTTCCCCCACCATTCGTCGTTCTCCGGAATCGGGTGAAACTGTGGGAGGTAATGGGCGATCAAACGCGCACGCCGTTTGCCCTCAGGTATGGAGGCGGCGCTCGGTTCGTCCCCTTTCCCACGCAGTACAGTTTTTAAGAAATCAAACATAGGGAAGCAACCTCGAACTTGTGGTGACCAAGGGCCACTATTTCTGAATCCCAAGCCATTTCTGAATCACACCACGAGGGCGGACGGCCATATCGCGACGCTTGGCAATCAGTTCACCGTTCACGTGAGGGCGAACCATCTCGATGTGATCAGGATAGAGCAGATCGATCGTTTGCTCGACGACGAACAACTGGTTGTATTCGTTCTTGGCACACGTCCCCTCCTGTACTTTCGCGAAGGTGGCGCTCCTCGGCCACAAATCCTGGACGAGCCGCCACTCCGGCTCACGCATCAGGAATTGCTTCAGCACATGTACCGACCAAAGCTGCGTGTCATCAAGGACAAGGAAGCCCCCGACGTTCAATCTGTCGGCAGTGTAATACCAGTCGATAAGCGGCATGGGGAAGCCATGGGCCCCGTCGATAAGCACCAGGTCCAGCGGATCCGCCTTCATACGTGGCAACATGTGTTCCGACCTGTCGATCTCGAACACGACACGTTCAAGCGAGATGCCGTGGTGTCGGCAGTACGTCTGGATGCGCTCGACTTCGTCGGCAAAAGGAACGATGCACGTGTGCTCGCAACCCTTTATCGCGAACAGAACTGTCGTCACTCCAGCGCCCGTCTCTAGTGTTCGGCTTTCAGCGGTCACATTCGCGTCGATAAACACCAGGACGTCGTTGGTGACCTGCCACGATCGTGCCTCCCCCTCGTGCACGTGCAGCAGTGGCCCGGTGCCCCAAAAGAGATCCTGTACTTTCATGTCCGTTGCCTCCTCGCATACTCGCATCTCACTCCAGCCGATGGGTGAGGCGAATGGGCTGTTTAACCCTTGGTTAGAGTTGCTGATGTGTTTTTTCGGTCTTCAATCGAGAGCGCTCTAGGAGGCCCAATCGCAGGCCAACCCGGCTCCACAGTTCTTCTCGCAATTTCGTGATGGTACTATTGTGCTCGACGGCCTGGCGCTGCCAGTTATCATTGTGCAGCATGCGCAGGCATCCTTATCTTATACGGATGGAAATGCTGTGTCATAAGGTAATTTCAGGTCCGGCTGCAACTGGAATGAAAAAGAAATCACAGACAAATTTGGTGGGGTCAAAGTCCAAACCGAGCCGCGTTCTCCGGTTATATTCATTTTCAGTTGCCCGATGAATATTGGCATCGAAGATAGACGCGTCATAGAGTTTTCCACCGAAGAGAAAAGGTCCTCGAAATCCCAGATCGGACATGAATCTGCGGATAGTTGGGATCTTCTCGTCGCTGTGAATTTCAACCTGCACATTCGGACGGTGTTTCCGCAAGGTCCTGACGCTTCCCGCCAGAACAGCGTCCTCGAATCCCTCAACGTTTAAGGGGTAGAGAGACAGAGTTAACCAATCAAGATTTGAGTCTGGAAGTGGTTGGACCCAGGAACCTGCAGTGCCCGCAGAACGCATACTTTCGCCGTTTCCGCACCACCGGGTTAGAAAAGACTACATAAAGTCAATGAAGCCAAATGGGTTCGTAATGTGTAGTAGATACAGAGAACTTTTCGGCAAGCCACAAAGGTCTCTCCGGCAAAAATGGCTACTAGTAACTAATCAGCAGTAAAAATGAACAAATCTGCCCGAAGAATTCGATTGATTCCCTTGGTTTCGTCAGCGAGCAAGAGATATTCCAGAAATAGCTGCGAGCCCACGCAGCTCGATCTTTATCCACTTCAGATCGAGATTTGGCGCACTCGGGCGGTCGCGGCTGCCTCAAATCGCAAGTCGGCCAAAAGGGGGCGAAGACACTCACTCAACCGGCATTTTTCGGATAGCGTCGTGTAACCGCAATCGGCGATCGTTTGAGCCCGATGCTGGCCCTCAACTGAAGACAGGTAAAAGGCAATCTGCTCGGTGATATTATCGAGGCCAGTTGCGACAAAGTCTCGTCCTACCTCAAATGGCGGTGCAACGTCGGCCAGCTCACTCACCACTAAAGCCTTTTGCCATATGCCATGCATTACGACCCGATGCCATTCAAAATACTTGTCTTCTCCATGATGAATGTTAAGCACGATCTTCGTCCGCTGGGCCAGTCCGACCGCAGTGGGGGTATCCATGTATGTATTTTGGCCCGGTAGTGCCGGCGCCGTTCCGTCAGAAAAGTGGAAATAGCAGCGATAAGCCGAAAACACCGAGGCTGCTTCGGTGAAAAATTTAGCGCGGCGCGGCGACAGATACCCTACAAAGAGGACATCGATAGGTCGTTGGGCCAGAGGAGTATTTAAATAGGATTGCTGTAGAACTTCCGTTGTCAGAGAACTCGTACCACCGTGCCGCTGCAATTCTCTGACCTCCTGGAGCGGCTCAAATTCCGTTACATATCCGAGAGCGAGATAAGAACAATCAAATCCTTTAGAACGGATGAGTTCGCACACCGATGGATTTATATCCCATATCGTATGAGCACTTGGAAAAATACGATAGGCCTTCGAGAACCACTGGGTTGATGGCTGTTCGGTATTGAGTATAATTAGGTTATTCGGAAGCCCTAGGTGTTGAAGTTTAATCCCGCCGCCGAGATAAAAAAACTCATGTGGCGCGATCACGACATGCCAGTCAACGTCCTTCGCAAAACCGTCTTTCTCGTTTCTTAGGTCGACGCTGCAACCTATTTCCTTTAATCCAGCGAATAGAAGGTGTCCGATCTCGCGAAAAAAATAGTTGCCTCTTGAGTTAACGTAAACCGCAATTTTACGGCGCTCGTAAGATAGATCTGCGAATCCGACATCCTTTTTCCCCAGCATGAGATCATTCCCAATCTTGACCCGTGTCACAAACGGTCGCCCTGCACCGGCTACTCCCGCGTACCCTCTATCGCGCACGATCTGCCAAAATAGCAACTTCATGCTTTCCACGACAAAGCCTATTAGACCATAAGCACCAACAAAATTTTTTACATCCGCCCAAATTTCCCGAACCGGTTTATAATCTAACAGAACAGGGTCACCCCAGACCGACCAAACACGATCCTCTGAACAGTTGCCCGATATGGAAGTGGTAAGGGTCAAATCGACATCTTGCTCTGCAAAGCGGTGCAGCCGCACGTTCACTTCCTGCCACTTCCGAGGCTGCAAATTGCGCTTGAGAAAACTCTTTTCCCGGTAAACTACTGGCGGACAATTTCCCGGGATCGCAATCTCGACGGCGAATTCTATACTTCTACGGCTACGATCCGAAGCCTCCGGAATACAAGCAATAAACGTTTGAAACCGCCCACGGCGCGTCACTCTACAACGGAAACTGACTCGTGAAGGCGGATGGGTCAAGAGACCGTGTTTCAAAACTCCGAAGATTTCAACGGAGGGGATCCAACGGATCTCGGTTTCAGCTGATTGCGAGGCATCATGCTGGGCCACTAGCGGTGTCATCAGGCTTAGCGGCGTAGCCTTATAGGCTACGCGATACCAGATTTCTCGGATTCTTCTGAGAACCTCCCGAAAAGCTTCCCACACATCGTCTCCCTCTACTTTTTTGGGTGTCCCTTTTCGAATCGGAATAGCGCTTTCCATTTTTGCTCTTCCAGGTCAGCTCACACTCGCGTTACTTTAACGCACCCAAAGTGTTGGTGCGGAACGCCTGCGCTGGCCGGTCTTCACGTTCGTCGACCCGGACAAAGGAAGCGCTGTTGATTATCACATCCGGACGTATAGAAGTTAGTGCGGATTGGACCGACATAGGGCCCGCTTTTGCTCCTGAACTTGGCGCCGAAAAGCCGAGCATGAATAAGAACCAGTTTTTTTCCAGGACAAAATGAGGGCCAACTCTAACTTAGCTTATTGACCCTCACAACGATCTGCACTCGTCTTGACATTCCACACATGAATTTCGACTTCTTAGGAGATTAATATAAATTTTCAGATGTAAGACGGCTTTCATACCTGCCCCCACGATCAGCACGCGCTCTATGACCGAAAAAAATGACCGAAGTGCAATGTTGCCAAGCTCATCATTCAGCGAAGTGAACAGAAGGAAGCGCTAAAATGCCAACTCCGCCACCCGAACCGCGTTGGCCATTAACGTGAAGGTAATATTTTTTGCGGGCAGAAACGGAAAGGTTGTTCCGTCAGCAATGTAGAGATTGTCGAAGTCATGACTCTGACACCACTCCGAGGTGGTCAGCGAGCTTTTTTTTGCTGACATGGGAATCGTGCCCGCATAATGAACACTCGCACCCATCGGGCGAACATGTGCCATGCGTGGTGGCACGATACATTTGAGTTTCCACAGCGCTCGTTTAACTCTTTTTAGGGCATTTGTTATCGACGTTCCTTCACACTCAACTGGGGAATAGCTGACGACGAGAGTCGGGTTTGGAGTCTCCCTCGTAGCTTCAAGAGTCAACCAGTTGTTTTCTCTTCTGGTATCGGGAAAATTCACGTTCACCAAGCCGAGAGCGGCACGGAGGTGTCGAAAGAGATATGTCGACGATTGCAGATCGAGGGGGATATTTTGAATAATGGGATGCACCATAGCTGTCTTCAACGTGGTAATGAGGGCATGAATATACTCATGAGGCTGGTCCCCTTCAAAACCCATGGCAACCTGGTGGTACTGATAGGTCTCGGGGTCATAGACCTTGCCAACCATCTTGAGATTGACAAATGGAACCAAAACCTGTCGGTTGTCCATCAAACCTCTGAGTTTGACGGCCTCTCCTGTCTCCTTGAGTATCGACGTCAAGAATATCTTGGACGAGGATAAGGTCCCACCCGCTAACACAAGCTTATCGACAGGAAATTCTTCCCAGGTCTTGTTCGTGACAGAGCGGGCAGCAATGCTCCTAACTCGGCGCTTTGAATCGACATTGAAATGGCTCACCCACATCCCTGCAACATAGTGAAAGTTAGCGAAACTTTTGCAGTGCTCTAGTGTGAGTGAAGGAGTATAAAAGGCCTTAGAGGGGCAACCCCAGAGGCACCTCCCAAGATAGGAACACTTTTGCCGTCCGTCCTGGTCTTGCGTTAGCGCCGCGACTCGGGAACGGCCCACGTAACAGCGCAGTTTACTGTTGAAAAAGGTCTTGTGCCGCAGGTACTCGGAAAGTAGAAGTATAGAATGTTCGTCGAGCTTCAACGGGTTCAATAGATTATCGTGAACCGGCATGAACCGGCTCAAGTCATCCTGCACACCTGCGATGCCGATACGTCTCGCGACCTCATTGTAATAGGGTTCAATATCCTTGTAGCGGAAAGGAAACTTCACCAGATCATCGTCATTAAAAGGATACGTGCCTCCGGTCCATGCCTCGGCCAACCCACCTTGCGCAAAAGAAGATAGCGGTGAAAATCCACTGGCCTTCACCGCAAATCCATCGACATCTGAGAAGACATACGATTTACTCGGCGGAATGCCATAATATTCCGATTTGAAATCGGGGTAGATGACCCCTTCCATATTCTCCCCTAAAAAATACTCAACGGGGTCCTTCAGATTAGCTTTCAAGTCTATGAAGGTATCCTGGCCATTGATGGGGTCAGGCCCCGCGCGGCCGACATCCAGCATGACCACATCATAACCCTTCTGCAGCAGAGATAGGGCAAAGTGGACGCTGCTGGCGCCGGAACCTACTACAACCACCCTATCCATTTCGAGGCAGCCAAGACACGCCGAATTTCGCACTTCCGCGCACCGCCAGATCCAAAGGGGAAACCACCAGAATGGCCACTGTACTCAGCAACGCAAAGCTCAAAACCCGTTGAATAGAGCGCAGCAAGAACGCGGGGATTGAGATTGCATCGACCGAATCCATATACTTATGCGTAGGAGCGCTGCTTTCCAAAATGGCCAACAGCAAAACGAGTTTTTTTCTAACTAAAGAGATGGGATGAACCACCCGAGTATAGGAATCAATGATTCTTGTGGCCAAAGGACTAATCCTGGCGATCCGAACTAGCAAATCCTCGGCGGATGTTGAAGGGTCCTGAGATGCCAAGGAGTGATTACGGTGGGCCTCTCGATATTTCATTTGGATGTAGTCATTCGGCTTCTCACCGACCAGATAGCGGCAAAAAACGAGGCTTTCACGATCCAAAGCATCCCTATCAATGAGTAAATCAGTCATCGCGCGTCAGAGCCTTCAGTAAAGTGTCAAGACTCTCCATATGGGGTTGCCGTTCATCGTACAAACGGTTGGGTGCGGCTGTCCCGTCCTCCACGAACACGGAGAGCTGCCCTGCGTTGAGCGGCATCAACGAAGACGTATACCGCTCAGCGCACGCTACCACAGCCCTCACCAGCTTATAGGGCAGGTGCACAACTCGCGGCTCCGCGCTACGGTAAAGCCTGTGCACCCTGCGCAAAAAGTCTTCGATGCTGAGGATCTCGGGACCGCCGAGGTCAAAGATATCATTGCGGGAATCTGCTTCTTGGACAATCGAGATGATGGCGTCGGCCACCTCATCGACAGCAATGGGCTGAATTCGCACGCTGCCATCTCCCAGCAGCGGCACCACGCTCAGTCGGGCAAGCATCGACAAGCTTTTCCAGCCAGGGGATTCCTTGCCTAGCACGATCGTCGGCCGTACAATGGTATAATTTAAGCCGCTCTCCTTGACCGCTACCTCGGCTTCTCGCTTTGACTGAGCGTAATAGTAATGCGAGTTGTCTCTATACTTCACAACAATGGAGCTTGCATACAAAAACTTTTTCACGCCTCGTTGTTTGCACTGCATGAGCAGATGCCGGGTTCCATTGCAATTAACATTAAAATATTGATCCGGCCGAGCCTTGCCTGTGGCGGCCGCAAGGTGAATCACGGCATTGCAGTTTTCCAGGCAACTGCCGTACACCTCGGAGTCAGAGAGACTCCCAACTAACCAATGGATGTTCGCATGTCCCGCGAGCTTTCGGGCGGATTCCTCACTGCGACTGAGACAGTAGACGCGATCGTATTGACGTAGGCTGGGTCTCGATAAAAGACTCCGTCCGATAAAGCCGCTGGCGCCGGTTATGAATAATGAGCCCACCATCTAGAGCTCCGTTTTCACTTGCATTCCGTTGGACCCGGAGATTACGTCTATTCAGCCTGCGGCCGCGCGCTGAGGGGTTGCCATGCGTCGAGATTCGTAAATATCGTCGATCACGTAAAGCGGTCTTTGCTTGGTCTCGTTAAAAATCCTCCCGACATATTCACCGATAATCCCAAGGCTGATCAACTGGACGCCTCCTATGAACAACACCGCCACCATTATCGTTGCCCAGCCTTGTACGGTGTATCCGAGGGCCCTTTGCACAAACACGCTGCAAAGGTATAAAAGCGCCAGAAGGGATGTAAAATAACCAAGCCAGGTAGCTAGCTTCAGCGGTAAATCTGAAAATGAAGTAATCCCATCAAGGGCGAATTTGATCATCTTAAGATATGGATATTTCGTTTCCCCTGCGTATCGCTTGTCTCTCGAATATTGGACGCCAATCTGTTTGAATCCAATCCAGCTCACTAACCCTCTGACAAACCTGTCTTTTTCTCTTAATGCCTTAAAATGGTCGACCACACGTCGACTCATCAGCCTGAAGTCACCGACGTCAACCGGAATATCGAGCTTTATAATCCGTTTCAGCAAGCGATAAAAGATGGCAGCAGTGAAAAGTTTCATTCGGCTCTCCCCGTCGCGTTTTTCACGAACACCGTAAACCACGTCATAGCCAGCTTCCCATTTTCGAATGAATTCTTTTATGACCTCCGGCGGGTCTTGAAGATCCGCGTCGATTACGACGACTGCATCACCTTTTGCCGTGTCGATTCCAGCAGTGATGGCTATTTGATGGCCAAAATTTCGCGAGAATTTAATGACGATGACGTTCTTGTCCGAATCAGCTACCTTGACTAGCTTCCCATAAGAGTCATCGGTGCTCCCGTCGTCGACGAATCTGATCTCATAAGATAAAGAAGGCACTGAATCTAGCACTTTTTTTAGGCGGTCATAAAATGCACATACACAGCCGCTCTCATTGAAAACCGGTACGACGATCGAAATTACTTTCTTCTCCATTGACCAAATTCTCCCTTCGTGCCGAAACTAAGTTCGACCACGAGAGCTAAAGCCTCTATACTCCCTATGGAAAGCAACGAAGCATTAGGCACGGTCCTGAAACTTATGTTTCCGCAAACCGGCGAACCAATTATACAGCCCGGCTATGCTGTAGCCCACCACGAATCCGCACACGGCCGCATAAGCGAACCCAATCAAGCTCCCCACAAAACTTACTCTATATCCAATAAAGAATTGACTAAGCAGGGATAGATGCGGCCCCAAGACGATTTCGCCGTCTGCTCCCACTTGTCCACCACGAACCACAAGCCAGTTTGTCGCGACGAAGACGGCAAGCCCCGCCATGACTCCGGTGACGGCACCCTGCACCACGGCATCGAGGCGTAAAAGCCGGGAGACAACTATCTCCTCTATACTTGGCGTTTTTCTGTCAACCATAGGTGGAGACGTACTAATGGCTTGCAAGTGCGCTACTAGCGCCTTAGTTTTCTAACGGTAGGAGAATTAGAAATCTGAATTCTCCTCATCATTTCTCTTGTAGACTGTTACCGTTACTCCGCCAGGCTCTTCCGTTACGTCATTGGAACGCGAGCGGCGCCATTCCGGCGATACAAACACTCTGTAGCGCTTCATAACGTGATATTCCCGATCAAGAATATTTCTCCACTCCTCAAAGCTAAATGCGGTCACTACAATCTGCGTTTTCTCGGGAGGCCAGGTAACGTCCAGCGAGCTTTTATAGCGCAGCTTATTCTCGTTAAACAACGTGTCGGTTTGCACGGCGGTTATTGTAGAAAAGTTTACGAGCAACTTACCCAAATCTTGCGAAACCTCTTTCATCGAGAAATGAGGATTAACATATCCAGGAGCGATTCTTGCAGCCATAATTATCAAGCAAACTACTGCGACCGCTGTAATGGCATATGAACCTTCCGTCTGTCCCGAACCCAAAAAATGCTTCACAAAGATCACGGCCAAACCCATCGATGTCAGAATCATGAGAGAAAAAACCGCAGCATGAGACGAAAACGCCACAGTTGGCCAGAAAGGATACGTGCTCGCCAACGTAGTCAATGCCATCCACGCAATACCCCCGACTAAAGGGAAGGTCACTAAGAACCCGATGACCTGCAGATTATGCTTTAAACGGTGTCCGACATAGGAGATTGCCAGGAGCAGGCAGAAAAGAGAGGCGAGCTTGGTGGCCAAACGCTCGGCATCGATGCCGAGCAAGGCCGCTGCAGAGACCAACAATGGCGAAACGAAAACAGCTGTGGGCATACTAACAAATGCTAGCCGCAGAAGCCCTAAAAAGCTTTTCGCTGCCGTGAGGAA
>Ga0153916_10000714_pt1 | contig 22930 bp, 15 predicted proteins | sample Opewatmetagenome_FD_109642 | JGI IMG/M metagenome (GOLD analysis project Ga0153916, IMG submission 109642) | Freshwater wetland microbial communities from Ohio, USA - Open water 3 Core 3 Depth 4 metaG | ecosystem: Environmental > Aquatic > Freshwater > Wetlands | place: USA: Ohio, Lake Erie...
ATGTGTAGAAATTATGGAGAAAGGCGGGAAAAACATCAAAAAACCTCACCGATGCTATGATCTGTGAGGTTTCTTCTATATGCCAGGAAACGAACAGGCTGATTAAGCTCTCAGTTAGACGTCAAGCCCATCTCCCGCTTCATGGACATGAACACATCCACCACCCGCGGATCGAAATACTTTCCTTTTTCAGCCGCGATATATTTGATAGCCTTTGCTCTTGACCATGCCTTTCGGTAGGGTCTGTCTGTGGTCAGGGCATCAAATACATCCACTACGGTGAATATGCGCGCGGCTAATGGTATTTGCTCGCCTTTCAGTCCCCGAGGGTAGCCAGTCCCGTCCCATTTCTCATGGTGGCTCACCGGAATATCAAGGGCTGGACGCAGATACGAAATTGGTGCCAGCATCTCGTATGCATACTGGGTGTGCATGTGCATGATTTTCCATTCTTCATCCGTGAGTTCTTCTTTTTTCTGCAGGATGGTGTCTGGAATTGCCATCTTCCCAATATCGTGCAATAGAATCCCCCTGCGCATATGGATCAGATCGACCTCATTCATTCCCATGATGCGTGCTAGGCTTAGCGCCTTTTCAGTTACGCGCTTGGTATGGCCTTCTGTCACGCTATCTCGCATGTCGAGGGCACGCGACCATCCCTCAATGGTCGCATCATATGCCATACTTAGCTCAAGATTGGAGCGTTGCAAATTGGTGAACAATTGAGAGTTATCAATCGCAATGGCTACCTGACCGGCAAGTGTTTCAATGAATTCCACCCATTCACTGCCCCTGTCGCACTGTTTTCGCTGGAATACTTCGAGCACACCCTTAACCTCGCCTTTAGCGACCAGGGGAACCGCAGTGTAGGCAGCAAAGCCTTCGCTTACAAATATGTCCCCCCGGATAAAGTTCTGGATCACAGATTTCAAATCGGGTATGTGAATCGTTCGTCGTTCCATAATCTGGTGACCAATGACACCTTCACCCAGGAGAAAATGTGATTTCTCAATCGCCTTTGTGTGAAAACCTTTCCCGACACAGTATTCCAAGGCGAAGTTATGTGGATTTAGCATGAGGATATCTGCTGCATCGACATCTAGCTGTGCCATGATCTGATATAGAATGATGTTTAAGATTGCCCGCAAGTCAAAACTTGATGCAATGGCAGAATCTATCGTCCTTAATGTCTGAACCTGCTGTAGATGAAGCTCGGTCTTTTCAAATAAATGTGCGTTTTCCAAAGCTGCGGAAGCGCGCTCTGCAAGCAGGTGGCAAGCGGTGACTTCCTCTGCCGGAGGATTATAGGAATTCACACTGCTCAATGTGATCATGCCGATCGCATGCCCCTCTCGCATCATCGGGTAGGCAAAGAAAGTCTTGATATCAGGGCGGATTAATATCTGACGTAAAGCCGGGGCGCGCTGATCCACATCAACCAAAATGAGCGGCTCTCCAAATGTGAGCAGATTGTGAAAAACCGATAAATTTAATCGCAGGTGTGCTTTACTTGCACCTACCGGAAGACCTGTTTGAGCAGCTATCGAGGCTTGATTCTTTTCCACATCAATCAGCATAACTGTACAGGCATCGGCGTCCATGATCTCAACGACACGGTTGACTATCGTATCCAGCACTTCGCTCTCATGGCGCAGAGAGGCCAGATCAGTACCAAGCTCGACAATCTGGGTCAGGCGCACGGTACGTTGTTTTTCCGCTTCATACAAGCGAGCATTCTCGATCGCAATGGCTACATTATCAGCGATGGTCGATAACAATTCCTGCTCTCTATCGCCGAAGGCATTTGGGCTGTATGATTGGACCGAGATCACTCCAATGACTTCCTCACCGAGAAGCATGGGCACTCCCAACCATGAACGGGAAGGTAAGCCACTGCCCCATAAGGCCATCGATGGAAGGTGGTCTTTTTCAAGCTCGTAATCTTGAATGAGCAGGTATTTTTTGTCGTTCACCACCTGAGCTGTCAGAGCATTGCCGAGAGGTCTGACGTGCGGTTCTTCGCGGATATCCCCATCCACTCGGATGCGGAAGTCGAGCTGGTTAGTTTGACAATCATAAAGCGCGATAAAGAATGAATCAGCAGGCACTACATTGATGATCTCTTTGTAGACGATTTCCAACAAGCTGTCCAGGTTCAATGTTGTGCTGATTGCACGGGCAATCCGATTGAGCAATGCCATTCGCTCCGCGTAATGGCGTGTTTCCTCCAGGCTAACGCGCAGGGCATCTTCTGCTTTTTTTCGATTGATACTGACGGCTACCTGGGTTGAAACGAACTCCATCAAGTCGAAGTCATCCTGGTTGTAGCGTACCCCTTCCGCGTAGCTCTGTGCCACCATCACCCCCGTTACCCGATCCCCCAATTTCAATGGCACCCCTATCCAATCGACCGAATCAGAACCAATGGCTTCCACTTCCCCTTCTTTAACAAGCTGCTGGAAGACTGCCTCGGGTGCCCAAAATGATTTTCCGGTGCGGAGGACATATTCAGTCAATCCCCGTTCGGGTTTGGCGGGGGGAGGAGGCTGATCATATAAGTCAACATAGTAGGGGAAAGAGAGCACATCATTGTCCGCATCATACATAGCGATGTAGAAGTTTTCGACAGGCATCAGCTCTCCCAGGATTTGATGGATAGAGCGGAATAGTTCCTCCAGGCTTGCTGTAGTTACCACAGCTTGCGAAATCCTGTAAATTGCCTCCCTCACCTGTTCCGTGTGCTTGGTTTCAGTAATATCCCGATAGAGGCCAATTGATCCAAGCGAGGTTCCACTCTCATCCCGCAGGATGACCGCTGAATCGAACACCCAGTGGATTTTTCCATCGCGCGCCTTTATTCGGTACTCGCATTTCCATGTGGAAACAGGATTGTCTCGGGCATGAATTTTATATATGGCCTCGTCCCAGATCAACCCAGCCAGTTCTCCGGCAGGATAGGCGTCCAACACCAATGAATCCCATAATTTAGTATCGAATTCATCTGAGCCATAACCGGTGATCTGCTGAATTCCCTCCCCGATGAAGTCATAGTGAATGGAATTTCCATCGTCATAAGACTTGTAATAAGGTACGCCACCGGTTGATTCGATCGCTTGCCTGTAGATCACGATCGATTCACGCAGCGCGGCTTCTGCCCGTCTGCGTTCATCGATCTCTTGCTTAGCAGATTCGTACAGTCGGGCATTTTCGACTGCCACTGCTGCATGGTTGGCAAACATGCTCAATTGTTCCAAGTCGATTTGTGTAAATTGGTTCTTTCGGACCAGGTTGAGTACACCATTCACGTGCCCCTGCCAGATCATTGGGGCACTGATCACCGCCTGGAAAGGAACCTCTTCTTCAAACACCTTCGCCCTGCACGACCATTTGGCATAATTTTTAATCAATAATGGCTTGCCAGTTTTGGCAACCCTCCCAGCCGCCCCTTCACCGAAATGTAAAACTGTACCGGCAAAATCCCTCTGCGAATTATTACTGACAAAACATTTGACTGTTTCCATCTCGTCATCGACTAAGAATAACATGCCACTACTGGCATTCAAAAGCGCTGTAGCCCGCTCCAAAATTAAATTAAGCAATTCGGGTAGGGAATGCCGTGTGGTCAGATTAAGCATAGTCTCTTGAAATGCCGATAGTTCTGCCGCGCGATGCTCGAGCTCCAGCTCAATACGCTTTCGTTCGGTGATGTCGATGATATACCCTTGCCAAAACAGTGGCCTGCCTGAAGCATCTCGGATCAGCCATGATTCATCATGAACCCACTTTATCCGCTCATCGCGTGCATGGATGCGATACTCCACAATGAAAGGTTCACCAGTTTCTTCAGTGCGGATATTTTCTTCCCAGATGCGCTGTTGGTCTTCCTCCGTGATAACCTTATACCAAAGTAGATTGTCTGCAATCCAGTCTTCGGCTGAATAACCCGTGATCGTTTCAATCTGGGGATTGATATACAGCGTCCGGTTGAACACCCCCACAGAATCGGTGTAGATGACAGCTGGAATTTGCTCCAGGATGGCGCGATAGCGCAATTCCACCGCCGCCCCAGCAGCGGATAGTTTCTTGAGCTTCCCGAGAGGATGATGATAACTACCTTTACGGTTTACAGTCGGTGATAATGCGTTGGCCAACCTGTTATCCGCCATCTAACCTCCTCCAGGAGAGGTTACATTTCTCAAACCATCACAGACGACCTGAATACGATCGGTTTGTTAACATTTGGTCTTTGTATTATATATATAGTATGAGCGAAAAATCATCAAAGTTGGTTATCAATTCTGCAAGGTAGTGGCTCTAGATACCCAGTAGCCATTCAATAAAAAAACCCTGCGAGTAGAATTTCTCAGCAGGGTTTTCTACATATTATTGGTATGCATCAACTAATGCTTCAGTGAATAAGACCTCCTTTCTCTTCTATCTATCGGAATTGTGTTACCGAATTTATTTGTTATGAGTAACTTACTCGGGCAAATCAATGCCCAATAGATCGCCTTCGAGCAAGACAAGGACTTCTAGTCTTGGATGAGCGACACTTGCCAAATTACTGGACTTCTGCAAGGGCAATCCCATAACCCCAGGCTAGCTTGCGCCTGGAATTTTGGCCTATAAAATATTTCTTGTGGAGCTCCTCACTGGTGACATCGATGACATGGATGAACCCCCGGGTTTGCATGAAATCCAGCAGTTTGCCTTCTGGGATGGAAAATGTTAAACCCTCACCGGAGATTGGTCGAACCCGGCGCATACGGCCCACTTCACCGTGCCTCACGGTTCCATCCAGTAAAGCAGTGTAGATGTAATCGAACACAACCTGGCTACCTGAGGGTGAATGTTTTGTGACGAATCCAAGTGTTTTATCGACCGCTGCAGCGCTGAGATACATCGTCACTCCCTCGCAGAGGAACAGGGTCTTCAGTCGAGCATCATAACCACATTGAGGCAGGCGATCTTCCAGAGTTTGTGTGTTGAAGTCGATCGCGGCATAGGTAACATGCCCTGGTAATCTTCCCAGGACTGAATTCACTTTTTTCATCTTTTCCAGTTGCGTAGCGGGATGATCGACCTCGAAAACCTTGACCCCATTTTTCAGCTGCTCGAAGCGGTAGGCGCGCGAATCATAACCCGCCCCCAAGATCACCAGCTGCTCTAAGCCCTTCTCCAGGCTGGCTTGCAGGAAGTCGTCTATATAACGGCAGCGCGCCACTAAGAAACCCTGTACACCTGGCCCTGTCCATTCAGCATAGCCGGTAACAATAAAAATACGCATGAAATGATAAAACAGGGGATTGAGCAGTCTGGCTGCGTACGGGTCATGGCAAATCCGCACCCCCTCCGGCTTTTCCGATTCGATTGCCCGCACAACGGCGATGCCCGCTGCAGTGAGGCTGGATTGCTTCTCCTTCATTATCCATATAGTATTACTAAATCCAGGGAAAAGCAAGAAGAAGAGCGGGAGATTTGTTGAAACTGCTGGCCACGGAATTGAATGACTTACTGTTGCGTTGAGATTGGACGTTATCGTAGCAGGTCAGACATGGTATGTGAGGCAGAACGCGGAGGAACTGTTTTGGAAAGCAGAAGGATCCCCGGCCAACCTACCCAAAACCTTGAGCAGATCTGGGGGGAGAAATGAACCCTAGAAGGGTAGAGCATTGTAAGAATGGTAATATCAGTTGTTGGGGATAAGCAAGGGAAATATTTAATCTGAAAAAACTGAAAACAATTCGTTTCTATTAAATCACAAGCAGATTTAGCTGGGAAGTGAGATGAGTGTGGGATAGATGATATGATAATCTGAGTACAGGAAAACGAAAAAATCTAGAATATATGGATGTTTGAAATGTTTTATCAATGTTATTGATAGGAAGCTGATTAAGCTGCTGGTTGGGTGGCATACGCCACTGACTGATCGAGCGTTAACTTGCTCCCATTTGCCCAGGCAGTTTCAAAAGCAGTTTCCTCCAGGGAGGCACGAATATCGGAGATATACGCCTCACAATCTTTCTGGTGAGCATGCATACGGGGAAGTTTATATTTTTGGCGTAATGACTCACTCGCACTGAGCAGAATCACGGCACATAATGGATCATTTAATTTCTGTTTGATGAAAGCAATACCTTCAATGGTCACTATCGTTAGAGGATCAACCCCTAATTTGTGAGAGGCAATGCAAGCCTCCGACATAAGCTCTAACGCACGCCTATGATCTCCATTCATCAGGGCGATGCGTCCACGCCCGCGCTCTACCTCGACTAACCCGGATTTGTCGGCAAGGTTTTGATAAATCACTTCTGCCTCTCGGAAGTACGCATCGGCAAGCGCGTAATCTCCCTGAATGATGAGTGCATCGCCCAAATTTATCAGGGTGATGCCCATGGAATAGTCATCCTTTACATCACGAGCCAACCTGAGGGACTCAGTGAATAGCTCAATCGCCCGTTCCATATTACCTTGCCGGAGCATTGCCAGACCGAGGTTCATTAGTGTGGCATAAATCCCATGTTGGTCGCTGAGCTTGCGTCTGATCATAAGCGCTTCTTCAAGCATGGCGGTTGCCCGGTCGAAATCATGGGGGAGCATGATCCCACCCAGATTGCTCAGTGCCGAAGCCAGACCTGCTTGATCTTCTATCTGACGCCACAGGGTTACAGCTTCCTGGAGGCTGGCGATGCCACGGCTGGACTCACCTACCTTGTATAGGATCCAGCCCATGCGGGTGAGTGCCTTCGCTCGGACTGCGCCTACACTATCCTGTGAGCCAGTCAGACCTTGCTCCAGCCATTGGATGCCCTCACGCCAGTACCCATGGGTCCACCAGAACCTCCATAGACCTGTGGCAATGCGAAGCTCACAGGCGTACATTCTATTCTCCAACGCCCAGCTCATGGCAGCACGCATATTATCAAGCTCAGCTTCTAGACGGGCACGCCAGGCGAGTTGTTTCTTTGTTCCGAACTTCTCCTTTTCCGCTAATTCAGCTAAAGAGGCGCAGTAGTGGGCATGGCGCTTATAAATCGTGTCTCTTTCATCAGTTTCGAGTAGCCGTTCATGGGCAAATTCATGGATCGATTCAAACATCTTCATGCGAGGATTGTCGGTTATTTCCTCAGCGGATCTGAGAAGATTATTATCCACCAGCATTTGGAGCCCATCCAGGACATCGACTTGTTGCTGCTCCTCAGATCCGCACACGGCAAAGGCAGCTTCAAAGGTCCACCCACCTCTAAACACCGACAGACGCCGGAAGAGTCGCTTCTCACTCTCATTTAGCAGGCTATAGCTCCAATCGATTGCGTTGTACATGGTCTGATGGCGCTCAGGAAGGTCTTTTGTGCCACCGCGTAGCACTTCGAACCGCCGTTCCAGGCGAGATAACAATGCCTGTGGTGGGAGCAGCTTGATGCGGGCAGCGGCCAACTCAATGGCAAGGGGCAATCCATCCAGGCTGTGGCAAATCTCAGCGATCGAGGCTGCATTCTCATTAGTGACTTGGAAATCTGCCTTCACACTCTGGCAGCGTTGGATAAAAAGCTGGACAGCTGAGTATTGGGTCAAGGGTTGCAGCTCAGGTTTTTCCTGGAGCGGAGGTAACGCCAGGGGTGGAATCGGGAGCTCTTTCTCAGCTCGCAAGTGCAACAATGCCCGGCTAGTGACCAGAATCTTTATATGGGGGCAGGATTCCAGCAGGTCTGCCAGGCGTGGGGCTGCTGGAAGAACGTGCTCAAAATTATCCAATAATAGCAGCATATGCTTTTCGCACAAATGCATCTTGAGCAGCTCGCCCAGAGATAATCCTTCATGGGGTTCAGTGATGTTCAGGGTTTTAGCAATCGTTGGGATCACCAAATCCGGATCAGAGATGGATTCCAATACCACCATAAATACTCCATCGCTAAACTGGTCTCGGAGCTGAAGGGCGATATGGATCCCCAAACGCGATTTGCCGATCCCCGCTGGTCCGGTTAATGTAACCAAAGCAATGTCATCTTGCTGGAGTAGATTGCAGGCAGTTTCCAGCTCCAGCTCACGACCGATAAGTGGGTTTCGAGGAATGGGAACGTTGGTGGGTGAGGACGGTGCCAGGTCATCTGATGGCTTTTCCTCAGCACGCGCAGTCTCAAAATACTCGGTCAGCAGGAGCATCAGGTCATTCTCGACCAGCTCTTTTAGCTCATCAGTGGTTCTGAAATACTTATACGAACTACCATTCTCATCCCTGATGCGCTCGAGCATGTGCTTCAGGGCGGGATCCCGCTCAGGTGAGGGTTTCTTGATATAGATTAAACGGGGTAAACCTCTCGAGCGGTCGTACTCATCTTCCAGACCTGAGACTTGCATGCCTGGACCGACCCAACCATAACTTTGCCAATAGATGCCAATGAAGATATGACTTTGGGAGAGATATGCCTGGTACAGGTCTTGAGCGGGATGTGGGCGCGCCCCTGACTCAAACATGACCGGTGCAAGGCGCAGCTCGGTGATTGCCTGACGTACAGCTTTGCGTTCTGGTTCCAGTTCCTGGAGGGTTGAGCTGACGAAGACACGCAGATGATGATCGGGAGTTCGGATCAAGACAGCTGGTTTCTTTCGTCTACGATCGTTATTCATGGCGGAGGACCTCGCCGCTAGAATTCGATATGCATCTTGCTTGTCTCAGTAAAGATTAATTATACGAATTTGATTATCTTCAGGTTATTTGTCGATTAATGAGATTATACACTCTTCAATCTTATAATCGGGTTAAGAACTGATGAGTGGATTGATTTGATTAAGGTACAAATAGTTGATTTGCGCACTTTGACGGAGGAGATAAAACACCCCAGACTTCCTGGATGGACGGATGTTCGTCATGAGTCAGTGATAGATAAGCACTCCCCTCCCAAAGTTACCCAAACATAAAGCATAAGGGGGAGGTGTGATCGCAGGAATAAAACATAGACCTCACATGTCGGAATTACATGTGAGGTCTACTCTATGAGTTATGGTAGTGTTAACTATGGTCCAACTGTGGTAATCAGCATAGTCCACTTAGCGCCGCCATTGTCGGTCTTTACCAAAGCGACCTCCTGGCCAGCGGTGGCAACTGCCCAACCGATCTGCTCGCTGACAAAGTCCATTTGGGGCGTCCAGGTGACATCGGAGATTGCCGTCCAAGTTTTTCCGCCATCCGTGGTGCGCTGGATTTTCGATGCCAAGGCCCAGCCAGTATCCGCCGAGAAGAAATATAGCGATTGACCTGGGTAACTAACAGAAGTCCAGGAATTACCACCATCCTGGGTGGTGTAAAGGTAATAGGAATAAGTGATTTGAGTCCCGGAGAAGTCTTGACATTTCACATTTAAGTGTCCCAGATTATTGCCAAAGAAGAATGGATTGTACGAACCACAGGCGACCTGAGACTCGTTACTAAAAAGCCCGGGGTAACTGGGAGGTTCGGGGAGGCTCACCTCCTGCCAGGTGGAACCAGCATCAGTGGTATTGTACAGGAGCACACCAGCCTTGACACCATTGCAATCACCCGTCAACCATCCATGGGTGGCATCCGTGAACAACATGCTGGTCTTCGTGCACGACTGGATCCCACCATCGTTGTATGGGTCAAGGATGCGTGACCAGCTCAGCCCGCCATCGGTGCTGCGATAGAAGGCGACATAATCATGGTTCATTCCCACCCCAACATGCACCAGCAGCCATCCTGATTGCCCCGCAACGAACTGCAGGTTGGAAGGGACGTAAATCTCGGAAAGTCCGGTCAAATCCAAAGGTTGGCTGGCTTGCCAGGTGGTACCTCCATCCGATGTGTTCCAGACCACTGCCTGGGTAGGGACGGGATTGCCGGTATTGATCGCATACGTGACCCAGGCGGTTTTCGCATCCTGAAAGAACCCAATGGCGAATTTCCAATCTTCAGCCGCTGCTTGTCCTTCAGGAGGCGTGACATCCTTCCAAGTGGAGGCACCATCGGTGGTAAATAACACATGGTCCCCCGCGCCTACCAGGCCGCCGATCGCCCAACCCGAATTTGAATCGATCATATAGATGCTGGTAACAGTAAATTCCTGCCCGGTAGGGAAATGTTGGATCGGGTTTTCGGGTGGAGTGGTGGTGGTGGGCGTAGGAAGGATGGTGGTGGGTGTCTCTGTAGGTGGCGGGGGTGTGGCGGGTGTAGGAATCACTTGCGTAGGTGAGATCTGGGTCGGCACGGAGGTGGGCAGGTTTATGCCTGAGGTCGAGGTGCAGCCCGCCAATATAACCACGAGAATAGTTGCAATGGTTAATGCAGCATGCTTAATCATCTTATTCCTCCTGCCACCCATTAACGTCGATTATAGGTTGCTTGTTCCGTAATTCGGTTAAAAATAGCCTAAAGTTTCCTGAGAGTTCGTTAGCCTTTGATCACCGCCAGCGGCTTTAATCGGGCGACCTTGCGGGCAATACCCCCACCCACCACGGCTTCCACCACCTGGTTCACATCCTTGTATGCCTGAGGGGCTTCCTCGGCCAAACCAGCCATGGAGCCTGCCCGGATATGAATACCGCTCGATTCTAGCTCCTGGCGCAGTTTTTCGCCGCGCACGTTGCGTTTTGCCTCATGGCGGCTCATCAGACGCCCAGCCCCGTGGCAGGAAGAGCCGAAGGATTGGGTCATACTGGTCTCCGTGCCCACCAAGACCCACGAGGCAGTGCCCATGCTACCAGGCACAAGCACAGGTTGACCGATAGGCTTATATTCATCCGGCAACTCCGGGGCGCCAGGTCCAAAGGCGCGTGTGGCGCCCTTGCGATGGACACAGACCTTCATACGCTCACCGTCGATGATATGCGTCTCAATTTTGCCCATATTGTGGCAGATATCGTATACCTGGTGAAGGTTCCAATCCTTCAGCTTGCCCGCCAGCACCTGCTCAAAGGCTTTCCTGGCGCTGTGGGCTAATATCTGCCGGTTTGCAAAAGCATAGTTTGCCGCGCAGCGCATGGCTGCCAGATAACTCTGACCTTCAGGTGAATCAAGCGGAGCACAGACCAGCTCACGATCGACCAGGTGAATGCCAAACCTATGCACCACCGCCTGGAATTCCTCCACGTAGTCAGTGCAGATCTGGTGGCCAAAGCCGCGCGAGCCACAGTGGATTTGAACTGCCAGGGTGCCCTGTTCCAGACCCATCACCGAGGCAGCCACAGGGTCAAAGACCTGGTCGACCATGTCAATCTCGATGAAATGGTTCCCTGCCCCGAGGGAGCCCAGCTGCGGGCGACCGCGCTCACGGGCGCGTTTCGATACCTTGGCAGGATCAGCTCCCTCCACACTACCCGATTCTTCCGTCCGGCGCAGGTCGGCTTCGCTGGCGAACCCCTGCTTGAGCGCCCAGCGAGATCCCTGGCGACAGACAGCTTCCAGCTCGGCATCGGAGGCATGCACCACCCCTTTCTCGCCCACCCCACTTGGGCAATGTTGGTTGAGAGCCGTGGCGAGGTCATCCAGCTGAGTCTTGACCTGATCAAAGTTGATATGCGACCCCAGCAGGCGCACCCCACAGTTGATGTCATAACCGATCCCACCGGGTGAGATGACCCCATCCGGCAGGCGAGTCGCAGCCACACCACCGATGGGAAAGCCATACCCCTGGTGCATGTCGGGCATGACAATGACGTGCCCAACCAGGCCAGGCAAGGTGGCGGCGTTGACCGCCTGCTCGAGTGATTTATCTTTCATCACATCTTCCAGCATCTTGCGAGTAGCAAACAGACGCACTGGCACGCGCATGTCTGGGCGGAATGTTTGCGGAATTTCCCACTCATAATCAGTGACACGTTTTAGGTCCTGTAGTGTGACCATTGCCCACTTCCTTACTTACACGTCAAATACGATTTTTACACTCAACCCTTGAGCGGTGTTCGACACCTTGAGGTTGTGATAGGTGACGGCCTTGATCTCCTTATCGAGATGAGCTAGAGGGCAACCCTGCAGCTCTGCCCGCAGGTTATAGTAATCGTCAACCACGATTGAGAAGGCATCAAAGCCTAAGCCCTGCTCTTGCTCGAGCCAAAGCAGCTCAGTCAGGAAGCGCACCAGCAAACCTTCAGCATCCGCGGCTTGCAAGGTGATCGTGCGGGATTGAGCTATCCCAGGCTGTAGCTGTATCCCTGAGAGAGTGTACATGCCTCGCGCCGCCTGCTCCAGCAGGCCTGGAAGGTCAGGTGCCCATACTTCCAGCTCCCAATCAGCCGTGTGCGCATTCTCGCGGAAACCAAACTTCGGTAACATACGTCTTAAAGAGTATACCGTATTTTTAACCGCTGAGCGGTCGATGATCTGATGGGTAAACTGGCAGCAATTCTAATTTTGTGTCCCCTGCGATGTTTTGGAATTTCGCACTTATTGTGGTTAAATTGTGGAAATGTCCTGGATTGAGAGTACTTTAACCCGCCTGGAAACGCGCTTGAGAGCGATGATCGAGGGAGAGGCTGGCAGAGATGGCATCTCCCGGAAGTTGCACAACCAGCTTTTGGGTGCTTTATTTCAGGCTATGCTGACAGATGCGAACAGCAGACCAGTGATTGATGGCGCGGATGGCCAGGCTTATAGCCTTCCCGACCAGTACACTCTGGTGTTACCTACACAACAGGCGCAGCTCCTGCTGACCCATCCAACTGCGCTGGACCGGTTGTCTCAGATGCTGGAACAGTCAGCAGCGAAGATAAAAATCCCATTCCTCTCAGCACCCATGCTGCGGGTTGTGGCAGACCCGAATGCACGCGAGCTCCAGGTTTTTTGTGAACATAGTCAGCCAGGCAAAGGTGACTCACTGACGATCGAATTGGAGGGGGAAATTGCATCACCAGGAATTTTGCACCCTTTATCGATGCCGGATGCATTTTTGATAGTAAACGGTTTATCAACATATCGCCTGACACACGCGGTGATTAACATCGGGAGTGACCTGAGCAACCAGCTGGTGCTGGAGCATCCGAGGGTGTCGCGCCTGCATGCACAGCTCCGCTTCGCCACTGGACGTTTTACGATCTTCGACCTGGATTCAAAGGAAGGAACATTCGTCAATGGTGTGGCGGTATCCAGCCACCAGCTCAATCCAGGTGATGTCATCAAATTAGCCGGCGTGCCATTGGTGTATGGTGAGGAGAATACGCCCCAGGTTGGGCTGACCCAGAAGCTGCCTGCCGAGCCACCGCCTCCTGAAGTGATGTAAGCGTTATAATCCAGGATAGTGAGCGCTATCATTTTGCTGGTCTTGCGTGTGTTGCTTGCTGTCCTGTTATATGCATTCCTGGGATGGGTCATATTTATCCTATGGCGAGACCTGAGACGTCAGGGGGAATTAATCGCCGCGCGCCAGCCACCTCCACTCACGCTGACAACCGATGAGGATAGCCCACCACTCACACGTCATTATTCGACCACCGAGATCATTATGGGGCGCGAGCAAGGCTGTGATTTCCCAATCAATGACCAGACCGTTTCATCCCGGCATGCGCGGCTATCCTTTCACCAAAACCAGTGGTGGATTGAGGATATGGCCTCCACTAATGGAACCTACCTGAATGGCGAAGTGGTGACTGCCCCGGTGGTTATTACACACGGAGATAACCTGCGCCTGGGGCAGGTAGGGGTGCGGATCATCATCGGCACAAGCGAATAATAATCCAGGGCGGGATAGTCCAAGGCGCGAAGGAATGCGTGCGCTTCAGATGAATAATAGTTACGGTGAGGGAGAGAAACTGGTTAATTCCAGGCTATCGGAGAAATCCACACCCGGGACATGACTGGTGCCCTGGCTTTTGACGATGCCGACGCCAGGCGCCATCCATATGCTGGTGGTATAAGTGCCGGCCTGAATACGTAAGCCAGTTACCTGGATGCGAATGGTGGCGTCCACGCGCAAGGCGTTGTAAGATTCAGAGGCTGCTGTGACATTCTCATACCCCACGGCAGTGTAATCGAAGACCAATCTGCCGTTTAAATTCATCTCCTGGGAAGAGACCTCAAATTCGGCGGATTGCTGCCAGGTGTCACCAGGGTTGATTTTTTGGGGGAGAGTGATACCTGAAACCGTACCCAATTTAATATTCACCGGTTTATCCGGGCTGCTGAGGATCGCGCCAGCATATTGCTGAACGGGATCCTCGGCAACCAGACCCTCAGCGGTGCAGGTATAGTTGACCGAGTAGGTTAGGCTTGATACCTTGGTCTCCATAGTGAAGCCCTCATCGCTCGAGTTGGTGATGCTGTCCGTGCGGGTGTAATCCCCGATGGCGGTATTTGTGCCTGAATATTCCCAATTATCACCTTTGGCATTGGGGAAAAATTGGGAATCACACAGGTGTATTGGAGAAGAGGTGCCAGGAGCGGTAATGGGTGCCGCAGGAGTTTGCGATGGTGAGGTTTGCCTGGAGGGCAGATTGCAGGCAGCCAACAATACTGAAGTGAATATGAGAAAGACGACAACCAATAATGATCTAGATTTCATGACTATCTCCATAGAAGAAAATCGACTGGATTATACTATTTTATAATTTTCAGCAGATAAGATTTTAATAATAATTTAGCAATAGTTCTAGTCATCAGTTATTTGAAATCAGGAAAACATAGAAGACTATCCAGCATCCATCCAGCCCCCAGAATTCTGTGACGGTAAGGGCTGGAGAGAGTGTTCATGCATTAATCCAGATCAAACTATGGTATGATGAATATCCCAGGCTAGTTGGATGACCGCGGTGGCGATGTGCCATCGAGGAAAGTCCGCACTCCACAGAGCAAGCTGCCGGGCAATCCCCGGGACGGGACGACCTGACGGATCGGGCCACAGAAACAAACCGCAGACCCCCTCCCAACCTCCGCCAAATCCTACGGATTTTGGGGAAGGGCAAGATAGGGGCTGTAAGGGTGAAAAGGTGGTGTAAGGGACCACCGGCGCAAGCGGTAACGCGTGCGACCAGGTAACCCCCAGCTGGAGCAAGGTCAAGCAGAGGCAATCCCTTTTGGGAGGAGGTTGCTCGCCACCTGGACTGAATGGTCCGCAGCCTCGGGTAGACTGCTTGAGGCGTGAGGTAACTCACGCCCTAGAGAGATGGTCATCGGCGCAGGGAAAACTGCGCACAGAATGCGGCTTACAGGCTGGCCTGGGGAAATACCACACATTGCTAGAAACAGGGTGGGAAAATGCACTTATTTTTAGCAATAATCCCAGCACTTGCATTCACATGCCTGCTGGTGTTTCTGAAAAACCTGCACACCGAAGATCAAACAAGGCGCTTAACCCTACAGGTAGCAATTCTATGGAGTTGCTACCTAGTATTGAGTATTGAAATACTCAGTATTTTTCGAGCCATAACATTGCCAGGACTGGTCATTATGTGGTCGTTGCCTATCCTGGCGTTTCTGGCATGGTTTGGATATAAAAAGTCGTCTGGGGATAAGGTTAGATGGCCAGGTTTTCAACTCCCCACGAGCTGGTGGAACAAGTTTTTATTAATCCTAATTTGTGGAGTACTTTTACTTACTGCTGTAGTGGCCTGGGTAACCCCACCTCAAACCTGGGATGCACTTTCATACCACCTAAGCCGGGTAGCACATTGGGCTCAAAGCCGGTCGGTATGGCATTATGCTACTGGAATTGATCGCCAAACCAGCATGACCCCTGGTGCGGAGATGATCACATTAAATATCTACATATTAACCCAAAGTGACCGGCTGGCAAATTTTACACAATGGTTTGCCATGCTTGGAAGCATTATCGGAGCATCACTGATCGCCGGCTATTTGGGAGCTAAGTCAACCACGGAGTGGCTTGCGGCCATTTTTACGGCATCGATCCCGATGGGTATTGTTGAAGCTTCCAGCAGTATTACGGACTACGTCACTGCCTTCTGGGTAGTATGTGTGGTCGTTGAGACCCTGGTTTATTACCGGACTAGTGAGAAGCGATGCTTGATGTACATCAGCCTGGCAGCGGGACTGGCAATATTAACCAAACCCATCGCGATACCTTACCTGATACCCTTTGCAGCATGGATCGCGTATCTGCTAGTAAAACGGAATGGCTTCTTGAGTTTATTGAAGTGGAGCGTGATTGCTATCCTGACCATAGGCGTTCTGAACGGTGGATATCTGGCTCAAAATTATGTCACCTATGGTGCTCCATCCAATCCAGTGGATTTCCAAATCCACTATAACCAATTGCATTCAATCCAGGGTTTTATTGCGACCGTGCTAAAAAATGCAGGGATGAATATGGGGCTGCCGAATCTACCTGGATATAATCATGAGATTTTTCGCCTCATCCTGAAAGTGGTGGTTAAGCTTGGTTTGGACATCAATGATCCCCGAATGTCATCCGTAGGATATTTTCAGGTATCGCCGCCAAGCACATCCGAGGATCTCGTCTCCAATCCGTATCATGCTTACATTTTCTTTGGATCTTTTTTATTGATGTCTTTCACACACAAGAAACAGGGATGGCTGGTGATTACATATGGATTGTTAGTGGCTGCAACATTCCTGATCTTTAGTTATCTCTATAAATGGAACGTATTTGGCACGCGTTACCAGCTACCTTTTTTCGTGCTATTTGCACCCGCTGCGGTTGTGATTTTAAGTAAATTCGAAAAAATAAAATTAGTGAATCTGGTGGCGATACTTTTGGTGATAAGCTGCTATCCCTGGGTATTCCAGATCGCATCCAGACCATTGATACCTGACCCTGGAAGCGCTTTAGTGCAGGGCAGCATTTTGAACGAATCGCGCCTGAACCTATATTTTGCCAATGCACCCGGCGAACGAGATGACTACGTGTTATTTACCGAGGGGATCAAAAGCAGCGCATGTTCTGATGTGGGGATTCTATTAGAAGGAGAGGATCCAGAATATTTACTGTGGGTGTTAATGGGTGCTCCTCGTAGATCATTACAAATTGAATGGTTGGTCAGCGGTGCGACCGCACGCTATGCACACGCTGATTTCAAACCCTGCGCGGTGATTTGCCATGGCTGTGAATCCGGGCAGGTCAACATTCCCGGGTTGGAATTGGCGATCTATACGCATGACATGTGGCTTTACCTCCCTACCAGATAAATGCAATTCTGGAAATGAATGGAATATGAATAATTTTTAAGCAATCCTAAACCCTGGCTGATAGATTTATAATGGTTATCAGATTAAAGGTGGAAAAAATGCAGGTTTCTCCCGATTTTAACAATTTAGAGGGAAATATCGAGTCATGCGATTCATGGCAGCAACTGTTGCAAAACCGTAATCTAATTATTGCATCGAACCACGGGCCTGTGACCTTCCACAAGGATGAAAATGGAGATATCCAGCCACAACGCAGCGGTGGCGGCGGACTGGTGACTGCCCTGTCTGGCATAGCTCAGCATGTTGAGGCCAGCTGGATTGCCAGCGCCATGTCGGACGAGGACAAAAGCTGGCCAGGTGGGATAGTCCCCATAGGTGAGACAGGCAGCACCATCCAGCTGCGCTTCGTGACTCCGGAGGATGCAGCTTACGACGGTTATTATAAAGTAATCGCCAACCCATTGCTGTGGTTCCTGCAACATTCCATGTGGGACATTTTCCGCTCGCCGACAATCGACCGGACAACCTGGCAAAACTGGCAAAATGGCTACGTGGCAGTTAACCGGCTATTTGCCGAAGCAGTCACCAAGCAAATCCTGGCCAATCCCCGGCCAGCTCTGGTGATGCTCCAGGATTATCACCTCTACCTGGTACCATATTTCATCCGTAGGGTATTACGCCCGAGGACGAAATATACACTGATGCATTTTATCCACATCCCATGGCCTGGGGCTGAGGATTGGGGATTCTTACCCCCGCGCATGCGGCAGAGTATCCTGGAGGGATTATGTTCTGTGGATTTGCTTGGTTTCCAGACGCGTGAAGATGGACTGAACTTCATTCGCACGGCTGAATCCCTGTTACCGCAGGCACACGTCAATTTCAAGCAAGGTCGTATCTGGTACAGGAATCACGCCACGCAGGTGCGCGATTTTCCGATCTCGATCGATGTAGCCGGACTCAAGCAGCTGGCCGAATCAGTTGAGGTCGCAGAAAACCACAAGTCTTTCCTGGAGCAGTATGGCGGGAATCCGCTTATCCTGCGCATCGACCGGATCGAGCCCAGCAAAAATATCGTGCGCGGTTTCCAGGCCTTCGATGAGATGCTCGAGCTTCATCCTGAACATCGCGGTAAAGTACAATTTCTGGCATTACTAGTACCCTCGCGAATGGAAGTGGAAGAATACCAAAATTACCTGAATGAGCTGATGGGTGCAGCCGGGCAGGTGAACGCCAAATATGGGGACAGCACATGGGAACCGGTGCGAGTAATGGTGGGAGAAAATTACCCTCGCGCCGTGGCTGCATTACAGTTGTATGATGTATTGCTGGTGAACTCAATTGCGGATGGGATGAATCTGGTTGCCAAGGAAGGCCCAGTGGTCAACCAGCAGAACGGTGTACTGGTGCTCTCGGAGCGCACTGGTGCACGCCAGCAGCTTGAATCAGGGGCGCTGGTCATCCCACCTCTAGACATATCCGCAACCGCGAATGCACTGCACCAGGCATTGCTCATGCCAGCGGAAGAACGCAAAGAGAAAGCTGGGCGATTACGGAGCTTGATCGAAAAAGAAGACATCATCAACTGGTTGTGCCAGCAGCTGGAGACCATCCTCAAGTTGAGATTATGAACATAGCTATCTTGCATTACTCAGTTCCACCCATCGTTGGCGGAGTGGAAGCGGTGATTCATGCTCATGCCGGCCTGCTCCACCAGGCGGGATACCCGGTAACGCTCATTGCTGGAGTTGGAGAAAAATCGGCTATCCCAGAGGGGACGCATCTTGTACGCATCCCTGAAATGGATTCTCGCCATCCACAGGTGGTTGGGTTAAGCCAACAACTGGAGGCTGGCAACTTACCAGCAGAATTTGAATACCTGACTGCAACACTGAACGAGAAACTACGAGCAGCGATGCGATCCACGGATATCGCCATGGTGCATAATCTGTTCACGAAGCATTTCAACCTTCCCCTGACGGCTGCGTTATTTCGCATGCTCGACCAGGGAGAGATCAAGAAATGCATCGCCTGGTGCCATGATTTTACCTGGACGAGCTCACACTCGCGTTCAAAGGTTCATCCGGGTTACCCATGGGATTTGTTACGCACCTACAGGGACGATGTGGCTTACGTCACGGTGTCGAGATCGCGCCAGCTCGAGTTGGCAGGCTTGTTCAATTGCCCAGCTGAGAGCATCCATGTCATCTACGACGGAGTGGATCCAGCCGACATCTATAGCATATCAGGAGAAGGATGGAATCTAATCGAGCGTTTGGATCTGCTGAAGGCGGACCTGATCTTAGTGATGCCGGTACGCATTACGCAGGCAAAGAATATCGAGCTTGGGTTGCAGGTCATCGCCAGCCTGAAACGGAGAGGGGTTCATCCCAAGCTGATTGTCACGGGGCCTCCTGATCCACACGACCCTGGAGATATGGAGTATTATAAGAGCCTTCTCGAGCAACGCCAACAGCTTGACGTAATACGCGAGGTGCGGTTTGTTTATGAATTGGGCCCTCAGGCAGATAGTGGCTATACCATTGGGTTGCCAATCGTACGGGAGCTCTACCGGGTGTGCGATGTATTGTTCATGCCCAGCCATCGTGAAGGTTTCGGCATGCCCATCCTTGAAGCTGGCCTCATCGGTATGCCAGTCTTCTCCACGGGCATACCGGCGGCGGAAGAGATTGGCGGCCGGGAGGTGTTGCGATTCTCACACGAGGCCTCCGCAGAGCACGTGGCTGAAATGATCTTTGATTGGGCTCATTCCAGCCCGAGCCAGCAATTACGCCAGCGCGTCCGCCAGAACTTCACCTGGCAGGCAATTTTCCATCACGATATCCTTCCTTTATTGACAGGAGAAGAGGCAGCTTGAGGTTCGCAACTGAGAACGAGCTCAATCAATGGGTATCTGAAGCCGAACGATTGTGGATGTTCCTTGATTATGACGGAACCCTGGTGGAATTTACCCGTACACCCGACATTGTCACGCCAGATCCCAAGTTGATAGAGCTGATGAAGCGTTTGGCAGCGCTCAACTGTATCCGGCTGGCAATTGTCAGTGGGCGGCGATTGCGTGATATCCAAACCCTCCTGCCCGTCCCAGGGATTTATCTGGCAGGTAACTATGGGATTGAAGTGCAAACACCTGAGGCAGAAAGAATCCAGCGAGAGGATTATGCCTTTATCCGTCCATACCTGGACAAGCTGAAACCGCACTGGGAGGAGATCATTGATGGGTACAAAGGTTTCTTTTTGGAGGATAAAGGATGGGCTCTGGCACTCCACATGCGCTTCGCCTCCACTCGAGATGCCACCCAGGTGGTCTCCAGCATCCAACAAACACTGGACCAGGATCTGATCACGGATGAGTACCGCCTGATCAAGCATAAAAAATTTCTGGAGCTTAGCTCGAGCAAAACCCATAAAGGGAAAACGGTTTCCTTCCTGCTCAACAGCTTCCCGATGCAGGGTGCGCGGATGGTTTATATCGGCGATGACGACAACGATGCCGAGGCATTTGAGACCATTCATTCGTTCGGGGGAATCGCCATCTCAGTAGCGCAATATTTTGGTTATATCCGCTCAACCGGGGGTGATTACGTGATGAAATCGCCCAAGGCGGTGCGCAAGTGGCTGGAAAATTTCACGCGCTGGTTTTGAAAATTGTCCTCTCAACAAACGCTTCCAACTGATCACACAATCGAGTAAGCGATATAGGCAATTATGCCTATATACACATCCGTCAGATGGCGCTCATCTACTTAATGAGCGACCTGTATAATCCCATCCATCTTAGCAGCTGGAGGCAGGCGTTTGAAATTTCGCAACCCTCGAAAAGCAATGTTTTTATTGGCAGTTTTCCCCATTTTTTTGGGAGTATTTACGAGTTGCAGCAAAGTCAATGCCGCATCTAGCCAGGATGGGCTGGCTATGGCGGCGATGGATAGCATGCCCGCTGAAGTAAAAACCGCGCCAACGACAGTTCAACAGGCATACCGCTTCGCATCGGCTAACCCGGATTTATTAAAACGCATCCCTTGTTACTGTGGCTGTGATGACATCGGACACACATCCAATTACGATTGCTATGTGGCGGATGGGGATGCAGGAGGCACGGTGAGCTACGATTCCCACGCGCTCGGCTGCTCGATCTGTGTGGACATCACCCAGGATACCATGCGCTTGTTGAAACAAGGAAAAACGGTTGCTGAGATCAAAGCAACCATTGACCAGACTTATAGCCAATACGGGCCATCCAACATACCTTGATCGAGAAAACCTCATCCAATAAGTTTCCACATCACTGGTGGCATTGGACGATCCTTGCAGTTGTGGGATTATTCATCTTATTATTCCCGTTCCCAGCCAGTGCTTCGGTATCCAATCCGCGCAGCTTCCAAATTGATGCCAAAAGGTTTGCATATGCCCCGGCTGTGATCAAAGTGAACAAGGGTGACAAGGTGTCGATCGATCTGGTCGCTACAGATGTAGTACACGGTCTGGCTATCGATGGATACAACCTCGAGGTCACAGCAGACCCAGGGAAGACCGCCCACCTGAGCTTTGTGGCTGACCAAGCCGGCAGCTTCCGCTTCCATTGCACGGTGACATGCGGGAATATGCACCCCTTTATGACTGGAAAGCTTGAAGTTGGCCAAAACACGTTAATGTGGCGGGGAGCTGCGCTTGCCGGGTTGGCTGCCTTCGCTGGGGTTTGGAAGGCGCGCAAATGACCCGCTTGCAGGGTATCCCATGGGTTGAAGGCGTTGCCGTGGAAGAGAAAGCAGCGCAAGTCATCAAGCGCAGGGCACATTCCAAGCGTCTTAACCTCTATCGAGTGCCATGGTTGCGGCCACTGATCGAAAGCCACTGGCCTCAGCTCCTGATGCGCATCTTTACGCTCTCGGGATTGGTGTTCACAATTGCAGTGGGATTATTTGGCTCTCGGGTTGGCAGCCATAACTTTGCAATCATTTTTGTCTGGATCGCCTGGTGGACGGCGCTGAAGCTGGCGTTCATTCCATTTGGAGGGCGTTCATGGTGCAGCATTTGCCCCATCCCATTGCCTGGCGAGTGGTTGCAGCAGGGAGGGATCCTGCAAGCAGGACGGCGAAGCCTGGGGTTGAATCTGCGCTGGCCCAAGCGCCTGAGGGGCTCCTGGTTGCAATCAGGTGGATTCCTGTTGATCGGGTTAATTAGCGCAGTCACGCTGACTGCACCACAAGTGACCAGCTGGGTGCTGATTGGATTGTTCGTCCTGGCGATTGGATTGAGCCTGGTATTCGAGCACAGGGCTTTCTGCAGCTACCTGTGCCCGATCGGGGGTTTTAGCGGAATGTACGCACAAGCATCACCCGTGGAGGTGCACATCATTGAGAGAGAGATCTGTGCACAACACAAAGTAAAGTCGTGTTATCAAGCCTGCCCTTGGGGGTTGTATCCTGTGGCCTTCCAGGATAGCTCTGCCTGTGGGCTATGTATGGAATGCCTGCGTGCTTGCCCACAGGATAACCTGGCATTAAACCTGCGTCCCTTCGGGTCAGACCTGGGGAAGAATCGGAACACCACTCGCCTGGATGAAGCCTTACTAGCACTGGTCATGCTGGGCTCTGTGATGGTATTTTCGGCGGTCTTCCTGGGCCCCTGGGGTTGGCTCAAAACGGCAGCATTCGAGATTGGCTCGCTGCGCTGGGCTGGTTATGCCTCGGGTTTCTTACTGCTTAACTTGATCATCCTGCCCGGTATCTTCACATTGGCGGTATGGGGCGGGCATAAGTTCACCAGCAATGGTTATAAGCTGAAGCAAGCTATTGC
>Ga0153916_10000716_pt1 | contig 22814 bp, 19 predicted proteins | sample Opewatmetagenome_FD_109642 | JGI IMG/M metagenome (GOLD analysis project Ga0153916, IMG submission 109642) | Freshwater wetland microbial communities from Ohio, USA - Open water 3 Core 3 Depth 4 metaG | ecosystem: Environmental > Aquatic > Freshwater > Wetlands | place: USA: Ohio, Lake Erie...
ACCGAGATCACAGTCTTCTGTCAAAACGGAGTCTACAATCCCGCCACAGACCTCTACACAGTAGCATACGGTGATGACTTGTTGATAGTGTTCTATTATAATGCATCCGTTTCGCAGAGTGAAACGCCTGTCGCAGGTGGGATTGCTGGGGCGAGTTGGACCAGTCCCTACGGTTCTGCCAAGTTGTATCTGCCCTATGCACCGACTCGTGACATAACTCTGCTCGAATTGGGTGGAGGGAATTACAGCTACGTCTTGCACACACGTGACCACCAGATCAGTACTGGGGTATATGGTCTGAGCATAGAGCTCTACCTCGGAAACAGAACAAAGGGTGCTACTACCCTAAACATCATGATCATACCTGTGCCGACCGCTATTACTGTGGAAGGGCTCCCAGGTGATGCATTCTCCATGTTCTATGGCGAGACCAAGACATTCACCATGCACTATTATGATAATTGGTCACTCCATACCCCACAAGGCATACCGAACGCCAACTTCACTTTCACCGCGACTTCTGGTCTCAGAATAACGATAACTGAGCTTGGTGGCGGTACGTATCAGATGACAATCTTTGCAGACCCCGGTATCATTCCAATAGGTCTGGAGGAGGGTCGTCTCTATGCCGACATTACTCTCTCCAAAGCCAACTTCTCCAGTGCCCTCAAGACGATAACTGTGACTGCCTACCCGACAGACACTCAAATACTGATTGGACGAGTCGTGACTTTGGGTATGCCAGTATTGTTCATCATATTGACAGCGTCTGTCTATTACATGAGAGTCCTGAGTGTGCCAAAGCAGCTTCGCGAGATAAACGGTCTCATTAAGTCAATCAAGAAAGGTAAGATACCCAAGCCCATTAAGGGTGTGAAGAGCCGACAGGACCTCGTAGCAGGTCTGTTCAACGACACGTTCGCGGAAATGAAGCTGGTCAGAACGGGAGAACAGATGCCAGTTGAAAGCGTGGCGGTGGAGATTCCGGAGATGGGCGAGCTTCTCATTCAGCTGTCAATGCTTACTCACCTCAACCAGCAGGAGCTCGATGACTTCAAGGCCGACATATCGAAGATGAAGATAAGTGAGCAGGCCGCTTTCGTAAAAGAAGTGATCAACCAAGAGGCCATGCGTGTCGCACGTCGCGATGGCAAGACAATCGATCAGGTAATGTCAGACCTGAGAGCACAAGCTCAGAGAAGAGTGGGCGAAGCAGAGGCTGGTGTGGCGGAACCGGAGGCCGCTGAAGTCGTCCCCGAGGAACGCATAATCCTTAGACCCGCGAAGCCTAAGGCACCCACTCCAGCTGTCGAAGAGGTCAAGAAGGCACCTCCGACTGCAGGCGAAGAGGAGATTGCCCCAGGCGAGAAGCTGAGCCAGTACGAGCTTGAGGAGCTGAAGAAGCAACTCGAACAGAAGGGTGTGCCGGCTCACGAGATTGACACTATCATGGAACAGGCCAAGAAGTTACCCAAATATCTCATCGACGAGCTTGTGAAGAGTCTCACGAGAGGGAAATAGGAAGCCCTGATTGGGCAGGGCTCCTCCCTCTCTACTCTCTTTCTTTGTCGTCGAGGAAGCAAGAGAGAGGAAGGGTAGTGCCAAAGAATACCGGTTTCGAACGTGAAGCCCGTCTGACAGGATATTGTGGGTGCTTGGTCAGTGTATACTTGTAGTAGGCCTTACTCTCAGCGACATGGATGTGTACTTGGGCGCAGCTGGAAAGGGCTCTACCTCCTGCAGGCATCTCGGGGTTCCTTTCAGAAGCCGGTGCTGATAGCAATGTAACTATCCCACGGTTAAGAGTGAAAGCCATCAGTTTCGTTGCCATGTGCGAGATCTGCTGAAGGCCTTCACCGGTTGTTCCCTCTGCAATGTAGAGGTTCGGAAGACCAGAAGCGATCAGCAGCCGTGCGGGTACTCTCTCAAAGAACTGATCCAACTGGTTCATCACGAGGTCGTATGTCTGTGATGAATTGAAGGCACGAGATATGTAAATATGGTCCATCACATCTTCTGGTTCGAGTCCCATCTCGAAAGCGAAATCAGTCAACTTCTCTATCTTGATTATGTTCGCGCTGTCAATGATTATTGTCGAACTGTTCATGCCTCCTCGTTCTTCGGGCAGCTGCGCTTGGACTGCGGCCCGTAGAAGATCTTCGATTAGGCAACGTTCTCCATAGAAAAGGTGCATCAGACCAGTTTCGAGACCACCTCCTAGCAAAGTATCGAGAGACACGTTCCCGGTGCTTACTATCCGGCGCGCCATCTGATCTGCTGTACGGAATACGGTTTCCGGAAGGCCTCGTTGATTTTCCATCTTAGCTACTAGCTCTTACTAGGGGTAATGCCGTTCATTGTTAGCTGGACAAAGTTGGACGCAGGAGTCTTTGTCCGTCCAGAAACGGCACTGGACTCCAACTCCTTGAGGTCAAGTTCGTGTCGTTTTAACCTCGGAAGTCAGATTCCTCACCGGGGCTTATAGCCTCCCACATTTCAGTGTCCAAGTTCGTCCAAGATTGCTGTAGTTGCCATTGACGCCTCGTTCTCGACATGAACTGCCGCACGCCTGAGGCACGACGACCCGCCCTTTGCATGGTCCGAAGAAGTGATTCTCCGAAACTATCTTAAGTCGCTCTCTCATTGAACCCCGTCCAGGTGACAATCACTTGGTAAAGTACGAAGGCTTCGATTTCCCGGACAACCTCTACTACACGACCGACCAGATTTGGTTGAAGAAGGAAGACGGAACCGTACGGATAGGCTTCACGACCTTTGGCATGGATTTAGCGGGCAAAATCAAGTTTGTACGCTTGAGACCTGCTGGAGCCAAGATTGAAGCCGGCAAGAGCATAGGTACACTCGAATCAGGAAAATGGACCGGACCAGTCAAGGCGCCAGTAGGTGGCACATTGAAGGCAATCAACGACGAACTCAAGAGCAATCCGGGTCTCTTGAATCAGGACCCGTATGGGAAGGGATGGGTCGCAGTCATTGAACCCACAAACCTTGCCGCAGAACTCAAGAACTTGCAGAGCGCAACCGGGCTTGATGCATGGGTGAAGAAGGAATTCGCTGAGAAGAAGAAGAAATAGAACTCTCATTGTTAGTGTGAGCCGGTCTATCCGGCCACACACGTCATTTTTCCGATTGCGTGCTCGACAGCAATCCTAGTCCGAATATTGCCGAGTTGGAAATTGAGCGGTGTTCAGACCATGGAACTCAGGACGACGTTGCAGTCGGACTGAAGAACAAACGTATTGAACCCCTCGCCAATCACTTCTCTGATTTGCTGAATCCTATCGTTCTTCACCTTGTCATTATAGGGCCACTTGTGCTCTGGCTTCGGTGTGATACCTGCCTCTTCGCACAGGTCCACAAGCTCCATCACGGCCTTGAAGACCTCCGCTTTCGTTATGCCCTCAGGTCTGATTTCTCTAGAGTGCAAGATGATGCCGTAAGCAGCAGCGTTGTTTCCGAGGTACCACTTTGAGGGCGCGTGACCATACTTGGCAAATGGCACAAAACCGTGCTTCTTGAGAAGAAGATCGATTCCGGCTACGCCTTCTTGTATCATCTTCAGGCCGTCGCCGTAGAAACCATAGTCCTCGAACAGCGCCAGTTGAAGTCCCTTCTTCGGGTTCCGCTTCGGGAGCTTGAGTCTCACGTCCTTGAGCTTTGCAAGCTCCTCAGCAGTCAATTTCCTGAAGTGGGTGATGTTTTCAAGATTCGACGCATAATCCTCAGGGAACTCAAGAATAAGCTCAGGCGGCCGCAACTCACCTCGCACATCAGGATGTGCCGCAACTATGGCTTCTCCGTACTTTACGGGGCTCTTGGTTTCAATCATCCTGCGCAACGTGCTGCCTAGCTCATCGCTGTCCCTGTATTCTGCCAGCCCTCCGATCAGTCTTTCTTGGACGATGGGCCTTATGGAGAGACGTAGTTCTGTAACGAAGCCGAGAGTTCCATGCGAACTAGCGACATCATTGATGGTCATTCCCACGCTGTTGAGGTCGCTCTCAAGCTGTGAGTCGCTCGACTTTACGCTCTTCTGCTCCACGGTGATAAGGCGGCCATCGTATAGGACTATCTTGGCTCTCAACGTGTTGTCTCGCATCGTCCCATTGACCCAAGCGTCGTTCCCCCCTCCGTCAGTGTTCAGCATTCCTCCTACAGTCGCTACGTCCCTGCTGCTGGGTGTGACATAGAACTTCATCTTCAAGGGAGCTAGGAGAACATTGATTTCATCAGGAGTTGCCCCAGGCTGAACATCAACGTACCCTTGGTCTTTCGAGACCGAAAGCACCTCCTTCATTTGAAGGCTGCTTATCATCACTCGATCACGGTCGCCCCCGGTACAAGCTCCACTAAGTCCGGAACCCCCACCTTTTGGCGTCACATCATAGCCCCTCTCTCTGGCCCAGGCAACGGCTTCTTGGACTTGCTCGTCGGTACGGGGGTAGAAGACGCCCTTGATTTTGCGGAAGTCCATTCGATAGTATATGGAGGCATTTGCACCGATGACAATGTCCCGGATGTTCAACTCAGCCCTTCGCCTCCGAGAGACAAGTCACCAGAAGCTCGATTATGTCCTTTGTCTTGAGATTGTTGCCGAGCAGTTGCTCTCTGCAGGCTGGACATGCTGTGATTACGGTTGTTGAGCTCAGTTTCTCCCGTGCTGCCCGAAGTTGCTGAATCTTATCGCTTAGGTTCGGGTCTGTCATCCTCAGCAGACCGCCTCCGCCACAGCAACTCAGTTCCAGTTCTCGGAACTGGACACCCATCTTCTTGAGAAGAGATCTCGGTTCAGTCTTAACATTGCATATCCTGTGCAGTTCGCAGGGATCGTGATATGTAAACTCCTCAGTCTGCTTATAGGGTTCTATCGATTGTAAGAGCCTGTCAAAGAACTGAGTATGGTGCAATACCTCTATGCCAGTGAAATTGTAGTTGTTCTGCAGCTGCGATAGACAACCCGGGCAGCACGTTATCAATTGCTTTGCGCCAGTTTGTTTTATGACACGCTTGTTGTGCGTCCTGAGCTTCTTTGCTCCGGCTTCGTCGCCCATTAGATCCAATGGATGCCCACAGCAGAACTCCTCCGCACCCAGCACCAAGTAATCCACCTTCAGTATTTCGAGAGACTTGAAGAGTGCCCTGAGTACATCGACCTGTGAAGCCCGAAATGACATAAGACAACCCAAGAAAACAACAACGTCCGCTGTCTTCGCTTCGGGAAATACTCTCTTTCGGAGGTTCGGAATTTCCTGTTCCAGTTCGTCAAGCCAGTAGACTGCTCTGTCTTCCGGTGATAGTCCGTATATGTTTTTGACATTTTCGAGAGATTTCTCAAGAGCACCGAGGTAGGCGAACTCCTGAGGCGCATCTTTGATTGCCCTTGCACGTTGTTCATGCCATATTCTCAGAAGGTCTACGTCTGATGAACAAACGTCCGTGCACCTGCCACACATTGCACACTGAAACAAGAGTCTTCTGAATTCCTTCGCAAGCTCTGGGTCGGACTCAACCTTGTCCATCACCTGCAGTAAGTAGAGCTTTCCGCGAGGAGAGTACTGTTCCTCTCCCATAGCGTCGAAGATCGGGCATATCTTCATGCAGCTTCCGCACCGAACACACTTCTCGAATGTCATCTCAGAGCGCTTCTTTTGAGCTCTCTTCGTTGTCGTCAACATGCTCTTCCTAGACCGGCGGAGCAGGTGGTCCACTATGGTCATGAGCTTTCGCGGTTTATAATCACTGAGTTATGTAGATAGGGGACTCAAAGGCCGATGCGTCATTTACCTCTGGTGAGCTCGCGTCTTATGCTCAGAGCCGAATCGTATAGCACATCCGGGGGTACTAGAACGTACAGAAGATTGTGAGAGTAACCAGATTCGAAGACTATACTTTCGAATATGAGTGTCTGGAGGCTCTTCTCTATGTCACTATGTGTGTATTTCACACCTAGTTCTTCGCACTTTATCTGGACATTCTCGTTGAGAGTCTGACGGTCGATGTACGTCTCTGTTCGATACCTCATCAGATGTTCTGCGAGAACTTCGAGGACCAATGCTGTCATGTAATCATTCATGCTGATGGTATCGACGGTGTCCATGTAGTCTTGGTCCTGACCCAATGTTACTATCTTGGCCGTAGCGGCACGGACTGCATCCGAATCTATCTCCTGTCCACGTTGAGCAAGCGGCCAAAGCACCTTCAAAGCTTCTATGGAAGTCTTAGGCTTTGATGCATCGAATTCGCAGACTATGTCGGTCATATATCTCAGGATGTCCTCTGTCAGACCCAAAGGAAAAGTGTCCTCAACTCTCATGCGGATTATGTCGTAGAGTTGGGACTGGCTGTATGTGTCCAAGTGAACTTCGAAGTCGTACGCCATTTGAGTGGCAGGTAACTTGGTTAACATCCTATAGTCGTGGCTATTGAGCACTCCAATCGTGCTCGCTTTGATCTCCTTCGAGAGTCTTGCGAGTTTGGAGTAGACATCTTCGTTTCTTTCATCGATATTGTCTATGACGAATACTGTTCTCTTGGCCGCGTCTGATGCCATTCGTTTGAACTGCATCCAGAGCACATCGAGATCAAAGGCAACTGTGATTGGTTTGTTCTCCTTTCGGTGGATTGCATCATTGAGTTCCCCGACAATCTCGAGCACATCCTTGCCTTTAGCATCGACATAGACTGTGTGAGCATCGAAGCTTCCCGGGATAATCCTCGTGAGGAAGTATCTTGAGAAGACTGTCATGCCCACTCCTCCGATGCCATAGACAAGGCAGTTCACTCCGTATTCGCTTTCGTAGGAGTCTTTGCATACGCCCGTGATTGACTCAAGCTCTCTGTCGCGATAGAGAAGAAGGTCAGGCACGTAGTACGGGTCGAAGAGACCTCTTGGACTGCGCTGTGACAGTTGCATGCTCATCATGAGACCGTCCTTTTGGCGGTATATAAACCGCCCCGGGACATGCCCGAAAGTAATCCGCGGTCAACTACTGAATCATGGTACTAAGAACAGCGCCGCAGTCTGGGTCAAGGATGAAGCTATTGAACCCGCCCCCAATCACTTCTCTAAGCTCTCGAATCCGTGCCAGCTTTGCATAATCTGAGTAGATCCACTTGTGTTCGGGCTTTGGTGTCACTCCAAGTTCCTCGCACAACCGAACTAGCCCCATCGCGGTCTCGAATACATCGGAGCTGCTCTGGCGGGGCTGCTTAATCTCGTTGGAGTGCATGATGATTCCGTTGGCTTGCGTGTTGTCTCCCATGTACCACTTCGTTGGCGCGTGGCCGTATTTTGCGAGGGGTTCGAAGGAGTGCTCCCTCAAATACGAGTCGATTCTCTCCACGCGCTCCTGCAGCCTTGACAGGTTATGTCCATAGAAACCGTAGTCCTCAAATAGGGAAATCTGGAGACCCCTCTTGGGAGTTCGCTTTGCCAGCTTGAGCCTAATATCCTTCAGTTCGGCTAGTTCCTCTCTGGTGAGCATCCTGAGACGGGTAATACTCTGAAGGTCCCTCAGGTGGGCTTCTGGGAATTCAAGGACTAGTAGCGGCGGATTCAGGCTGCCTCGTATATCCGGATGAGCATAGATTACGGTTTCTCCATACGTCACGGGGATTTTGGCACTGATTATGTCTTGAACAACGCTGCCTAGTTCGCTGATGTCGGTGCACTCGACAAGACCCGCCATAACAGTCTCATCGCCAATCGGCTTCAGTGCAAGTCGCAGTTCGGTCACAAATCCAAGCAAACCATGGGCGTCTGCGATATCATTCAGCGTCAGCGCTTTCCTATTTAGATCATCTTCAAGAGAGGTGTCCTCGCATCTGACTCCTTCTCGGCCTACTTCGATCTGCTTTCCATCATAGGTCAGTATCTTTGCCCTCAGCGTATTGTCTCTCATGGTCCCGTGCAGCCAAGCATCATTTCCTCCACTATCTGTGCTGAGCATTCCTCCGACAGTCGCCACATCCCTGCTGCTGGGTGTGACATGGAACCTCATCGTAGAAGGTGCCAGCACCGCGTTGATTTCGTCAGGTGTGGCACCGGGCTGAACATCTGCATAGGTATGATCCGGCGAAATCGAGAGTACACGGTTCATCCGGAGGGTGGTTATGATAACACGGTCTCTGTTTCCTCCCGTGCATGCACCGCTCAGCCCCGAGCCAGCCCCCTTCGGCGTCACGTCGTACCCCATTTCTCGGGCCTTGGCTATAGCCTCGACTGCGTCTCTCTCTGTTTGAGGATAATAGACGGCCTTAATCCTTCTGAAGTCTGTCCGATAGTACATGGAGGCATTGGCACCTGCTACAACATCTCTGAGTCTCAACTGTATTCGGCCACCGACTTTGGATAGGAACGTCTTCCTCTAGTTGTAGAATACATGCAAGTGCGTCGTTTCATGCTGCGCAATGTGATTGACGTTGGAACATCGAATGCGCTTTGCAGTGGACATCCCTTGCCGCATGAGTACTGCTTTCGACGGCTATTTATCCATGTTTGCGGGCCACACTGATGAACCCACAGAACGAGGGTCTAAGACTGAAATGGACCGACGCAGAGCGCTCTCATTGGCCCTGGTTGCGGTAGTAGTCTCCGTGGCCGTAACCGGGGTATGGCTATGGTTTCCATTGCCCGGTAATCAGACTCCCGAGTCAACACCCGAGATAGTCCTAGACCCGTTCAACAAGCTCGACTGGTGGGACATTGCTTGGCAACTGGGGATGGGGATTGATTTTCTGCACTGCTACCAGACAATAGCCAACTACGGTCCTCGGTTCGACGGCACAGCAGGCTATGAATTAGCCGCGAAATGGATAATCGACCAACTGAAGGTGTGGGGAGTGAATGCATCGTTCTTCGGGGCGCACCGTTCGGTTCTCGGGTATCAGAAAGGTTACGGGAACGATTCCCGCGCCTTGGTGCTTGGAGCGCATTTGGACTCGGCAGAATCAGGTATGGGCGTGGATCAGAACGCGGGCGGCTGTGGGGTGGTGATGATGATAGCCCGAATTCTGTCGCAATTCAGACTGCCTGTCGATATCTACTACTGTTTCTTCGCAGGCAACATGGAGTTCATCGACCCCAATCACTGGATCAGAGCACTCTATGGTTCAAAGGAGATTTTGCAGTACTTGGTTGCACAAGGTGCTGAGGTTATCGCATTCTACAACTATGACGAGCTTCTGTATCACAATCCAGTCCAAGAAGATTACAGATGTCTGCTCGCGGAGCATGAGAGCGAATCCCTGCAGGGCTACCAGACAACCAAGTACCTCGCAGACCTACTCATTTCGTTTATGAGACGTTCGGGTCCGGATATAATGTTGGCATCGAGAGGAACATACACACAGACCGATCATCTCTCCTTTCTGGCTGCAGGTTTTCCCTCTGTGAATATCAAGAGTGGCCACACATACGATCCCGAGATGCCTCCATCAGATAGGTTGGGTGAATCCAGTTACGACACCACCCAGGCCATCCTTGTAGCCAGGGCATCCGCATCTGCTGCAGTCTATCTGGCCATGCGTGGAAACGGAGAAATCTCTCGACAGAGAATGGAGCAATCGGTTTCTCCCTTCGCAAATGCCACTTTGGGAGCAGTGATGACTGTTCCTCAGAAGGTGGAATTGCGAGGCTCGACATCTAAGGGCAGCAGCCTCGCTGTCACAATTACGAACGGTACGTCAATCCTCCTGCCGATGACTCAGCTGCCTGTTGGCAACTTCTCCATGGAATCAGACTATGTCTGTCCTCTTGGCATTCTAACCGTGACTGTTCTCAATCAGGCAAACAAGACCTCTGATGTGACTCTGTATTTGGAATACGCGTCGGATACCGATGGAAATGGAATACTAGATTCTGTGCAGTACTCTTGGCCGCCACCTGACCCGCCGCTCGATTGGGACCGTGACGGTCTCAGTGACAAGGATGAAATCGGAAATAGCACGGACGTCTTCAGACCTGACACTGACAACGATGATATGGGTGACGCTATTGAGGTCCGATACGGTCTAGACCCCTTGCGTGATGACAGTCGTGAAGACCCGGATGGTGACGGTCTGTCCAACATTCGGGAAATAGGCCTTGGGACAAACCCCACGAACTCCGATACAGATACTGATGGAATGCCTGACAACTGGGAGGTCGAGTGGGGTTTGAATGCGCTGATTGACGATTCTGCTCTAGATTCTGACAACGATACTCTGGCAAACATTCAGGAGTACCAACACGGTTCGGATCCCCTTTCGCCAGACGGAGACCATGATGGCGTGCCTGACACCGTGGAGGTGGAACGGGGAATGAATCCCCTGAGTTCAGATAGTGATAATGACCTTCTTAGAGATCAGCTAGAGCTCCTTGAGCGTCTAGATCCATTGTTCCCAGATTGCGACTATGACTTGCTCGTTGATGGCAATGATAGCAATCCCCATATCAACAACGTATCCGTGATTGCACTACTTGTACTTCTGCCATTCGCACTCGGCTCGATTCTCATCGAGCGTCGGGTGCATCACTGAGATGTAGCATCATCGGATACTGCGTACGCGATTCGAGTTCTAGGAAAAGGAGATGGCTGCGGCGGAGGTTCCGCAACGCAGCCCATGTCTGATGTTCAGGTTGGCGGTGCCTTGGGAATGAAGCCTTGCTTGTACAACATCTCGGAGGCTGCCCTTGCCGTCCTGATTACATCCTCGGCATGCTTGTACAGCTCTCTCTCCTCCCACGGTTTTCTGGCGATCTTCTGTTCAATCGCCTTCATTCCCACAGCGGTTGCTTCAAGCGGGTAGAGTTCCCATTGACTCATTGTTGGAATGACCTTGCGCTCTGATGCCTGTTTGGCACCGAGGTCCGCAAGAGCCTTCGCCGCTGCAATGCACATCTCGTCGGTAATCGTCCGTGCCTGGACGTCCAAGGCTCCTCTGAAAATGCCGGGGAATCCAAGGGAGTTGTTGATTTGGTTATCGAAATCACTTCGCCCTGTTCCAACGATCTTCGCTCCAGCATCCTTCGCATCCCATGGCCATATCTCGGGGAGAGGATTAGCGCATGCGAAGATAATAGAGTCCTTAGCCATTTTCGAGACCCACTCCTTCTTGATAGATCCCGGAACTGGTTCGGAGGCGGAAATCAATACGTCAGCACCCGATATGACAGCTCCGAGGTCGCCTGTCATGCGAGTCGGGTTCGTTTTCTGAGCCAAATCGTATTTGAGCCTATCATAGTTCTTCTCTTTCACAATATCCTCACGGTCTGCATAGATGGCGCCTTTGGTATCAACCATGACCATGTTCTTCGGGTTGACCCCAGCAGCCATGAGGAGGTATGCTGTACGAGTGTTTGCGGCTCCGACGCCCATCATGGCAACCTTAGCAGTCCTGATGTCCTTCTTAACAACTCTCAGGCCGCCGTAGACACCAGCCAGAACTACGCAGGCCGTGCCTTGCTGATCGTCATGCCAGACTGGTATCTTGATGCTAGGGTCACGTCTCAGCGTATCGAGCACGTCATAGCACTTGGGCTTAGCAATATCCTCGAGGTTGATTCCTCCAAAGGTCGGCTGGATTAGCTTCACAAAATCGATTATCTTCTGCGTGTCTTTCGTGTCGACACAAAGTGGCCAAGCATCGACACCGCCAAGGTACTTGAACAACAGTGCCTTACCTTCCATTACCGGACCAGCGCCATAGGGACCAATGTCACCGAGTCCCAGAACTCTGGTTCCGTCACTTACCACAGCAACCATGTTGCCCTTGTTGGTGTGCTCATAGGCTAGATCCTCGTTGTCCTTTATAGCGAGGCATGGCTTTGCTACACCCGGCGTATACCATATGGCAAAATCTGAGAAATCTCTCACTGGGCATTTGCCGATGCTCATAATCTTGCCTTGATAGAATGGATGCAAGATCATTGCATCTTTGCCAGGTTTCTCAGCTTTCTTCTTCAGCTCATCCGCGGAAAGTTGCTCTTCAGCCTTCACCGGAACGGTAGGCTTCTCGACCTTCTTCTCGGGCTCTTTCTTGGTTGTCTTCTTCTCCGGCATTGCTCTGTGCCCCTTAACTTCGTGCAGACTTCTCTTGGTCTGCTTGCACGGATGGTGCTGGCTTTCACCCTCGATTAAAACCTATGCCCGTACCATCGGAGATAGGATGAAGAGGTTCGCAGGTTCGCCCATTAGTTGATAAGATGGAGTAACCGCGCTTGTCTCGATGATGTATGGCTCCGGCATTTGTTGAGGACTTTCAGGAAAAGACAAAGTATGTTCGTGGGCGACTTCCGACGCGAGGCGCTGATCAAATCCCCAGGCCTTCGCCATTCAAAGACTATTCGGACAAGAAGGTCATCACTCTGCCGTTGCCCAAGACGAATGATGGTTCTGGGATCTGGGATGCGTTACGAAGAAGAAGAAGCATCAGAGCCTACACTCAAACCCCACTGACAAAGCAGGATCTATCACAGCTTCTCTGGGCAACGCAAGGCATAACAGCTGACCTCAGAGAGAATAGTTTGCGCACGGCCCCTTCCGCAGGTGCATTGTACCCGGTTGAGACCTACATCTACGCAAATCGTGTTACAGATCTTGAACAGGGCCTCTATCACTACGATGTGAGAGCTCATGTTCTGCAATTGCTCAAGCCGGGCAACCTTGCTAAGGAAATCGCTGAGGGGGCTCTCGACCAAGACACGGCATCCCGCGCCGCAGTCGTTTTCATTTGGTCCGCGGTTTTCCAGAGGTCAATATGGAAATACCTCGAGAGAGCGGCAAGGTATGTATACATGGACGTTGGTCACATCGCAGAGAACCTTGCTCTTGCCGCCGAAGCGATTGGTCTCGGGAGCTGTCAAATAGGTGCCTTCTACGACAATGAGATAAATGCGATTCTTAACGTCGACGGAGTCAAAGAATCAGTCATCTACTTGAGCAGCGTGGGTCGGCCTATGGAAAGGTAAGAACAGGGCATACTCAGAGTTTAAGGCCCCAGAAGTTGATTATCTGTTCGGCGTGTTGACTCGACTTCACCTTGTCTAGGCCTTCGGAGCCGCCGAAGATACCTTCTATCTTCCCTTTCTCATCTATGAGAAAGCTAACTCGCCTTACTCCGAGTACCCCCTTGCCAAGAACTCCGATTGGCTTGTAGACGCCGTAGAGTTTGGCAATGCTATGATCCTCGTCCAACAGGAGCGGGAAGTTCAGCTTGTTTTCCTGCTTGAAGTGTTGGTGGGATGCGATCGACCCCCCAGAGATTCCGTAGACACCAATTCCTTGGGCAAGGAAAGTATCGTAGTTATCCCTGATGGAACACGCCTCTTTTGTGCACCCCGGACTTGAATCAGCAGGATAGAAGTAGACGACAACCTTCCTTCCTCTAAGGTCACTAAGTTTGAACTTCTCCCCGGAGTCCGTGATTGTCTCGAAATCCGGTGCCTGATCACCTACTTTCAACATTCCAGTCACCTCTATAGCTTCAGGCCCCATACCTCAAGGACCTGCTTGGCATGTTCCTTTGTGTTCACCTTCTCCATTCCTTCAGGTCCGCCGAATATGGCTTCGATATTGCCCTCCTGATTGATTAGGAATGAGGTCCTTTCAATACCCACGTAGTCTTTGCCGTACATCTGTTTCATTCCGTATACCCCGTACAGCCTTGCTATCCGGAAGTCTTCATCCATAAGCAGAGGAAACGGCAGATTGTACTTCTTCTTGAAATCCTGATGCGATTTTGAAGGCCCACCTGACACGCCATACACGACCGCATTGTTCCCAGCAAAGGCTGCGTAGCTGTCTCGTATTGAGCATGCCTCAGCTGTGCACCCGGGTGTGTCGTCCTTAGGGTAGAAGTACAAAAGAACCCTCTTGCCCTTCAAGCCGCTCAATTTGAACCTCTCACCGCTCGCAGTGGTCGTCTCAAAGTCTGGAGCCTTATCTCCTACTTTAATCATGGCACTACAACCTCCTTTACTTCACAATTGTTAACATCCCACTGCTAATAAATGTTGTCGTAGGTCGCAAGAACCGACAGCACAATAGGTCGGCACATTCGTCTCACAGTATGGAGGCGTGCCTGCCGGACTCATGGCCGGCGCGCAACGCTTAAAGATGCCAGAATTGTGTCGCAACAGTGAAGGACGGTTCGTGGATGTCAGCGTCTCCGATTGCCTACAAATCACTCAAAGTCATCTGGGGCCTGTTCCTTCTCCAGACCATTTTCGTGATCTCAATCTCCTGCTACATCGTCCCGATTGCCGCACCTATGTCTGACTTTGTCTATGCTTCTGTGCTACTTTTCTTTCTAGGCCTGCCATTGTACACGGCCATTATCGGATTCTTTCTGGGCTGGAGGGGAAAGAAGTCCGCAGTCTCCTATTCACATCCAAACTGGGAGTTCCAAACCATTCAGCTAGAGGCCGAAGAATGTGTCCGTTTGATTCGGGACCATGCCAGACAATACAGCCGCATGGTGCCCATTAGCAGGCTTTGGTACTTCCATCTCCCTGTCGTTTTGGTTTTCCTGAATCTGTCGCTGCCGTACTACTCCTTCTTTGTAAACCGTTTGACTGCTCCATCTATTACAGTCCTGTCAGTTCTGACAGTAACATGCATCGGAGTTGTCAGCTTCTATGGTGGATATCGAGCAACTTCCAACTTGGCCTCGCCCGACTTCCAACTTCCTCCGATCCGTGAGGCTCTCTGGCTAGCTAGAATGCAGCAGGGCGTTCCCAACGTCTCACCTGTAAGAATAGCGATGGACAAGGGAATGAGTGGCGATTTCACTGTGTACAGAAATCCGCGCGTGATTGTGCGTATCTCAGGATTCGAACACGAAGCTTGTGTCCAGTCGGCCTCCGAGGACCTCAGATCTCTTTCGCGGGTCCTATGTGTCCTCAAAGGACCTGATGGCTCATGGAGCACATCTTGGCTTTGGCACTCTGGAGACAGGAGTTTCCTCAAGAGGACTCCAGACGATAAAGAAGGATATTATGTACGTAACCCCGTCCCCTCGAAGATTCGGCAGTTGGGTGTGAAGGATGTACGACTTGTGACCGAGAACGCAATCGCACTGATACTCTCGGAACTCCTGCAAAGGGGCATCAATGGAAGCCTAGCATCTGAAGAGCTCAAGCTCCTTGGTGTTCGGCAAGTAGACTTCGAGCACCGAAACTGCTAACTGTCCAGTAAGCGCGTTCTAGTGACGAGGCAGTATGGTGTCTAAGGAAGTTGTCGTCTACAGATCACTCCTCCCGTACTACGCCCTTGTTCTTGTTGTCTTACTCATATGGATTGTTGCAGGGGAGGAGTTGTCTCAATCTGTACTGCTGACGGCTTGGTCAGACCCGGGTGGATGGTTTGTTCTGGCTGCTGCTGTAATGGCGACCATGCTGGCACCCTTGATTCTAACGTCTTGGAGAATGAAACTGCAGGTTTCGGTGTCTCCTATCGAGTGGCACCTTGAGGAAAGGGAGATTGAGTATGGTGAGTTCGAGCATCTTGCAGGAGACTACACGCGGGCATACTCGCACCTGCAAAGCAGGTTTGATATTCCATTAGTCTTGATGGCCGCTGCTGTTGCCGCGATTGCCCTGCTGTTGCCACTAATCATTGTGGAGCAATTCCAGCAAGCATCGGGGTGGGCCCCTCATGTGTTTGCCATGCTATTGATGGTGTTGGGGCTGACTGTTCTTCGCGTTGCGTACATGGCACTCCCAAATGATGCCACCCCAAGTTTTCCACTCATCAAGGCTCGGCCGTTGCGCGCTGCTGTTGACCTGCTTCGAGATACCGTTGGCATTTCTTGGGCCGGCATCAGACTATCTATCGGTGAAAGCGCAGGCTACTTCACACTTCGAAGCCCCGGCGCAGTGGGCAGGATTGAAGGCATAGAGAATTCAGCTTGGGTTGAGGTCCAAGCTGACAAGTTGGGCGTGCCCTTTGAGGCTGTGGCGAAGGTCAAGCTTGATTCAGAAGAGATGAAGCTCGTTGCCCCGCAAGCAGAGAATGGTACATCCATCCATAATCAGCTCGATGAGCTCGTAAGAAGTTGTATCGCAGAGTACGTAAAAGCAAAAGGCAGCGATGAGATACTTGATGAAGTGATGGCCGAGCTAGGGATGATTTCAACTGCGTCCACAGGTACACCCGACAGCGTCGACAGGGAGAAGAAAGAAACGAATGAGTGAAGAAAGGATTATTGACTACAGCAGGCAGCGCATGGTTAATCTAGCTTTTCCGGTACTGGTTGCCATCTTCATTGCTCTCGGATTTTGGTTCAAGGTCAGCAGTCCGTCCGACCTGAGCTCTCTGTCGGTGACATATTTCGGGATACCGGTACTTGTTCTGTTGTTCTCCGCTTCGATGGGAGCTGGTTCAAAAAGAGCAATCGACTACATTCCCGGCGAGTGGAAACGCCAGACAGTCTGGGTTAACTTCTCAGAGTATGAACGTATGGTTGAGGCGCATGAGAAGGCCTACGGTCACCTTTATGCCAGTGCTGCAGGAGGACTGACCTGTTGCGTACTCTTTCCCGTCTCGATTGGTCTAGGGATACTGAGCACACTTTACCAACAGTTCCAGCCGCCCCTTTTTGGGAACCTTGTCGACTCCTTCATCTTGATTGCAGTCCAGTATGGTATAGTCTCTGTGCTTGGTTTTCTAGTAGGATACAGGGTAGTGAAGATTGATCCGAAGACTTTCTTCAAGCCCCCGCTATCCGGAGATTCCTATGCGTTCTCGCGTGAACTTGCCAGCGTTCAGGGCGTAAGGGCAGGAGTCAGCGTCGAGGTAGGCGAGCGGGGTGACATGCATACGATTCTAGGCGCTGAATGCAAGGCCTATCTGGATGGCCTTCCGGATACAGTCACGATAAAGGTCCAAGTTTCTAAGTCTGGTTTCGTCTATCCATACCTCGTAGGCACGATTTACAAGGGCGGGACAGTGGACAAGGCAACAACCCAAGTGAGACTCAGGACAAAATACCCCGGATTGTTCGAGTTCTCTATGGACAAAGATGTCGCGGTCGTAGTTGGGCGATTTGATATTCCCAAACGCAGCAGTGACGTGCCATACGTTTCAAAAGCAGATTTCCGAATCCTTGCGGCAGAGCTTGTTAGGATACTTCAAGAGACCTACAAGCCATAGAGATTGACGTCACAGCTATCTTTAACTATCGCACGCCCGAGCGGCACAACTCAGAACTTCTAATGAGGTTGCCAATGCATGGCTCGTGCCAACTGGACGAACAGGTGGGTAATGATGCTCTTGGCAGGGATAATAGTCCAAGCTTTCGCGTATCCCACCATATGGTTCTTCAGACTCTTTTCTCACGAGTACTTCACCGAGGTTTTCCTCATCAGCATGGCCGCCTTGGTGGTCCAGATAATCGGTTTCACCGCCATCATGTCAAAGACGAGGAACGAAGACCCTACGATCTATGGCCAGGGCAGACCGTTCAAGCACAAGCTACGTGAGGAAGACATTGAGGAAGCTACACGGAAACCAACTTCAGCGAGCATGAATTGATCCATAACTACAATATTGGTGGCCAGATTCTCGGTGGAACATGCGGTGGTATGAATCCAGGGAACCACATGTTTACGAAAGGCATCCACTGTCCTAGGACTATCGTTACTACCACGAGAAGAGCAAATGTCAGAGTATGTACAGCAGTGACGTATGCATAATAGGGCCTGATGTAGGAGTAGAAAGCGAAGGCCGGAATGGATAAGGCCGCCATTGCCATGATCTCAACTGGGTCGAAGAAGAACGGCATTGAAACGGGCCATAGGAAGTAGAATACTACAGCTACCTTCACACTGGACGTCTCATGGTGGGCTATCTTGTGTATACCATCCACTGCTTCTGACAAGAACAAGACGGGAATGAAGAGCCACCACTGAAATGCTACGAAGAACATTGGCCCAGCATAGAAGAACAAATCACCGACACTCTCCACACGTTCCCAGAGTGGGTTTCGACCGAGGTATTCTGTGGCCTCTGTCATGAAATATCCCATCATCTGGAGCGTCACCAAGAGCGGCAAGAACAAGAAGGCTAGGAGAATCATCGGTACGGCTGCCTTTGGAAGTGACGGAATCTTGCCTTCATGGTAGTTGTCCAACGGATAAATCCCATGCAACATGAACGCCGTCATAAGAAGCAACAATCCGCTCGGAATGGAGTACAGTGGCTGGGCGATTATGGAGAACTGCCCGAGAAGCAGATAGACGTTTGTCGTTGGCGAACTTGGGCTCATGTACCATACAGCAAAGACAACGAGCAGTTCAGGGATGAGCATCTTGAGCCTGTACTGCTGAACAAAGCTCATCACCCTACCCGGTTTCTTGACGGACTCAGCCATGGGCGGCACCACTGCGTTCGAGATAGCGCCGTTCGTGCCTTTATTAAGCATATCTCGTGAACCGCTGAAGACGGTCGAGCTACTTTCTCAAATGAAGCTCTTGATCGTTTTCCGGAAGACAGTGGGGAATTCCTTGCTCTTTTCATGTATTTCTCTACACAGCGAGCTGCTTGCGCTCGAGAGCCCGCATTGAGTTGAGATCATGGCTCGGTCACTCAAGAGACCCAAATCCACGCCGCTGTCGTGTAGCAATTGCAGCGTCTTTTCCAAATTCTGCCTGAGCGTCTCAACTACAGGATTGGAATAGCCACTGTCGACATTCGGTAGGACTCCCAGGGCAATGCTTCCTCCCCTTTCTAGGAATGAATTCAGTCTCTCTGCATGGTCGGATTCTATCTCAGGCTTGAATGATACCAAGTCGATGTGATTGATTCTTGGCTGACCGTCCCACAGGACATACCAATCGTCTTCGATGAGTCCTCTCCAGTCATCACAGTAATGGTAGGCAGGTATCGAATTGACCGGGTAGACTCTCTCAGTACTCTGAACAATCTGTCTTAAGGTTAGGTCTTCTCCTTTTCCTTCATGTAGCATCTTTGACACGAACCCAAGTGCAGGATCATCCTGGCACAGTATGATACTCTTGCAACACTGGGACAGATGCTTCATTTGACCCATGGCTGCCCTTGACATCAAAGAAGAGTAGAGGTGAAACATTGCTCGGGATACGAGCTGCCTACCGTCGATTCCCCGCGTGCTGAAACACATCGTGCCTGGAGCCGGCTGCTGCGTCTTGAAGAGATTGTAGGATGCATTCTGGGTCATCAGGTACAGGCTATGTGCATGGGCTTCGTCGGGCAAGAGAGGCGAATCGTCCTCGGTGATGTCCCGGTACACGTACATATCGATGTCCATGACGAAATCGCCCTTATCCTCGAACCCATCCACGAGCGCGGCGAACCGCCTGATCATGTCTTCTTCTCTAAGCCTCGGTAGTTCATAGGCGTAGGGTACTCGCAATGACTTTACGTAGGCGAGAGGAGCTTTTGGGTCAGTCTCACCGACACTGCCAACTCCTAGGAAATGCCCTATCAACTGTTCAGGAAGTATCGGTTTCTTCACTCACGTTCTCCTCATGATGCCCGCGCTTACGTTTGACCACCTTGTTGCAGGACTGAAGGGCCGGGCAACCCATGCAGTTCGCAGGAGCATCAGTCACTGTCTGGTCTCCATAGAGTAAAACCTGCTCAGCTACTGCAGCACCTGGAGTAACTTCCAGTTCCGCCTTTTTCTTATCGGCCCTCGTGATGTTGCATTTGTGCTTTCGAAGATCCTCGGCCAGATTGTCGACATCGCCCTGTAGTACTACTGCCGTTGGTCCCACTTTCTTCACAACGCTCTGTCTGAAATCCTCGATGAGCATGAGCTTCTCGAGGTCCTTCTCGTTATCCGTCTCCAACATGTACACTTGGGAAATCGTGACGAATGTGGCTTGGGAGACCCAATCCTTGACTGAGCGGACGACATTCGCCGGGACTGGCTTGCTGCTCTCTTTCTCGAGGAATCCCAGAATGTCTCTCTCTCTGAGACCCATCTCTATTGCCTGAAACACTGACTTGTCTGTAATCCTGAGTGTGCTTACGACATCAGTCTTAACTGGTTCGGCGAAAAGCATAAGCTGGTATAGCTTGTAGTAATCCATCTCGGATGTGAATACTGTAATCTCGAAGTTCGGCTGAACGAAGAATGATTCCCTGCTCTCAGCCGGAGGAAGGGGTTGATTTGCGATGACGGCTGCGCCGACTGGTGTCAAGTTGACTGCTTGGATTTTCTTTCCCTTGTATGCGGCCTGTAGGAGGCCAAGCAGAACAGGAGTCTCTAGAGCTGTGCTGACCCGGTCTTCGTCGACTTGAATCCACTTCAATGGCTGATTGTCGACAAACAGCTCTGCGCGAATCCAATCACGAAGCTCCGTGATACTAATCCAGTCCTTAACGGTGCACTCACGCAGTCGGCATATCGCAAGGTTGAGAGTGTATTCTGTCGGCTGGTCAGGTGTTGCCCATATCGCTCTGGAGCGGCCTAGCGCTGAGAACAGCACCCGTCGAGCCACTTGCTCCTGCGGTCCGGCGAACAATACGTCAACCTTGGAGGGAACGGCCTTATCACTCTCGATGATGGAATATGCACCCGTCTTGCGTGCCGCCTTCTGGACAAGGTCAAACCGGTCAGTCGTGGGCTCCGACATGGCCTGCATAACGCGATCGATGTCCCGGCTCGGGAACTCCCAAGAGGATGTCATCTTCACATCTTCTTTGGCAAGGTAGGACACAAGGAGGAGCATGTCAACCAAGAGCGTGTCTCTGTAGTCGATGGTTGTTCTGATTGACTTTGGTTTCTCGGTCACAGGTGTGGGCTTCTCCGAGAAGAATCTAACCAGATGAGGGACAAGGAAGTCGAGGATTTTGAACTCGGCGACTTCCCGACCATATTCTGTGAGCCTAGAGACTACGCGTCTGACAATAACACCCTTCTTTCGTAAATCTCTCTCAGTTTGGTTCAGTTGGCCGTAGCTATAGATTTTCCTGTACGGCTTTAACCTGTCATAGCTCATTGCTCCTCCGCTGAGGGTGAGCATTCCGAGCAGGTCGGTTTCCTTCTGGTCAAAGGAATGGAAGGTGCGGTCTCGGCCCTCTTTGGATTTCATCTTCTCAGCAAGGAGTTTGACGAGCGATGTCCCTGAGGCAGTACCAGTCACCTGTACTCCCCAGAACTGGCAGGCTGCAAGAAGGTCCTCTCTTAGAAGGTGCTCAAGCTCCTGTTCGAGCGTTTCCTTCGACATTTGTAACCAACGAGGCTCATATCAGCTGTTTATGACGATTTTGGTTGTGCTATCAAATGACCTGTAGAGAAAAGATGATGAGTTATCGTTCGAGGTTGGTAAAGGCAAACTTATCTTGTCATGCTCTAGCCCCTTTGATTGGTGCGATGGTTGGAGCCAGTTCTCTGGTCTATCAAATACGCCCCACATACGTGGGATGAGTTCGTTGGCCAAGATGATACTATTGGCCAGTTGAGAGGCCTTGCTAGGTCAAAGACCGCGCACAACATGATATTCCTTGGGCCACCTGGAACAGGTAAGTCATGTGCTGCCCAGGTGTTCGCCAGAGATCTCTTGGGGGACACATTCACAGAAAACTTCCAGTATCTCAATATTCGCGATTTGAAGGATATATCAGTCGCAAAAGCTAAGCGTGACCTAACGGCTTTGGCAAAACTGGACCGAAGCGAGCGTACTGAATTGGATGAGTTCATGTCTGCAGTATATCGTGAAGCAAAGACTGGTATTGCTCTCAAGGGCCGCTCTCGCGAGCCGAACAAGGGTCAACTCTTGCACGAAGCTATCAGGATGTTTGCTTCCACAATGACTCTGAGCAATGAGATGATTAAGTACCTAGTCCTCGACGAAGCCGATGCTCTCGATACGAGTATGCAGCAGTCGCTCCGCAGGACTATGGAAATGTACAGCGATGCCTGCCGGTTCATACTAATCACTCCATCATTGACGGGCTGGAGTCCTGCAATCTTGTCTCGATGCTTGATACTCAGGTTTCCCGCCTTATCAGGCGAGACCGTGATGAGGCTCCTGCAGGACATTGCTGGGAAAGAACGCCTCAAGGTAGATGATACCGCCTTCGCCGCCATCGCTAAAGAGTCATCAGGTGATATGCGACGTGCCCTGAACCTTCTTCAAATCTCAGCAGCGGGTGTGACCAAGGTCACCGAAGACATCGTCTATGAATGCTCCGAGTCTCGAATCGTGAGCGCTGTGCGCCGTATGGTCTCCTTGGCCGCAAAGGGTTCCTTTGGTGAATCCAGAGACTTGATGAAACAGTTGTTGGCCGTCGAGGGGTATACTCCGGACGAGGTGTGTCTTCAGATTCAGAGGGAAATCGCTGTGAGGTCACTTGACGAGACGACACGAAACGCACTGGTGCAGAGGACTGCTGAAATCGATTTCCGAATGAAACAAGGTAAGAACCCCTTCATCCATCTGTCGGCATTGCTGGCGTCAATAGGGGATATCTTGTCAGGCAAGAAAGTCTAATGCTTGGACTGTGGAGCGGCCCAGAAAGCGGGCTCTTGTGGTCGAGAGATTCCAGACATGTTTGTTTCTTGGGGTGAAAGGCCTGTGAGGGTAAGAATCTCCAAAGTACACGGTCATGACATGAGTGAACTCGGCAGGTTGGTCAACAAAGCATGGCGTGGCAGTGATTCGCTTACTCTCGATTCTGCACCCCATGGCGGCTGGGACAGTGTTTCTCTGATTGCCCGAACGCCAAGACAACGTTACATTCTGAAGTTGCCAGTGCTCAAGGGTCCTCATAAGGCACACCCGTATAGTTACGAATACGAAGTCATGAATTTCCTGCGCCGCAGAG